>Ga0209577_10001793_pt1 | contig 21104 bp, 24 predicted proteins | sample GraSoiAngelo_109_FD_185874 | JGI IMG/M metagenome (GOLD analysis project Ga0209577, IMG submission 185874) | Grasslands soil microbial communities from the Angelo Coastal Reserve, California, USA - 14_0903_12_20cm (SPAdes) (version 2) | ecosystem: Environmental > Terrestrial > Soil > Grasslands...
CGACCTCAACGGTCTTTCTCGAGGACGTATACCTGACGCTGAAGAAGTCCGGTGGCACTGGTTCCGTCGCTCAGAGCCGCGCACTGACGCTGATACTCGGCGTGCTCGCCGCCGTTGTGGCGTGTGTGATGCACGACGTCGTGGCCGCGCTTACGGTGGGCTACGACCTGCTGGTCGGCGCGATCTTCGTTCCGATCATTGCCGCCATGGTCTTCGAGCGCGGCGCGCCAGCCGCAGCCTTCGTTTCGATCATCGCCAGCGCCATTCTGGTCATCGTGCTGATGTTCGTGAAGGGAATAAATTCAGTAGTCCCCATTTACGGGGGACTTACGGTCGGTCTGGTCCTGTTCCTAGGACTGAGCTCGCGGCCGATCGCCGCAGCGCTCAGCCGGCCCGATCTGACGAAAAGCACGGCCGGACAACACGGCTCAATCGGCGATGGCACGCGAGCCGCATGCGGACATTCCGAACGCCGCGCACCTTCCGGGCATTTGCCCATGAAAGACCGGATGCCGAGGGCACAAGAATGAAAGCACCTGCGCCGGTGGAGGTGGTCGGAGGGGCGGTTTCGAAATGGCTGGAGACCCTATACGCTGACTAGATCAAACTCATTCGACAACATCTCCGAGAGGAAGCGGGTCGCTTTCAGCGCGGCGACTATGCAGACCCGGCGAAACTTCACGGAGCCGATATGCCTGGGCTAAAGGAACTTCAGCTGGGCGCGCAGCGGGTCAAAGTTTTCGTACTTCAACACTTCAACTTACCAGAGGGCGTAGAAATCCGATTTGAAACCACGTCTGGCGCGTACTGTCCAGAAACAGAATCGACGCAGTTCACGCAGCTGCGCGGTGATAGTAGTTGAGCATTCCACCGAGACGTTGGCGCCGATGCACCGACTGAGATGGTGCGACGATAGGGGCGGGCTGCAGGAGTTGGTTTGCGAGGCCCTGATGATTGCGTTCGGAGTGGTAGTGCGCCATGAAGTGGGTGATCGCGTGCTGAAGCGAGGCTTGTCCGAAGAAGATCATTCGGTTCAAACACTCGGATTTCATCGAGCGCACGAAGCGTTCGGCGAACGCAGTCAAATTCGGTGATCGCGGCGGGAGTCGAATGAGATGGATTCCCTCACGAACGAGGACTTTACGAAACTCGTCTGTGTATTTCGTATCTCGGTCCGAGAATCAGATGCCGCGTGCCGCGAAGGAAACCATCTTCGATATCGGTGACGTTACGTGCAATCTGGGTCATCCACCGATTGTCGGGGTGGGGTGTGATGCCGGCGATGTGGACCGTTCGGGAGGCGATGTCGATGAAGAACAGGATGTAATACGTGACCAGCCCCTTGATCGTGTACACCTCGACGCTCATGAAATCGGTCGCTGTCAGGCATTCCCAGTGGGCCTTGAGAAACGTCGACCATCGAGTGTGCCGGTCTCTCTCGGGGGCCGGCTCGATGCCGTGCTCTCGGAGGATGTTGGCGATGGTGCCTCGACCAACCTGATGTCGCAGATTGGCCAGCGCGCCTCGAATTCGCGTGTATCCCCAAGACGGATTTTCAAGCGCCATCTGGAGAACCAGATCGACGATCGTTTTCATGACGCGTGGCCGGCCTGGGCCGCGACGGTGACTGTAGTTCCACTTGGAGGCCACTAATTCGCGGTACCATCGCAAAAGCGTGTCCGGCGTGACGAGGGTTTCAAGCTCGTTCAATACCTTGCGCCCGAGTGCTCGCGCTTTTCGCGCAAGTCGGCGGCGTTCGGCGTCGGTGAAACGAAGCCGCGTCCCACCGAAGCGCTCCTTCAGCACACGGTTCTCTTCCTGGAGATACTCGATCACATCAAGCTGATGGCGGTTGACCCATCCTGCGAACATCATCAATAGCAAATGAAGGGGTTGAAGCAGAGATGACATTGCTGCCGAGTATATCGGACCAACAACTGTCGTGGCTCCTCAGGCTATCGGGCGGCGTCCTTCGTGCGTCGTCTGTATAATTGGACAATACGGGGTGTCCGCCGTAGGCGCACCGTAAGCGCAAGAATCGCCCCTTCTTTCGTTTTTGATCGGGAAAACCAGGCGTTTTCGACTGCGCTTATAAGCGTAAGTCAAAATGCACCCGAGGTCTTGAGACCATACCGCCTGCGCTGGCGCACTTTGGCGATCACCTAACGCCCGCCGTATCTGCTTGTGCCGTGCTTGCCGTCGGTCATTGGAACAAGCAATGTCCGGGGACTACTTGGGCCGTCGCGCCGCCCGCCGATTCGCGGGCACACCTCTTTGGTGCCTCGTCACGGGCTTCGTGGTGTCGGCTGCCTCAAACAATTGCCGAAACCCGTGTGCCAACAGTTCGACGGTCTTCCCCAAGGCGCCGAGTTGCGCAACCCGGACTATCGCGACGGATCGGTGCAGTTCAAACGATGGGGGATGCAATACTTTCACGGGATCGATTGAATGATTCCTGGCAATAAAGCGAGCGGGTAGCAGCCCGACACCATAACCGGACTGAACGAACGCCAGCTGCATATGCATGTTGTGGATTTCAGCCGCAATCATTGGGGTGAAGCCGGCACGCTCCATCCGATCGATGAGGCTCGCCCGAAGAAAGCACCCGGGCGGATTGAGCACCCAGGGAGCTCGGCCCAAACTTTTCCAATCACCGTCAACGTTGCCTGCGGCGCCTTGAACGATCTCCATGCGGTCGCTAGCGATGATATTCGTCAGAAGAGGTGGAGGCGCGGTTTTACCTTCGGGCAAAAGCACGGCTGCAACGTCGAGTTCACCCGCGAGCAGCCGGTGAATTAATTCACCGGTAAGTTCGCTCGACAGCCGCAGTCGGACCTTGGGGTATTTCTCAGTCAGCGCCTGAATAGGTTCGATAAGCGTCCCCTCGGCCAGGGCATGCGCGAGTCCGATGCGCAAGAGGCCGTGAGGCTCGGCGTCGCTCGACGTAAGAGATTTCAGCGCCTCGGTCCGCTGCAGCAGATCTCGCGCTTGTTCGAGTACCTTGGAGCCCAGCGAGTTCAGACGCGGCGGCTTTACCGAGCGGTCGAGCAACTCGGCACCCAATGCAGCCTCCAGCCTTTGCACTTGCCGGGTAATCGCAGAGGGCGTCCGGAATAGACGATCGGCTGCACCGGCGATGGACCCGGCATGGGCGAACTCTACGAGGGCGCGTAAATCATCGAGCAAGGGGGTCTCCTAAAGCGTTCTCCCGACGAATAACAGAATCGTGCTCAAATGGCACCATAATCGTGATAATAATGAAGTGGTGGAATTTTACGTCTTGCATGAGGATATTAGGGAATTCATGTTTTTGCGGAAATCCGTATGCCTCATGCGATCCAAATTCGGCAGACGGGCGGTCCCGAGGTTCTGAACTGGACAGCGGTCGATGTCGGTGAGCCCGGGTCGGGTCAGGTGCGCCTGCGCCAGGCGGCGGCAGGCCTCAACTATCACAACAGGTGAAGAGAAAATGACTAAGACTATTATCTTATCCATCTGTCTCGCAGCTTCCTCACTTTCGCTTGATGCACGTGCCCAGGATGCACTTACCCGCGATGCACTTGCCCAGAATGACCGCCAGTATACTGACGGCCCGGTCACTGAGGTGGACTACATACAAGTTGAGTACGGGCATTTTGCAGAGTACATCGATTGGCTAAATTCGACATGGAAGCCGACCATGGAAGCCATGAAGAAAGCTGGGCTAATCATCGATTACAAGGTCTTCCAGGCCAGTCCAAAATCACCGGATCAGCCCAATATATTTTTATATCTCACTTTTAAAAACATGGCGGCTTATGGTGGGAACATCGGCGATAAAGGCATCGAGCAAGAATATGTGGCCAGGAAGGTAATCGGTAGCACCGAGTTTCAGAACAAGAAAAGAGTGGAACGGAGTGAATACAGAAAAGTTCTGGGCATTGAATTGATTCGTGAAATTATTTTAAAATGAAATTGTTATACGTGTTCAAAGAGCGCGCATGGCGTATCTCGTTATCATCCGCCAGCAGACTTCCTGCGTATAAGTACCGGAGATAAAAACACATGCACCTCTGCCTCCTCACCATCAACTTCTCTCATTGCCGGGATCGGCTTGGCCGTAAGCGCAATCGCGCAACCAGCGGTTCCGACCAAGGGAATGGTCGTAACGCCGTTTGAACAAGTAAAATTCTCCTATCGATCCGATAAAGCCGCACGGGAATCAGATTGCTGTGGCCGAAAGGGACCCGGCCAGCGGCCCTTCCTCGATGTATTTGAAGTTCAAGAAAGGCGTCAACCGCAGTTGGACCTTGGGGTGTTTTTTAGTCAGCGCCCGAATAGGTTCGATAAGCGTCCCCTCGGCCAGGGCATGCGCGAGCCCGATGCGCAAGAGGCCGTGAGGTTCGGCGTCGCTCGACGTAAGAGATTTCAGCGCCTCGGTCCGCTGTAGCAGATCTCGCGCTTGTTCGAGCACCCTGGAGCCCAGCGACTTCAGACGCGGAGGCTTTACCGAGCCGGTCGAGCAACTCGGCACCCAATGCAGCCTCCAGGCTTTGCACTTGCCGGGTAATCGCAGAGGGAATAGACGATCGGCTGCACCGGCGAAGGACCCCGCCGGGCGAACTCTACGAGGGCGCGTAAATCTTCGAGCAAGGGGGTCTCCTAAAACGTTCTCCGACGTATAACTGAAACGTGCGGAACTGGAAGTATAATCGTGAGAATAATGAATTTGTGTAATTTTCTGTCGTGCATCAGAGTACTGGGGAATTCATGTTTTTGCGGAAAGGAGAATGACATGCGCATTGGTTCGGTTTCGCATTCCTTGCTGATGTTGATCGCTGGCGGCACGGCCTCCCTGATACTGGCTGCGGGATCTGCGCGCGCTGCGCCGCGCGCGCAGGCCGGTCTGGTGGAGTTCGAGAAGATGACCTGGGTGGAAGTGAAGTCCGCGCTCGCGGCGGGCAAGACGACGGCGCTCATCTACACCGGCGGTGTCGAGGAACGAGGCCCCCAGGACGCGAACGGCGGCCATAACCTCATGGCGCATGCGACGGTCGAGGCGATCGCGAGAGAACTCGGCAATGCTATCTTCCTGCCCGTGTTGCCCTACACTCCGAACGATGCAGAATCGATTCCCGGTACCATCGGGATCACGAACGAGCTGCTCGCTGCCATGCTCGAGCGCATCACGGAGCAAGCGATCCTCAACGGTTTCCGCAACGTGATTCTGATGGGCGATCACGCTGGCGGCCAGCCGCAGGTCTACGAGGAGGTCGCCAAGAAGCTCGACGCACGCGACGGAGCTCGTGTGTTCTACTGTGACCAGGTCTATAGGGCCGCCAATGATGCGTTCGATCAGTACCTGGCGCAGCACGGCTATCCACTCAGCCTCCACGGTGGCATTCCTGACACCTCGGAAATGATGTATCTCGACAAGGACAACACATGGGTGCGCAGAGATCTGGTCTCCTCTGCAGTGGGAGATCCCGTCGTCGATGGCAAGGCGCAGTTCGGGCCGCATAGTCCACAAAACGGAATCCTGGGTGACGCGCGCCGCTCAACGGCGGAGCTGGGGAAGCGCGCATTCGACATGAAGGTCGATTTCGCGGTGAGGCAGATTCGCAGTCTCCTACCGACCTCATGATTCAACCCCCATCAGCACGCCATCCCCAGCCCCCATAAGCGCAAGGCGCGCCCTCGGCTGGGGACTCGATTCTCTCCCACGAATCGCCCGCGGCGAGGGAAGCTATCTGTACGACACGACGGGTCGTCGGTACCTGGATGGCTCCCGCGGACCGGCCGCGTTCGGCATCGGCCACGACAACCCCGAGGTGAACGCGACGATCGCGAGTCAGCGCGCAGGTCGCAGGCGGATACCGATATCTTTTCAGCAGCGAGCCGCTCGAAGAGCTGACCCATCTGCTGCTGACGAAGTGCGGAGCGGACTTCGAGCCGATCGTCTACTCCTCGAGCGGTTCCGAAGCCGCGGAATCCGCCATGAAGGTCGCGCTCCAGTACTGGGACGCGCGCGGGCAACGAGCAAAGCGACGTTTCATAGCTCGACAGCGTTCGTACCACGGCAACACGCTCGGCGCGCTGTCCCTATCGGGCTTCTTGGAGCGCAGGTCTCCCTTTGAGGGAAGTCTCGTGGATGTCGAGCTCATCTCAGCGGCGAGTGATTACCGCCCGCTCGATGGACTGCGTGGAGCCGCGTTGACGGATGCGCTGGCGCAAGAGCTCGACGCACGAATCCGTGCGGTCGGGCCAGAGCACGTTGCCGGTCGTTGGGGCCGCGTGGGGAGCCGTGCCTGCGCCTGAGGGTTACTCAAGAGCCGTTCGCGCTGTGTGTGACCAACACAACGTCCTTTTGATCGTAGTTGCCTGCGGCGCCTTGAACGATCTCCATGCGGTCGCTAGCGATGATATTCGTCAGAAGAGGTGGAGGCGCGGTTTTACCTTCGGGCAAAAGCACGGCTGCAACGTCGAGTTCGTAGATAGCGGGCAGCGGGAATCGGTTGCATCCGGGTATCCGTCCTGTTGATGAGCATCCGTGGATGGGGAGCTCTGGACATCATGAGATCCGCGGACGCGGAGCCAAACAGTTGGGGAGCCTTCTCGGGGTAATCGCAGAGGGCGTCCGGAATAGACGATCGGCTGCACCGGCGATGGGCCCGGCATCGGCGAACTCTACGAGGGCGCGTAAATCATCGAGCAAGGGGGTCTCCTAAAGCGTTCTCCCGACGAATAACCGTGCTCAAATGGCATCATAATCGTGATAATAATGAAGTGGCGGAATTTTCCGTCTTGCATGAGGATATTAGGGAATTCATGTTTTTGCGGAAATCCGTATGCCTCATGCGATCCAAATTCGGCAGACGGGCGGTCCCGAGGTTCTGAACTGGACAGCGGTCGATGTCGGTGAGCCCGGGTCGGGTCAGGTGCGCATGCGCCAGGCGGCGGCAGGCCTCAACTACATTGACGTTTATCACCGCACCGGATACTACCCGCAGCCGCTTCCCTTTCTCCCCGGCCTCGAGGGCGCCGGGACCGTAGAGGCAGTCGCCCACGATGTGCGCGGTCTGAAAGTCGGCGATCGGGTGGCCTATGCCGGTCCCATCGGCGGCTATTCCGAGGTGCGGCTTATAGAGGCCGATCGGCTGGTGAAATTGCCGGATGCAATCTCGTTCCATCAAGCAGCCGCGATGATGCTAAAGACCACGCGGATTGATGGTGACGTTCGGGCAAGCCTCCGGTCCCATCGATCCCATTGCGCCCGTTCTGCTGGCGCAGAAGGGTTCGCTGTTTCTGACGCGCCCATTCCTATTCCACTACATAGAGCGACGCGATGCGCTCGAAGCTTCCGCGAACGAGCTGTTCGAGGTGGTGGCTTCGGGAAAGGTGCGCATTCACGTCAATCAGCGCTTTGCGCTCAAGGATGCTGCAGACGCCCACAAGGCGTTGGAAGCGCGCGCAACCTCGGGCTCCACCATCCTGACCATCTAACCCCGTGTCCACAGGAGTTTGCCATGAGCAAGACCGCAATTACCTCGCCCGAACTCGCGCCGCCGGTCGGCCCGTTTTCCCAGGCGATCGAAGTCGGTGGTTTCCTCTACTTCAGCGGTCAGGTCGGCCAAGACCCGGCCACTGGCAAGGTGGTAGAGGGGGGTATTGTGGCCGAGACAGAGCGCGTCTTTCGGAATCTCTCGGCGGTTCTCAAGGCGGCCGGCAGGAGTTTCGATCACGTTGCGCGCGCCGGAGTGTATCTCACGAGCATGAGTGACTTCGTCGCGATGAATGGCATCTACGCAAAGTATTTCAGTCAGCCCTTTCCCGCCCGCACGACGATCGCGGTGGCCGCGTTGCCGCTTGGGGCCTGCGTTGAGATCGACCTCGTCGTCAAGGCTTGAGGCGACGCACGGAAGGTTGATCTCATGAAGTACACATTTCACATCGTCGATGTTTTCAGTTCGACAGCGTTCGGCGGTAATCAACTCGCGGTTCTGCCTGACGCGGCCGGCATTTCGACCGAGGGCATGCAGAAGATTGCTCGCGAATTCAATTTCGGCGAAACCACCTTCGTCCTGCCAAAGAACGATCCTGCGAACACGTGTCGGGTGCGCATCTTCACACCTCGGGCGGAGCTCGACTTCGCGGGGCATCCCACGGTCGGCACAGCCTGTGCGCTTGTGATGAAACAGCACGAACGGCTTAGTGATCCAATCCGCCTCATGCTGGAGGAGAATGTCGGACCCGTGACGGTCGACGTCGCTCAGCGAAACCGGGGGTTCCACGGCACGTTGACGTTATCGGGGAAGATCGAGGCACCGACCGGCGCACCTTCTCCGACTGATCTCGCCGCCGTCCTGTCCATCGAGCCCGCCGAGGTGAGCAAAGTCTTTTTCGCGGGTGTCGGTGTTCCATTCTGTTTTGCGCAACTGAGCTCGAACGAGGTCGTCGATCGGGCGGCGATCAATCGGGCTGCCTGGGCGGCAACGCTCGCGCGAGCGTGGGGTCCCCACGTCTTCTTCTTCGCAGGAAATCTACGGGATGGCGGCAAGCTCTATGCTCGCATGTGGGCACCCGCGCTGGGTGTCGAAGAAGATCCTGCGACAGGCAGCGCTTGTGCCGCGCTCGTCGGGGCAATGGCATCGAAGCCCGATTTTGGGGGGATGGCCTATCGCCTTTCGATCCAGCAAGGCGTCTCGATGGGGCGCCGAAGCGAAATCGAAGCGGAGGCGCGTAAGAGCGGAAGCGTCGTGACCTCTGTCAGCGTTGGCGGCGCAACAACCTACATAGCAAGCGGCGAGATCGATGTGCCGCCGTCCGCGCTTGTGTCTTAGACCGTCGAGTGTGCCCCATGTGCGTAAACCGCAGGTACTGGTGATTTGAGCGTTCACCTAATGCTTGCATCATCAGTTGAGCATCATCAGTTGAGAAATCGGCCAATAGCTGAGCATTGCGGAGGAGATGTTCGCCAGATTGTGCCACCGGTCCTGCGAGTCATTACTTTTCTGAGACGCGGGGCTAAACCAGAATAACCAGGAGAGGAATCGATATGAAAAATATGGCTATCTTGATCGCAGTCGTCGCGCTTGTTTCCGGGGCGTTTGCTTTGGACAACGCAAGTAATTCAACCGCCGCCACAATGGCGGTCGCCGATCCGTCGCGCCCGGACTCTGACACCACACGCGATGCTGACCGAAAGCCGCAACAAACTTTAGTGTTCGCAGGCATTAAATCGGGGGACAAGGTTTCCGACTATGTCGCCGACGCAGGCTATTTCACGCGTCTCTTCGCTAGCGTCGTCGGCTCGACGGGTCACGTTTACGCGGTGGAGCCCACCGCCTTCTTCAAGTTCGAGCATTTCGTTAAGGCAGTCGCGGAGCTGCAGGGCTATGCCGTCACCCATCCAAATGTAACGGTGACGACTGCCGCGGCACTCGAAGGACTAAAGTTCCCCGAGAAGCTCGACCTGTTTTGGATTTCCCGAAATTACCACGACCTACACGACGAGTTCATGGGCCCGGTCGACATCGCCGCGTTTAACAAGGCCGTCTACAGTGCGCTGAAGCCCGGCGGCGTATATGTAATTCTCGATCATTCCGCCGCTCTCGGCGCGCCCGCAAATGTAACCGAGACCTTGCATCGCATCGAGTCCTCGACCGTGCGCCGAGAGGTCGAAGCCGCGGGCTTCAAGTTCGACTCCGAGAGTTCGATTCTCGCCAATCCGGCGGACCCCCGCACGGCCAAAGTGTTCGACCAGACGATTCGCGGACACACCGACCAGTTCATCCTGAAGTTCCGCAAACCTAAGTAATGAGGATGGCTGCCTCCCGGGGACTCTCTCAGGAGCGCGGCGGACGAACAGCCCGGCCAGACGAAGAATAGACAGTGGAAAAGTAACGGAATGCCGATGTGGTATGGGGGCCCCCTGTTGGCGAGGGAGAAAAGATGCTGAGGACACTATTTGCAGCGACGATTCTGGCCGGCGCGCTCGCCGGGAGTGCGATGGCGCAGGCGCCGGATGCCGACTGTGCGTTGCCGTCGGAACCCAAGGGGATTCCCGCCGCGATCGATGCGGCGATCACCGGGGCCGCGGACAAAGATCGAGCCTGCATGAAGGCCCTGTTAATGCCCGAAGCGCGCATGGTGATCGTTTCACTCGGCGCGGACGGAGCGCCCAGCTATACCCTCCTGACCTTGGACGATTGGATCGCCCGCACCAAAGCCCGTGGCCACGCCATGCTGGAAGAAAAGCAGCTGAAATTTCACGTTGAGCGCTACGGCAACATCGCGCACTTATGGAGCAGCTACGCGCTGCACAGCGACGGCAAGCAAGTCGCGCGCGGCATCAACAGCATTCAAGCGATCAAAGTAGCCGACGGCTGGCGAGTTATGGTCATCATGGCGCAGGCCGAGGCGGCCACTGCGCCGCTGCCCAAGGAATATCTGCCGTAAGGGGGGCAAGCGTAAGAGCAGCGAGCCTGCTCGGGCCGGCTGCGCGCGCGATTTGCGGAGCTGCCAAGCGACACCTGCTCGAATCGTGCAGTCTCTCGTGCGGCGTTCGATAATGGACAGGCGGGTGATGCGGGGTTGGTGACTGGATATGACCCTAAAGCAGTCGATCGACTGGAAGAATGAATGGTTTCCAATCGATGATGCCACGTACCTGAACTTTGCGGCCCACGCAGCAATCCCCCGCGTGGCACTCAACGCCGTACAGCGATCCGTTGCGGCGAAAATGCAGCCGCACATCGTCGATGACCGGTCCTTCTTCTCCGTTGCCGCGAGTTTGCGCCAGACGTTGGCGACCTTGATTGGGGCGAGCCCGGATGAAATCGCTCTGACGACCGGAGCGGGAGCGGGCCTCGCGGCTATAGCCTACGCACTTAAGTGGTCTGCGGGTGATGAGGTGATCATCGCACGCGGCGAGTTTCCGGTGCACTACGCAACGTGGAAGCCGATGGAGGCGCGCGAAGGCATTAAGGTGCAGATCGCAGTCCCGCAAGGTCCGTTTATACAGTCGGATGACCTGGTCGCGGCAATGACGCCGAGGACCCGCGTCATTTCCGTGAGCCATGTGCGATTTGACGATGGATCGATGCTCGATGTCCCGTCGCTTGCCGCAGCGTGCAATAGGAATGGGACATTCTTGGTCCTGGACGTGAGTCAATCCTGCGGCGCCATACCTATGAACGTGCACAGCCTGGGAGCCGACTTTATCGTCTGTGCGGGCTACAAGTATTTGCTCAGTCCCTGGGGAACCGGCTTCCTATGGGCGAGGCCGGAGAGCTCGGATTCGCTACGACCAGGACCCTACAACTGGCTGTCCCAGGGAGTGGAAAACTTCGCGCGCCTCAACTATGTGGATCCGGAACCCGCGTCAACGCTGAGCCGTTGGGACTCGGCCGAGGCGGCGTCAATATACAACTTCAACCTCACCGTCATGGAAGCGTCTGCGAAGTTTGTGCTGGATGCGAGTCCGGCGCTGATCCGTGATCACAATCAAGCCCTGATTGACTATTTCTTCGAACGACTCCCGGAGGGCTATCGACTGGCAAGTCCGCGGCAGGCCTCGCAGCGCGGTGCATTTGGTTGCATCGAAGTCGGCAGCCGCAGCGATACGGAATCTCTATATCAAACGCTGCGAGACGAGCGGTTCGTGGTTGCCCTGCGTGAGGGCAAAATTCGAGTCGCTCCACATCTCCTCAATTCGACGCAGGACATAGATCGCCTCCTTGTCGTCATGGCGAAGGCGTGGAAGGAAGCAAGGCATGTCGCCCATTGACGAGCGCTTGAAGTCTCTCAACATTGCTCTACCCGACGTCATGCCGCCAGTCGTCGATGGATATGTGCCGGCGTTCGCGCAATTCATTCGTTCCGGTAACCAGATTCATCTCTCCGGTCGCCTTGGCAAGGAGGGCGGTAAGCTCCTCTGCGGGAAAGTGGGCAACGAGATTAGTTTGGATCAAGGCAGGCTCGCCGCGCGCCACGGGGCAATTGAATTGTTGGCCGTGCTGAAAGCCGCCATTGGCGATCTTGACTGCGTTCGAAGAATCGTAAAGCTCTTTGTCATGGTCAACGGCGCACCGCACTTCACGGAACCTCACCGAGTTGCGGATGGGGCGTCTGAACTCCTTGTTCAAGTGTTCGGCGAGCGGGGCATCCATTCGCGCAGCGCCGTCAGTGTGGCACAGCTGCCATTTGGCGCTTGCCTCGAAATCGACATGATCGCCGAGCTTGAGGCGACACAGCCTTGACCACCTCATAATGCCGGGGTCGAGGGTTCGAGTCCCTCCCTTTCCACCAACTTTTTTCAAAGACTTGCACATCACGCTACCAACCTTAGAATGGTTCTCGCGTGCATTCCGCGTGAGTCTGCTATCCGATTCACCGCCGCAACGAGATTGCCAATCTCCGGAGCGCTGTAGTGGTCGTGATGCGGCCGCTCCTGTGGCCCAGGATGTCCTGCCGATCCTCCAAGCCCACACCAGCCGCCCGTAATCGACGACCGCAGGTGTGCTTGAGATCGTGCACCCGAACGCGCCTGAATCCCTCGGGTGCAGCCCGCCACAACTCCTCTTGGTACCGGGCTGCCGCCCGACGCCGGGCGGCTTTCCAGCCTACGCTGCGCGTCGGCAAGCCAGCCGCCGGAAAAACCAGCGCGCTCCAGGCCCCGGCGCAAATACGGATTCTTGCGCATCACGCGCCAGATGAGCTCTGTGTGATAGTTTTCCAGCATAGCCAGGATAGGTCCTTGGTCGACACCCAAGTAATCGTTATCGACCCAACCAAAACCGGGAATTCGGCGCCCGTGTCGTAGCGGCAGATCGTAGTCAAAACTTGGGTTGAACGAATCGAGAAAGCCATACCTCGAGTAAATGCGCTGCCCGTATCGGCGATGCATTTGCAGCAGTGTCGGGATCGTAATTTCCGGCGCGAAAGGTATCGAGCCGGCGACCGCCGTGGGTGCGAGCGTGCAATCATCGTAGGCGCTCGCGCCACCAATGCCGCGCGCAGCGTAGGATCGGTAGACGCGTTGCTGCACCGTGACATTGGCAGGACCGTCGCTCGCGGTGATGCCCCATACGCTCTCGCCGTAGTCTTTGCAACCCAGTGGATTGTCGATCGCATAGGCGCGTTGCGCATAGGTAGCGCGACGGCTATTTTCGAAGTAATCGATACCGTGAGCGCGCATGTAATCGTCTTGGATGTTGCGAAAATCTACCCATACGTGCGTGAACTGATGACCAAAGAGGGGAGGGAAGTGCAAATACGTTTGCCCGAAATAATGCCCCCACGTTCGCTCGTAGGTGCTTGTCCATTCGCCCCACGCTTCTGGGCCGACGGCAAAGCTTGGCGAACCCAATGCAAGCAGGTACATGATCATCACTTCGCTGTAGCCGTGGTAATCGTCCGCTATGAAGCCGCTTTCGGGCTTCCAACCAACGACGATCGCCGGTGCTCGCGGTTGCATCCAACGCCAGTCGACGCGGCTGTAAAGCGCGTTGACTAGCGCGCGAATCTCCACTTCCTCCGTGTTTTTGCGATTGAAGTACGACTGGCAAAAGAGCGCACCGGCAAGAAATAAGGCGGTATCAGCCGGGGACAGCTCGACGTTGCCAAAGCGTTCTCCAGTGTTGAGATCCAGGAAGTGATAAAAGAAGCCCTTGTATCCCGCCGTGCCCCGCGTTTGTGGGCCTTGCGGCGCAGCGTAGAGAAACCTGAGTGTGGTCAGTACCCGTTCCCGCGCGGCTTCGCGCGTGATGTAGGCATGCTCGACGCCGACGGGGTAGGCGGTGAGCGCATAGCCGACTGCAGCGATGCTGGCAAAAGAAGGGGTGGGATAACGGTCTGGGACGAGACCATTATTCGGATTCGCCGTCTCCCAAAAGAAACGGAAAGCGCGCTCATGTAAATCGGCAAGAACTGAGTCGAACGGACGATCCGACGTGGCAGACAGGGATTTGATTCTATTAGTACCGCAAGCGGGTAGTGCAAGGGTCAGCATCATCGCGATTGCTACGCAAAGTGGGCGGCGGAATCTGCAATTCATCTAGACGCTCCGTAGAGGGAGGGTACCCCGGGACTTGCGAGGTTTGGACTACGCCGGACCAAAAGTGCCCCAAGGCGACTGCGATTACCATAGGAATTCTGCAATGTAGCGCTAAGGATCCGGATAGTGTGGACGGTACAGGGCGTGGAGATGGCAATGGCGCGCCACAACGTGGCCGCCGTGGTGAGTCATCGGCAGGCTGGGCGCCTTCGGATTTACTTCGCTTGCGGCCGACTGGAAGAATCCCCGCCAAGTTATGATTCAGCGTAGGAGGATCATCTCGCTATCCCGGCCGCTCGCAGTTCACAGCCGTGCCCAAGCTCACCGAACCAGTCGGCGACGAGACGTTCTTGCGCGCCCGCGTCGGCGATAAGGAACTCGTCTTGCGCACGCCAGCGCAGGTGCTGCCGGAGGTGGGTGACACGGTAACTCTCACGTTTGCCGCTGATCGGCTGCACCTTGTTTGACGCTAACACGGGAAAGTGCCCTTTGAAGCCGTGCCTCGTGCAGTCTTTTGTGGGCTGGTGACCTAATAACCCGAGCGCGCTGCGCTTCGTTCGCGTTTCCCAAACTTTTGTTACACATTGCGGACATGTCGAGCGTTGTCGCACCTCGCGGTGTCGTTGCCAACTGCTGGCTATACATGTTTCGCGCCCAATCCTCGTACTTCTGAACTTGCTCTGGGGACAGACCACCCCATTTTTCATCCGTTGAACGATACCTTGAGCGTCCGCTGGCCCGGGCGGACCCTGCGAGGCGCGTTGCTGTCGGCACGCGGGCCGGTTGATGCAGTCGGTGAAATCGTACGGGAACGGAAACGACCCACCGAGGATGAAGTCCATGCGCTCGCCAACCGGCTCGTTGAACCGCACGACGTACCGAGATTCGTTGAATTGGTGACTCAGGACTTCCGGCGGATCAATGAGGGTAACATTGCTCGATATCGGATCCGGCTTGCGGACTATTGGGCGTGGCTTAACGCGCGCTCAAGGCGAACGCTGGACGCTGAAACTCTACATGTCTACCAGAGACTTGGCTAACCTCGGACTGAGCCGGCGGTGTTAGTGTGGTGGAGTGCCGGTAGGCAGCGAGGGATCCAAGCTCGACCGGCACTCCGTCTCAGCGTGACCGCGAGGGCGGCGCCGTCGAGCCGCGTACGACCAACGACGGTTGCAGCTGCACCGACGGGAGCACGGTCTTCGGATCGCGCATCTTCCGCAGTAGTAGCAGGGCCGCCTGATTACCCATCTCGGTCAGCGGGATCCGCAGGGTAGTGAGCGGGGGTGCGAAGTGCTCGGCGAACGGCATGTCGTTGTAGCCGGTCACCGAGACGTCCGCAGGGCATTTGAGACCGGCGGCGTCGAGAGCGGCGTAGCATCCCAGCGCCAGCAGATCGTTCGCAGCGACGATGGCGGTGAACCGGCGTTTGCTCTGAATCAGGCTCTGACAGGCAGTGCTGCCGGCGTCACTTGTCAGGGACTTGCACTCATACATGATGCGCGGATCGGCCTTTAGGCGGTGAGCTGTCATGGCCTCACGGAATCCCTCGTGCCGCGACTTGCTGGTGGAGGTATTGAGTGGCCCACCAACGTAGGCAAGCTTACGATGGCCGAGCTCGACCAAATGTTCCACTGCAAGCCGAATTCCGTAGGAATCGTTGGTCACGACGCTCGTCGCGGTCGCGCCCGAGATGGTGCGATTGACGAGCACGAACGGTACCAGGCGCTTGCGGCACTCAGCGACGATGTCGTCGTTGAGCAGCGCGGTTGCAAGTATGAGTCCGTCGACCTGACGGGAATACAGGGAGTCGAGCACGATGCGCTCGGTCTCCATGGAATTGTCCGTATCCGCGAGGACCGTGACATAACCCTCCGTGCCCATGGTCCGCTCCACCGCGCGCACGATGGGCGGAAAGACTGGGTTGGTCAGGTCCGGGACGATGACCCCGATCGTTAACGACCGGCTGGTCTTGAGGCCAACCGCCATCGAATTGCGCCGGTAACCCAGCGCCTCTGCGATGTGGAGGATATTGGTCGCGACCTTCCCGGAGACCAGCGAGCGAGTCTGGGGATTGAGCACTCGCGAGACGGTCGAGTGATGCACGCCCGCGCGCCTGGCAATCTCCTTGATGCCGGAAGGATTCCTGCGCATAGCTCGGAAAAGAATAGGGTATTGCCCTGGGAGCGACAACCGCGCACGACGCCTTGGTGCCGGCGTTGGCACCCGGTGACGTGGGCGCGCGGCGCGCGCCGGACGCAGCGGAAAAGGCTTGCACACCGAGGCTGCTGACGTATAGTAATGCACACGTGTGCATTTATGATGGCTGCGAGGCTACCGATATGAGCATCGACCAGACGCTGCGCCGATACCGGCTCGGCTGGATCGGCACCGGCCGCATGGGCTACGCGATGGCTGCGCGCTTGTTGCACGCCGGCTGTCAGGTGGTGGTCTACAACCGGACGCGGGCCAAAGCGGAGCCACTCGCGGCACTGGGTGCATCGATCGTCGATTCGGCAGCCGCCCTGGCCGGTTGCGACATCGTGTTTACCAGCGTCTCCACCTCCGATGATCTGATCAGCGTGATCACCGGTCCGCGCGGCCTGCTGACTGGCCAGCAGACACCGAAGCTACTTGTCGATACCTCGAGCGTTTCCGAAGAGGCATCGGCCAAGATGCGCGCCGAAGCAGCCAAACGCGGGACCCAGATGCTCGCGGCGCCGGTCAGCGGCAACGCCAAGGTCGTCGAGACCGGCAAGCTGACGCTGGTGGTGTCCGGGCCGGCAGATGCATACAAGATGGCGCTGCCCTTCCTCGACAAGCTGGGTGCCGGCGTGACGTACGTCGGCGAAGGGGAATTGGCCCGCATCGTCAAGATTTGCCACAACCTGCTGCTGGGTGTGATTACCCAGTGCCTCGCAGAGATCACCGTGCTCGCCCAGAAGGCGGGCGTTCCCCGCAGTGCACTCCTGGATTTCATCAATCACAGCGTCATGGGTTCACAGTTCACCACGTACAAGGCTCCCGCCTTCGTGAACCTCGATTTCAAGCCGACCTTCACAGCACCTTTGCTACGCAAGGATCTCGACCTCGGCCTGGCCGCCGGCAAGAAGTTAGGCGTGCCGCTGCCCCTCGTGCAGCTCACGTGCGATCTCGTGCAGCAGGTGATCGATCAGGGTGAAACGGAGCGGGATTTCGCCGTCCTCCTGCTGCGGGCCGCGAGGTCGGCGGGCATCGAATTGCAGCCTGAAAACAAGGTCGTGGACGACGGCTTGCACTGAGCGTCCGCATGAGCGCCCGCGACGCAAACGTTCCGCTCGAGGCCACCCGCCGGTCCAAGCCGTTCTACGCGAAGCTGCACAACCAGGTGATCGTTGCGATCGTCGCCGCGATCATCGTGGGCGCGGCGTGGCCGAGCGTGGCAGTGACGTTGAAGCCACTCGGCGACGGCTTCATCAAGCTGCTCAGCATGATGATCACGCCCATCGTGTTCTGCATCATCGTGTCGGGCATCGCGGGAATGGGCAACGCAGGTCGCGTCGCCCGAACGGCGCTCAGGTCGCTCGTCTACTTTTACGTTGTGTCTGCGTTGGCACTGCTGCTGGGCCTCATCGCGGCAAACCTCATACCGGCGGGCGCCGGCCTCAACGCGGATCCGAAGGCGATCGACACCTCGAGCATCTCCGGCTACGTGACGGCGGCCAAGGACCAGGGCGTCATATCGTTCCTGCTGAATATCATTCCCAACACCATGGTCGACGCCTTCGCGAAAGGCGCCATTCTGCAGGTCATGCTGGTCGCGGTGCTGTTCGGCCTGGCGCTCATCGTGCTCGGCGAGCGCGCGAGCATGATATCCAATCTGGTCGACCAGCTCACCAAGGTCGTGTTCTCGATCGTCGAGATGATCGTCGCGCTGTCGCCCATCGGAGCTTTCGGCGCCATGGCTTTCACCGTCGGCCGGTTTGGGCTCCACTCGCTGCTGCCACTGTTGAAACTCATTCTCGTCTTCTACGGCACGTGTGGTGTATTCATGCTGCTCGTGCTTGTGCCCATCGCGCGGCGGGTCGGTTTCAGCGTCCGGAAGTTCTGCCGCTACATTGTGGACGAACTCCTGCTCGTGCTTGCCACGGCCAATTCGGAAGCGATGATGCCGCGCCTGATGGAGAAGCTGGAGCGCTTGGGGGTGCGCAAATCGGTGGTCGGCTTGGTCGTTCCCACGGGCTACTCGTTCAACCTGGCGGGCAGCTGCATCTACTTCACACTATGCGTGGTCTTTATCGCGCAGGCCACCAACACTCCGCTGCCCCTGCAGCGTCAGGTTATGATTCTGCTCGTCACGATGCTGATGTCCAAGGGCGCGACCGGCTTTACCGGAGCCGGGTTCGTGGTGCTGGCCGCCACGCTGGCAGCGATGCCGGACATACCAATGGCCGGCTTGGCCCTGCTGCTCGGCATCGATCCGTTCATGCAACGCGGACGCGGCCTCACGAATTACATCGGCAACGGCATTGCAGCGATCGCCATCGCTGGGTGGGAGAAGGACCTCGACATCGCCGAACTCAACCGTCGGCTCGATCGGGGTCCGGATGCCGACTTCTCCGCAGCGCTGGGTGTCCCGGCGGCGGAGCCGGCACGGGCGTCGGACGCCGGAAAGGCCGCAACGATCGGGTCCGAAAGGCGGTCCGGGTAAGTAGCCCTGGCAATTGTAGTGCACACGTGTGCAGCTGGGTGTATAAATATGTAAACCACAGCCGGAACCCGTTGCCGAACCACACACGGATCGCTGGAGGGGGTTATATGCGCGATTCGCCAAGTCAAGCCGTTGCAGCGCGGACGGGCCGCGGATTTTGGGTACGAGCGGGCGTGACTACTCTCGCGGTAGGCGCGTCGGGGGTCTTCGGTGCCGCGGCGTCGGTGGCGGCGGAGCCCACGGCAGCGTCGGCAGGAACCGTGGGTACGCTCGAGGAAATCGTCGTCACCGCACGCAAGCGCAGTGAGAATCTGCTCGATATCCCGGGTTCGATTGCCGCCATTCCCGATACGGTGATCAAAGAAGCGCACATGACGCAGCTCGATGACATCGGCGGGATGGTCTCGAACCTCAACCTGTTCGAGGCACACGACAACTCGCCGGCCGTGACGATGCGCGGTGTGGGCGCGTTCGAAGTGGTGCAGGGCGTCGGCTTTTACGCGAACGACGTGCAGCTGTTCGAAGGTCAGACCGTAAGGCCCAACGACATCGCGCGCATCGAGGTGCTGAAGGGCCCGCAGGGCACGCTGTACGGCGGCGCCAACATCGGCGGCGCGATCAAGTATGTGACCAAGGATCCGACCCCGACCTGGCAGAATGAGGCCAGCGTCGAGCTCGGCCAATACAGCACCTGGAACCTCGCTGCGGTGTTGTCGGGGCCGATCACCGACAAGCTCGGCGTGCGCCTGAGCGCCTACGACGACAACCACGATGGCTACATCTACGACACCTACCACAATACGACGTACGGCAAGGGCTACGACCGTGGCGCACGTCTCACGTTCGTCTATGAACCGCAGGCGGCGACCAAGGTTCGGTTGGCCTTCAATGGCGACGACTACAGTTCGCAGAACCAGAACCTGCTGTACCGCGTGACCGAAGACCCGGGATTCACCACGCCGTACACCGCCAATGAGTACAAGTACTCGATCGACGACTATTTCAATCCGTCGTTCCTCCGCAAGATATTCTCGTCGACGCTGCAGATCGATCATCAGCTGAGCGACGACGTGGCGCTCACCGCGATTACGGCCCAGTTCTTTTCCTACAATCGGGGTATCACCGACTTCGCCAAGAAGCCGATACCGATCGACCTGCTGTTCCAGAACGCTGACCACCGTGTCTACAGTCAGGAGATTCGCTTGGGGTCCACCGGCCATGGCGACCTGGACTGGCTGGTCGGCGCCTTCGCGCAGTACCACGGCATTGAATTCAACAACGGCGACTGGCTCTATAACGCCGATCCGAACAATCCCCAGATCGTAGGCACCGACAAAGATGTGCAGGACAAGATACAGAAGCAATACGCTCTGTACGGCGATGTCACCTACCACCTCGGCAACTGGCAGCTGGAACTCGGCGTGCGAGGCGAGTACTACTCCAGCGACGAGAAGGCCTTTAACGACCAGACGCCGCCTCCGCAGAATCCGCACCTGACCGCCCCGCAGCTGACCGGGCACGAGTTTTCGCCGCGCGCCTCGCTGCAGTACAAGCTCAGTCCGCGGACGAATGTCTACGGCACGATCGCGCGTGGCTTCGAACCCGCTGACCTGGTCGAGCAGAACTTCCGCGTCACCCCAATTCGGCCGGAAATTGCGACCAGCTACGAAGTGGGGGTCAAATCACAACTTGCGCGCGGCGCGCAGTTCACCGCCGCGGTGTTCTACATCGACTACAAGGACCGACTCTACAACGTGATGCGGTTGGATCCTGTGCTGAATATCGTCGAAGTCGAAACCAACATCGGGCCGTCACGCAACTACGGCGTCGAGGCGGATTTCTCCGTACCCCTTTGGAGCGGGTTCAGGCTGAGCGGTGGCGTCGGCACGACCCGCGCGATCTGGGGAAATGCGCTCTACGCGGATCCGCAGCTGACGGCGGCCGCGCAGGCCGTGAACCCCGCGGCCCCTCCGGTGATGCGCAATATCAACGGCCTTACGGCGCCGTTTACACCCGAGTACTCAGCGAATCTCGCGCTTGAATGGACTCATGCCCTCAGCAACGGCTACAAGCTGGGTGCGAGAATCGATGGCCGGGCGGTTGGGCAGTCTTACTGGGACCCGAATGACTTTGCGAAGCAGGAGCCGTACCAGCTGCTCAACATCGGGGCCCACTTAGACACTGCCAGGTGGACGTTGTCCGCGTACGTCTCCAACGTGACCGGGACAAAGTACAATACGATCTACTGGGACGCATGGGATGTAGGTGCGCCGCACAGCATCGGACGCATCAACCGTCCCCGGACGTTTGTCGCGAGCGGCACCTTCCGCTTCTAGCAGGGCTCAGCGGGGCGGGCTGATTCCAAGAACCAGCCCGCCTGGC
>Ga0209577_10001794_pt1 | contig 21100 bp, 19 predicted proteins | sample GraSoiAngelo_109_FD_185874 | JGI IMG/M metagenome (GOLD analysis project Ga0209577, IMG submission 185874) | Grasslands soil microbial communities from the Angelo Coastal Reserve, California, USA - 14_0903_12_20cm (SPAdes) (version 2) | ecosystem: Environmental > Terrestrial > Soil > Grasslands...
GTGATGAACTTGGCTTGCATGTGCTGAATGACGATCCGCAGCAGGATTTTCGTGTTACCGCTTTTATCACGACGCTGGTGATGAATTATCTTTTCACCGGCAAGTTCAAGCGCACCAAATGATGGCCTTCTTGTCATGTTGAGCCCTTCGGTTTTCCTCAGGACAGGCTTCGCGAAACATCTCGGAGTATCGCCTTACATGCGCCAACAAAAAATCTGAGATTCTTCTCCCGCGACTGCGGGATCAGAATGAAAGCAAAAAAAATTAGCGTGAAAAAGAAACTCAAAGTCCTCGTGCTCTTCGACGGCACAAGTCCCACCAAACTCGATCAGGACTTCACAAAAGAGCTGAAAACGAAGGACTGGAAAACCGAGGCGGACGTCATGGCCGCGCTGGGCAAGCTCGGTCACACTGCGGAGCATCTCGCCATTTACGACGATGTCGATCTCGTCAGGCAGAAACTGGAGACCTGCGCGCCCGACGTTCTTTTCAATCTCGTCGAACAGTTCAAAAACAAGCCCGGTTTCGATCAGAACATTGTTTCATTTTTCGAAATGCAGGACCTGCCTTTCACCGGGTGCGGTTCGACTGGTCTTACTCTTTGCAAGCACAAAGGCATTTCGAAAAAAATCCTGCATTATCACGGAATCCATGTCCCGCATTTTGTCGTTATCCCGCGCGGCCAGCGCATCGGCCGGCCGAAGCAGCTCAAACTGCCGGTTTTGGTGAAGCCTGTGAAGGAAGAGGCGTCCTACGGCATTTCGCAAGCGTCGTTCGTCCAAAATGAGGAGCAATTTCGAGAACGGGTGGCTTTCATTCATGAGAAGTACAACAGCGACGCCATTGCCGAGGAATACATCGAGGGGCGCGAGCTTTACGTCAGCATCATGGGCAACGTGCGGTTGACCGTTTTTCCAATCCGCGAGCTGGTCTTTCGTGAAGTGCCGCCTAACGAGCCAAAGATTGCCACCTACAACGCGAAATGGGACGAAGAATACCGCAAACGCTGGGGATTGGAGAATCACTTCGCCGAAGATCTCGACCCGGCGCTCGTGACGAAAATTCAAGAAACATGCAAAGACATTTATCGTTTGTTAACGATCGACGGCTATGCGCGCATCGATCTGCGCCTGGCACCCGAGAACAAACTTTATTTCATCGAGGCGAATCCCAATCCCATTCTCGCAGACGACGAAGACTTTGCGCTTGCAGCCGGAAAGGCAGGCCTGGCTTATCCGCAGCTGATCGAGCGAATCGTCCGCCAAGGGATGAACACCGTTCGAGACTGATTTCGAAAGGCTATCGTTACAACCAGTTCTTGACGCGCGGCCAAAGTTCGCGAACGCTGATCTTCAAATCGCGACAGAGAAAAATGTGCATTCGCCGCTCGAACGGCATTGCCCACGGGCTGCTCGCGACTTGGCCGAGGTCTTCGACTGACCCGAATTGATCGCGCTCGTCGTTGTCGTTCGTGTCGAGCACCAAAATGACTTCACCAGTCCAATCGCGAGGTCCCCAGAGAAAATAATTCTGATGCCCGGAGATCGCCGGTGGCAGTTCAAGCTTTGGTCCGAAGAAATCGATCGCTCCAGCCTCCCCATAGTTTTGGCAAAAGATCGCGACGCGTTTCTGATCTTCAAGCTTCAGGTGATGATAGACATGCGCGACCGAGCCGACTATTTGTTCCCACCCAAACTGGTCAGCGAAAACCTGCGGCAACGCTGCGGTGTGTGATGTCTCGGTGCGTGGCGGTTCCATGTGAATGGCCCGCATGTATGCGACGAGTTTTTCGGGCGGCAAGATTGGCAGAACCATCGGGGCAAGTAAGGCTCCTGAAACAATAATCGCAGCGAGCAATAATGGTTTGAGCAATTGAAGGCGCGCGGCAAAAACGCGCTCCACAGCGACACCGCCCGCTGCAAAGAGCATCGGATACGCAGGCGCGGGATAGTAGCTTTTGCCGCGCAAAAGGATGAATTCTGCGAGTGTGACGAGATAAATGATTCCGATGGCGCGGTAGCGCCGGCCGTCGCGCGAAGCAAACAACCACAACAAACCGCCCAGCCACAGCGGAAATGTTGCGGGATTCATCAGAGTGATCTGCTGTGCGATGAATTGTGCCGGGCTCAGCGCGACGTTTTTCTTGCTGTGCGCAATGTTGCTCAGCAGCTCGTATGTGGGCCAGTGATGCCACGTCTGCCAGAGAATGTTTGGCAGTGCGATCCCGAATGCGATAAGGCCACCTAGCCAGATCCATTTTTGCGCGAGGTGACGGCGCCCAGGGGTAAGCAACAACGCAGCGAAAATACCGACGCCAAAAAACACCGTCGAATGTTTGTTTTCAATGCCGAGACCCAGCAGCACGCCGAACCAAAGCCAAAGCGTCGGTGAACCGCGGTTGATAATCCGGACAAGCAGATAGACGGCTCCCATCCAAAACAGAGGCTCGAACGCGTTCATGGAAAAGAAATTGCCGACTGCCAGATTGAACAGCGCGCAGACCGAGCCCGCGCATGCAAGAGCAATGGCCCATCCGCGTCCGCCCAGTTCGCGCGCGATTACGCCTGTGAGCGCGACTGTTGCGGCACCCGCCAAGGCCGGGAGGAGGCGAATCGCAAAAAGCGAATCGCCCAAGAGCAGTTGGCTCAATCGCAGAAGTAAAATCGATAACGGCGGCTGATCGACGTATCCAAAAGCGAGATGTCGCCCGCAGGCGATGTAGTAAAGCTCATCGCGAAAATAACCGTAGCGCCCGTTTGTCAGCAGATGGACCAACAACGCTGCTATGCTGGAGAAAATTATTAGAGCTGGTTCAAGCCTCAACCGCCGTCGGCTCACTCCTGCAGGAATTGGCACGCGCACGAATGTCATGTTGAGCGAAGCGAAACATCTCTGACTATTGGCTTGATGGGCGACTGGAAAGAAATAATCCGAGATTCTTCACTTCGCTCAACATGACAGCGCCAATTGTCCCACGCAAAAGTGCCGGGTGCGCAATGTCATTTTCGGTTAAGCTAAGCAATGAGCGTGCAAGTCTATGGATGCAATCATGTCGCCATCGAAGTGGATGACGTCGAGAAGGCGGTGGCCTTTTATAAGGATGTTTTCAATCTCGAACAAATGAGCGGCGGCGAGGGCGACGCTTTTTTCAAACTGGGCGAGCATCAGTTCCTCGCGATTTTCGAAGTCGAAAAGGTGCAGCGGGCGAACATGCGGCACTTCGGAATCATGGTTCGCGACGAAGCGCAGTTGGATAAGGTTCGAGAGAAACTCACCAAGAAATATAAATTGAAACTCGAGCCGCCGTTCCGCTGCGATTTTCGCGATCCGTGGGGCAATCGCATCCAGGTCGTGGATCTTCACGACGAATCGCTGATCTGGCTGTTGCCTTATCGCGAAGTGCAAAAGATCGGCATCAAATTCGGAACATAGGCTTGTAGCCCGTGCGCCCAGCGGGTGAAACCCGTTGTCTGGCAGTCTCAACGCAGTGCAACTCCGCTCAGCGCACAGACCTGCAGGTCTATGTTCCGACTGTCACAGGCGCGCAATCAAATGGCATGTGCGCTGCCTTGCGAATCTGTAATTCACAAGCAAGCTGCTGTGTTCAATGATTTCATTTATCGTACCCGCCTACAACGAAGAGCATGAGCTCTCCGGCACGCTCGCCGCGATTCACGCTGCTGGTTCAGACGCAGGACAGCGGTACGAAATCATTGTAGTGGACGATGCATCGACGGATGCGACGCCAGAGATCGCCGCGCAGGCCGGCGCGAGAGTGATCCGAATCAATCGACGCCACATCGCAGCCTCTAGAAACGCGGGCGGCCGCACTGCGCAGGGCGAGTATTTGTTCTTCATCGACGCTGACACTCGGATCAATCGAGCGCACATCACAGGAGCGATCGCCGCGATGGATGCGAGTTACGCCGGAGGCAGCGCACGCGTGAACATGGATGGATTGATCCCGATCTGGGGACGCATGCTGCTGCTCGGGTTTTCATCGGTTTACTTCGGTCTGAATCTTGGCGCCGGTGCGTTTCTTTTCACCACACGGCGCAACTACGAGTCGATTGGCGGCTTCGATGAGCAGTACTTTGCCGGTGAAGAAGTTTATTTTTCGCTCGCGCTAAAAAGGCTGGGCCGCTTCAAAGTGCTGCGGGAACCGGTTGTCACGTCAGGCCGGAAATTGCGCATGTATCCTGCGAAACATTTTCTGCGCAAATTCTTTGGCGTAATCGTCCGCGGCCCACGCGGAGTCCGTTCGCGCGCAAAGCTTAGCCTTTGGTACGACGGCAAAAGGGAAAAACGTCCAGCTTAACAATGGAATATGTAGCCAGCTCGCCCCTCTTTTCGCAAGCGAGAGGGGGGCCGGTGAGGCTTGATTCCGGCGCGTGGGGTTGCAAGCGCGAACCCCTCACCTTAGTCCTCTCCCCTTGCTCAAAGGGGTGAAGGCGGCAGGATCGCTGCGTCGCCATTTTCGACCTACGAATCAATAAATTCTGCCGCACGATCTGATTAGTCATGCGCGGTTGCCAAAATAGGTTCTTCGTCTACAATAAGCGCTTCGTTATGGCAGAGAGCAGCGAAACGTTGAGTCTCAAGGAGTTTCAGTTGCATGACAAAGATACCGGCAGCGCGGATGTGCAGGTCGCACTTCTTACCCGCCGGATCGAGCATTTGACCGAGCACCTTAAGACCAACCGGAAAGATCATTCTTCGCGGCGCGGCTTGCTTAAGATGGTCGCGCAACGCCGGAGTCTGCTCGATTATTTGAGCAAAACAAAAGCCGATCGTTATAAGAAACTGATCGACAAACTAAACCTGCGCAAATAATCAGACCGTTTGAGCCGCTCGAAGCCACAAGTAAATTAAATGTAGTTAATTAGCAGTCCCGGGTCGCAGTAAATCACCTTGGATTTTAGGTTTTAGTTTCGCGCTCCTCGCTACGGAGCAACGGGTTTAAAACCTACAGTCAGGGTGACCGGCCTGGAACCGCACATCCAGGAAAAGTAAAATGCAACAAAAGGTCACGGCCCAAATTGGGGCCAATCAAATCTCTATCGAAACAGGCAAAATCGCCAGACTCGCCGACGGGGCCGTCGTCGTCACGTGCGGCGACACTACCGTCTTAGTCAGTGCTGTTTCGGCCACCGCAGTCAAAGAAGGTCAGGATTATTTCCCGCTCACGGTCGATTATCGTGAAAAAGCGGCAGCGGCGGGAAAATTTCCGGGCGGCTATTTCAAACGCGAAGGCCGTCCGACGGAAAAGGAAACGCTCACTTCGCGCATGATTGATCGACCCCTGCGGCCACTCTTTCCGCAGGGATATTTTTACGACACGCAAATCATCTCGATCTTGCTCAGCGCCGACGGTGAAAATGATCCTGACATTTTGGCAATCAACGGCGCATCGACTGCGCTGTGCGTTTCGGATATTCCGTTTGCCGGACCAATCGGTGCTGTGCGCGTCGGCCGGGTGAAAGGCGAGTTCGTCGCGAACCCGACGCATACGGAGCGCGCCGAAAGCGATCTCGATCTCGTTTACGTCGGCACCGAAAACGATGTGATCATGATCGAAGGCTCGGCCCAGGAAGTGCCAGAAGCTGAGTTCATAAAAGCGCTTGAGTTCGCGCACGGCCATGCGCGCGAGATGATTCGCATTCAAAAAGAACTGGCGGCGATGGTGGGCAAACCTAAACGCGAGCCGCAGTTGCTCCAAGTGAACCAGGAATTGCTCGATATCGCTTACCGCGTTGCGGGCGACCGGATCGAAGAAGCGCTTTATACCGAAGGCAAAGTTGCGCGCGCCAAAGCGGTCGATGCATTGCGCGAGGAAGTGAAGACGGCCATCCTGGAAAAAAATCCAGAAGCCGATCCGTTCTCGATCTCGCAGGCATTCGATTACGTCAAAAAAAAGGCCTTTCGGGTGAGCACTTTGGAAAAACAGAAACGCGTCGATGGCCGCGGCTATCAAGAATTGCGGCCGATCACCTGCGAAGTGAGCGTGCTGCCGCGCGCGCACGGCTCGGCCTTGTTCCAGCGCGGCGAGACCCAGGCGGTCGCGCTCGCCACGCTCGCACCGATCGAGGAGGCGCAGATGATTGATGCTTACGGCGGCGGCGAACAATCGAAGCGGTTCATTCTGCATTACAACTTTCCGCCATTTAGCGTTGGCGAAACGGGACGGACGGGCGGACCAGGGCGGCGCGAGATTGGCCACGGCGCGCTGGCTGAACGTTCGGTGGAGCCGGTCGTGCCGAGTGAACAGGATTTTCGTTACGCTATCCGCATATCGAGCGAGATCATGGAATCAAACGGATCGACCTCCATGGCGAGCGTGTGCGCGGGCACACTCGCGCTCATGGATGCGGGCGTACCGATCAAAACGCCGGTTGCGGGAATCTCGGTCGGGCTCGTCACCGAGTTTGGAGATGGTCATCAATTGAAACGCTACGAATTGCTGACCGACATCATCGGTTCCGAAGATCACTTTGGTGACATGGACTTCAAGCTTTGCGGAACGGACGCAGGCGTCACCGGTTTTCAGCTCGACCTGAAGCTCCCCGGCATCAGTCACAAGATCATGGGGGAAGCGATCGAACGCGCGAAAGAAGCGCGCACGAAGATTCTCGACATCATGCGGAGCGCGCTGGACAAGCCGCGACCGGAGTTATCGAAATACGCGCCACGAATCGAGACAATTAAGATTAATCCGGAGAAGATCGGCGCGCTCATCGGTCCCGGCGGTAAGACCATCAAGGGCATTGTCGCGGAGACCGGCGCGGAGATTAACATTGAGGACGACGGCTCAGTACACATCTACGCGACCAGCGGTGAAAGCATGGCGCGTGCGAAGGAAATCATCGGCAGCATGACACGCGAAATTGAGATTGGTCAGACGTATCAGGGACGCGTGGTCTCAACGAAGGAATTCGGCGCGTTTGTGGAAGTTTTCCCAGGCAAAGACGGGCTGGTGCACATTTCCGAGTTGGCAGATTTTCGCGTGAACCGGACCGAAGACGTCGCCAAAGTGGGCGACATCATCTGGGTCAAGTGCATCGGGATTGACGACAAAGGCCGTGTAAAACTTTCACGCAAAGCGGCGCTGAAAGAACGGGCGGAGAAAGAAACTGGACAAGCAGCGTAACAACGCGCCGCTAGTCTAAACCAACTTCGACAAATAAGGGGAGAGGCGGAAATCGTCCGCCACAACGCCGGAGCATGGTGTGTCTGCGGGAAGCCTCGCCTCTCCCTTTCGAAAAGGGAGAGGATTGAGGTGAGGGATTTTTTTTCGCTCGCGGGAGCAGGGATGTTGGACAAAATCGGCATCTTCGCGAAGCATCTCGTTTTCATGCCCAAACACACGCTGACCGGCAATATCAAACGCCATCGGGCTTTTCGCTCCCGGATCCTGGGAAACCGGCGCGACGTTCTCGTCTATTTGCCGCCGGGTTATCGGCGTTTCTCATCGCGACGTTATCCGGTGCTATATCTGCACGATGGACAGAACGTTTTCGACGCCGCCACTTCGTTTGCCGGCGTCGAATGGGGAGTCGATGAGACGGCGCAGAGATTAATTCAGCGAAAGCTTATCGAGCCGCTCATCATCGTTGCGGTGGCAAACATCGGCGAACAACGAGTCCATGAGTACGCGCCGACCCCTGGTGTCATTGAACCGAAGGAGAATCCGAGAAAGCGCAGCCGCGGCCTGGCCCACATCTACGGGCAATTTTTGATCGAAGAATTGAAGCCGTTCATCGATTACAAATATCGAACGAACCCGGATGCGGAATTTACCGGACTCGGCGGATCATCGCTCGGGGGTTTGGCTACACTGGCGATCGGAATTTTTTATTCAGAGGTTTTCACACGCTTGATTGTGATGTCGCCATCGATTTGGTGGGATGATTACGCGATTTTCCGGTTGGTGGGGATCCTCGGTGAAAAGCCGCCGCTGAAAATCTGGCTCGATACTGGCACGAACGAGCCAGGTTGGGAACTGGCGCGCTTCTTACGCAATTGCTTGATCGACAAAGGCTGGCGGCTGGACGTCGATCTTAAGTACCTCGAAGTCAAAGGCGCTGGTCACAGCGAAGCGGCATGGAGCGCGCGCGTTGAACCGGCGCTACAATTTTTGTTCCCGATTGGAAGTCAGCCATCGTGGCTGACTCGGCGGTCAGCGCTTCCAGCCTGACCAAGTGAAACTTCCCTTCCGACAAACTAGAAATCCGCCTACCGAGTCAGGCCGAAGCCCGACTTCCCGCCGACCGGTGGAACCGGCGCGGGATTGGGCGGCAACGGTTCCGGAGGTGGCGCGGGTGTCGGCGGAGTTGGTTTGGGCGGTGATGGTCTCTGTGGCATTCGATGGGTTTCTCCAGGGGAATCTTTCTTACTGTAACGGTTTGCCGTAGACCTGATAGACGCGCACAAACCCTCCGACGAAATCCCAATCTTTTTGATACGAGAAAGTTCGAGTGTGTGGCGACCAGTTAAGTTCCCGCGGCGATTCTGGATGATTTGGATCGTAAACCAAATAGCGCTCGAGTCCTGGATTCGGGGAAAAACCGTTTTGTTTATAAATTAAAACCGAGTGATTGATGCTGAGGCGTGGATAAGTAGTAAGGAACACAACAAACACCTGCCCGCGCGCCAAAGCTGCATTCAAACGATCGTGCGTTTCCTTCTGATATGTCCCGCTCTGCTGGAAAACCATGCGCATATTGCTGACTCGGAAGTAGCTTGGCCAGCCATGACCGATACTTTTTTGTACGAGCTCGCGACGTGCCTTGCTCATCTCCCGCAGGTCGTTGTATCCAGGAAAAACAATTCGTTGATCCTCTGGCAGCGGGTCTGCCCAGGGGTCTCTATGCGTCACAAGGCGAATGCGTGCAGCCAATGATGCGTCATCCAGGGGAGCGCCGCGACGGTCGAACCGCGCGAACTTCTTAAACTGCATGGCTGTGCGGCAAAGCACGAAGCAGTGACGTTTGTACGCGTCTCGTCTCACAGTCGACGGTTTCCGCAAAGAAGGATGTCCTTCGTGATATTCGAACACAGTTTGATTAGCGAATGCCAACGTGTCGCGATCGAAGCGGAACTCCGTCGCCCCAGCATTAGGGTGCGCCACCGTGATAATCGTGACGGCAGCCAGCCAACAAACACCCGCTGATTTCCCCCCACTCCAAAACATCATATCAAGATGCCGAGGCGTTGACGGTTTTTCCCTCTGTGAACACACCGAGCCGACGAAATTTTTGATACCGTATCTCCAGTAGTTCGGCAATCGGAATCTCAGACACCTGCTTAACAGCCTGGCGCAGCGCTCTGCCAACATTCGCAGCGATCGAATCGTAATCCCGGTGCGCACCGCCCTCCGGCTCAGGAATGATTTCGTCGACGACCTCGAGTTTCAACAAATCCTGCGCGGTCAACTTGAGTGCTTCAGCCGCCTCGGCTGCATGTCGCCGGTCTCTCCACAAGATGGCCGAGCACGCTTCAGGACTGATCACTGAGTAATAAGCGTTCTCGAGAATCAACACACGATCTGCGACGCCGATTCCCAATGCCCCGCCCGAACCGCCCTCGCCGATGACTGCCGCGATGATCGGCACGCGCAGCCTCATCATTTCCCGAAGATTAACGGCAATCGCTTCGGAAATGTGACGTTCCTCCGAACCGATACCGGGAAAAGCGCCCGGGGTATCGATCAACGAGATCACTGGGATGCCAAATTTTTCACCGAGCCGCATAAGCCGCAGCGCCTTGCGATAGCCTTCAGGATGGGCGGAGCCAAAATTGCGCATCACGTTCTCCTTGGTGTTGCGTCCTTTCTGGTGAGTGATAACGACGCAACGTTGGGAGCCAAGCATCGCCAGACCACACGGCATCGCTGTGTCATCGGCAAAACGCCGGTCGCCATGCAGTTCAATCCAGTTCGTGAAACACCGTTCGATGTAATCCAAAGCAAACGGCCGTTGAGTATGGCGCGCAATTTGGACTCGTTGCCATGCGGTCAGGTTGTCGTGGATCTGCTGTCGTGTTTCGCGAAGCTTTGCCTCCAGTGTTTTTATTGCCGGATCAAGATCGACATCGTGCTTATCAGAGTGATTCTTCAAATCCTCCAATCGCCGTTCCAGTTCGAAGATCGGTCTTTCAAAATCCAGCGGTTGCCAGTCCATGGTGAAGGTTAAGAAGGGTTAAAAGGTTACAAAGTTAAATGGTTGCGAGATCAGGTCCGTGGAGCCTCCTTTTAACATTGTAACTCTTTTAACTTTTTAGCTCAGTCAATAATGGTTACAGGGGTGCGATTGTTTACAAGGCTGCCTAGCTCCTCGACATCAGTGGCCGCCAAGCCGATGCCCACCGGTGGTGGCGGTTGGTCGAGATGGGGATGCGCGCCATCCGGCACGGAATACAAAGTGTAGCTGGGTGCGCCTGCAAGCCGGATCCACCTGGTACTGGCAAGATAATCCTTGCTGCCTAGACCTATGCGTTTGCCATCCTTCCAAGCCATTGTTTCGGCGACTTTTGCATTGATTTTGGCCGACTGCTTGCCGGGTAGCTTCGCTTCACGCACGTGATATTGCTTGAAGAATGCGCCGTGATTTAACAGCACAACCAAGTTCGCCTTCCGTTGAATCAGGATCGCGAAATCGGGATGCGAAACCAGCAGATGTTCGCCAATGTGCAACATGGTGCTGCTCATATTGTTCATGCGCATGATCAGCTCGGGCGTTGTCTTCAGCTTGCGCGAAATCTTCGCAAGCACGTCTCCGGATTTCACCACGTACTCGGTTTTTTCCGGAGAAGGATGACGCGATAACAAAATGTCGATATTGAGTTCGCCCAGCAAATCTCGCGCTTCATCGAGATGCTTTCCGGAAGGATATTTTTGGATAAACGCGATGAGCGCGTCGCGAGCTTCGGTTAGTTTTCCATCCTGCCGCAGTTGAGCCGCCGCCTGAAATTCCGGCAGGCCGATGTCTGGCGCAGGTGGCGGAGTAACCTCTCCGCGTTGTTCTTTTTTCACCTCGATTTCTTGTTTGACGAAGGTGTTATAAAAGAACCAGGCGGCGCCGCCGAAAATGGCGAGAGCCAGGAATAATACGAAAAGCCACTTCATGGCTGCGAACAAAAACGTTGAACGCCCAACGCCCAACGTCCAACCCTCGATTCAGAATTAACCGTTTGAGCGTTCAGCGTTAAGCGTTGGACGTTTTCTTCATCCGAGTTTGCTTCGCCGCAGCCGCCCTCGGATTTTTGCCGGAACACTAGCTCGTTTCCCCGCCGGGGAAAAACCGGTGCCAAAGTCGTCCGATGGTAGGCTCTTCCTGATTGGTCCAGGTGAAGTGACAATCCTGGCAGTAAAATTCCTTGGGAATAATTTTCATGGCACAAAGCACTCCCACAAGAGCTGGAGTCAGGAATTTTCGGGTCATCTGCGGGTACTCGATGTTTGAAGATCCGCATTGCGGACAGCGAACAAGGGCAGCGGAGATGTCTGGATCGCTGGCCTCCCACTCGACCATGAGCTCCTGGGCCCTTTCGAAATCCACATCTTCCACCATCACCTTTGCGTTTGCCTGGGGGCGCGACATAAAACCGACTTGTTGCAGCTGCGCCTCGTTGTAAACATCGGCGTTTACGCCCGCGTCATGGAAGCGTCGTTTCAGCTGCCGGGCTTTGGCCGGCTCATTGAAGGTCGCAATAGTCACCATAGAGTTGTTTTACGCACAGCAGCGCGGGCGCGCATCGTGTGATCAAACATCAAATCATTGCCGTGTGCAAGATTTGGCGTGTGAGAGCATTTCTTCCTGCTGCTGTAGCGTGCTACTTTCCCGGAGGGAACCATTGGTAGAGCATCAAATAGACCAGCACGCCCGTGACCGAGACGTACAACCAGATTGGGACCGTCCAGCGCGCAATCCGCTTGTGTCGATCCCATCGACGCCGAAAAACCTGAACAAGCGTCACGATGACCAGAGGCAGCGTCACAAAGGCAAGCAGAACGTGCGAAGCCAACATCGGAAAGTAAACGGCAGCGATCCAGCCTGTATATCCGGAAGATTTTTCACCGACCCGTGCGTGGTACGTGATGTAGCCGACCAGAAAACAGCTCGATGAGACCAAAGCCGTAATCATGCAGATCATATGACGTCGCCATGCGCCATGCCGGATAAAGTACCAGCCCATCGAAATGAAGATGGTGCTCACCAGATTAAATGATGCATTGAGAGCAGGCAGGTCTGAGGTTGAAATCACGTTGAAGCTTTAAACCATTGAAATTAAAATGTCATTCCGACCGAAGTCGAGGAATCCCGTTGCATACCTTCTCGGTGCTGCCGCGGGATCCTTCGATTTCGCTTCGCTCCCCTCAGGATGACCAATTGTCGCTTTAACACTTCAACAACCGCGCATGCCCGCTGTTCTTGAGCCACCGCAGGTTCGGCCCTTCACACGGTACCGGAAACGGACGTGGGGTAAGCGAATCGCTCTGAGCCTGCTTCGTTTGATGATCCTCGCCGCAATCGTTGCCATTATCGGCGGCGGCTATTATCTGGCGCGCCGGGGATTTGGCCGGGAATGGCGCTACCGCGTCGTGGAGGAATTACACAAACGCGGCGTCGAAGCCGTTATAGGGCGACTGACGCTGGATCCCTTTCGTGGTTTGGTAGCAAGGAATGTTAGGATTTTCGATTATAAGAATCGCGAAAACACGCTCGCCCTGATTAGCGAGGTCTCGCTCGATATCAATTACGCTGCGCTGATCCATAATCAGTCATTTCTCAATTCTCTCGATGTGCGTGACGCCCAAATCACGCTTCCACTCAAGATGGCCGCTGGAAAGGGCGAGAAAGCGCAACTCACCAACTTCCGCGCGCACGTTTATTTTCCGCCGGAACAAATTTATGTTAGTCAAGCCGAGGGAACCTTCTGCGGAATTCGGATTTCAGCCGCTGGACAATTAATCAAGCGTCAAAATTACCAGCCATCACCGGCGCTGGCACCGGAAGAATGGCAGAAACGATTGTTGATAGCGCAGCGCGCGTTGAATGAATTGGAAAAATTCAGGTTCCCGATTGGGCTGCCCTCACTGCAGTTGAAATTCAGCGGCGATGTTGCGGAAATTGAGAAAGCCCACATAGAGGCGACGCTGCGGGGGGACCGATTGCAACGCGGCAGATACGAAATCAGAGATTTGTCTGCTGCTGCCGAGTGGAGTAACCACCACTTAAACATCGCCCATTGCGAGTGGAGAGATCGCACGGGCAATTTCGTCGGGCGAGCGGATTGGAACAAGGAAACTCGCAGTGCGAATTTTCAAATCCGCAGTAGCCTCGATCTAAAAGCTTTTCTTACTGCTTTTGGCTTGGGCGAACCGCTCGCGGACATGCAATTTCAGTCGCGGCCAGTGGTCGAAATTTCAGGCTCAGTAAATCTCGGGGCCGATCAGTTTTGGCCACATGTTATCGGGCACGCCGATTTTGGGCAGTTCAGTTACAAGCGTGTGCCGTTCTCCGATCTTGCTGCCGATTTTTCGTGGGATGGTAAGCGCGCGTTCATTCGAGACCTGCGCGTGCACCACCAGACTGGCCAGTTACGGGCTGACCTCTTCGATGCGCCTGGCGATTTTCGTCTAAACATTGAGAGCACAATATCTCCAGAAGCAATTCGTGCGCTTGTTCCGCGGGAACTAAACGAGTTTCTGCGCGACTGGGAATGGCAGCGCTCACCCGCAGTCCACCTCGCGATTCGGGGCAGGGATCGCAATCCAGGGAATTGGGTAGGCGATGGAACGATCGCTTTGGGCCGCAGTCGTTTCCGCGGTGCATGGATGAACAGTGCCAACACCAACATTAGGTTCGCCGATGGCGCGCTTACTTGCGCGGACCTTCACGTCACGCGCGACGAAGGCGTCGGCACTGGCAGTTTCACGTACGATTTTAAAAAAAATGAGATGCGCGTCTCGGACATCCGAAGCTCGTTGAGCCCGGCCGAGGCAATCTTCTGGATCGACCCAAAGTTTTCGAAAACTGTAGCGCCGTATAAATTTCGGCGGCCGCCTGCTGTGACCGCCAATGGAGTTTACCAGTTTCGCGGCGGAAAGAACACGCGACTGGAAATTAAGGCAGCTGGCGCCAGTGGAATGGACTACGTCTTTCTTGGGAAAACGCTGCCGTTCGATCAAGTCTCCGCGCGATTACTTTTTACCAATGACCGCTTGCAAATCCTCGACATCCGCGGCGACATCTTTTCCGGAGTGCTGCGGGGGAACGCCGATATTTCACTGGCGAAGAACAATCCACGTTATCGCGCTGCGCTTGCCGTCACCGACATGGACTTTCCGCATCTGACTGGGCTCTATTTCAATTATTATCACTACCGCAATGTGCGCGGCCAGTTGAGCGGCACGTACGATTTCACAGGCTTCGGCACCGATGCACGCAAGATGAATGGCAGTGGCAAAGTTGCTGTGACCACTGGGGACGTGTTCGCCATCCCCGTTCTGGGGCCGATTTCAGAAATCCTCAACCACATCGTACCAGGGATGGGATACAGTATTGCTCGAGAAGCCAATACAAAATTTAAGATCAACGACGGAATCATTCACACTGACGATTTCAACGTCTCAGGACAGCTGTTCAGTGTGATTGGCCACGGAGACGTCCATTTTCTCGACGACAAAATCGATCTTGACGTGCGCATCAGCGCAAAAGGTCCCGGTGTTGTGCTGACACCCGTATACAAGCTCTTCGAATACAAAGCCGAAGGCAGTTTAAAGAAACCGGATTGGCATCCGAAGATATTCTGAGCCTCATGTCATTCTGAGCGCAGCGAAGAATCTCAGATCATTGCATCTCAAACGGCCACGAAACGAAACTCAGAGATGTTTCGCTCCGCTCAACATGACAGGAAGGGTGTTCGACGGCAGGCCAATCGATCACTGAGCACTGATCACCGATCACGGCTTCTTCTGGGCGCGCACATGTCCATTCGCGGCGGTGTGAGCATGGCAATCGAGCGCGCACGCTCAATTAACTGCACCGCCATGCAAATTTTCGTGAAAAACAACATGCAATGGTTTGCTCGCCCGCTCCGCGCAGACGAGATCCGCGCTTTTCTAAATCATATCCAGCGCCGTGAGTTGGGATCAGTATTTGGGCATGCCAATTACCTCATCAATCTCGCTGCGACGAACCCGCAATTTCGCGCGAATTCAATCCGCGCTCTTGCAGAGGAACTTACTCGCGCAGATCAGCTTGAATTGCCTTTTCTCGTGGTGCACCCGGGCGCACACCTCGGCGCAGGCGAAGAAGCCGGGCTGGAGAAAATTGCCGAATCACTTGATCGCGTGATGGCTGGTCTTCCGAAAATCAAAACACGGATCGCGCTTGAGACCACTGCGGGGCAGGGATCATGTCTCGGAAACAGGTTTGAGCAGCTTTCGTACGTGATCAGCCGCGCACGCGAGCCTGAGCGGCTGTGTGTTTGCGTCGATACGGCGCATCTTTTCGCGGCGGGTTACGACATCCGTACCGAATCTTCACTACGAAAGACTATGCGCGAGTTTGATCGCGTGATCCCGCAGGCGCGGGATCGGCTCGTCGCAATTCACCTCAACGATTCCAAAACCGGCTGCGGTTCACGAGTCGATCGACACGAACACATTGGCAAAGGCCGCATCGGCCTGGACGCGTTCCAATTCATCATGCGTGATCGCCGTTTCCGCAATATTCCGAAGGTCCTGGAGACGCCGAAGGGGAAAGACTTGCGCGAAGACGTGATGAATTTGAAGACGTTGCGCCGATTGGCAGAAAGACGCTAACCACCAGTGTCATTCTGAGCGGAGCGCGGCGGAGTCGAAGAATCCCGCGAAGTTATCTTAAAGGTAGCGCAACGGGCTCTCTCGACGGAGCCCGTCCCGAGCGGAGTCGAAGGGCTCGGGATAACGGCACGGAATTAACTGATGAACCGAATTGTAATGGGATAGCGATAGAACTTCCCCTCGCTCGCTTTAACGGATGCGATGATGACAAACACGGTGTTCAATACCCAGAGCGCAATCAAAATCGGAATCCCTATGAGCACAATGCAAAGAATCGCGGCGACCGCATCGTAAATCAGCATCGAGATCTGAAAGTTGAGTGATTCTTTTCCATGTGCGTCGATCTCAGGCGAGTCGCCGCGTTTCATGAGCCAAACGATCAGCGGTCCCCCCAGATGGCCTAGGAAGTGAAAAAACAATCCGAGTAATGCGCTGGCGTGGCAGAGAACGGACCACGTTCGGACATCGGATGAAGTGGACGGAGTTGGCGGTGATGGTTGATCCATGTTTTAACCTTTCGCTTGCTTAAGATAACGACTGCCCGCTGACCGCGAGAAGAGCAAGAAAAAAGATCAGGTCATGCTTCTTTTACGCGCTCGATCTGTGCGCCAAGTTCGCTCAGTTTTTCGTCGAGATGTTCGTAGCCGCGGTCGATGTGATAGACGCGACTCACTTCGGTAATTCCGTCTGCTTTCAATCCAGCAAGCACCAGAGCAGCGGACGCGCGCAAATCGCTCGCCATCACTGGAGCGCCAAAGAGATGATCGACGCCCTGGATCACCGCCGTCGCGCCTTCAAGATCGACATGTGCGCCCATCCGCGTTAACTCCGCGACATGCATGTAGCGTTGCGGAAAAATGTTCTCTGTGATGACACTGATGCCCTCTGTCGTCGAGAGTAGCGCGCACATTTGCGCCTGCATGTCGGTGGGAAAACCTGGATACGGCTCCGTTGCCAGCTCGAGGGGTTTGGTTTCACCGTTTGGTGAGATGGAAATCGAGTCGCCTGTCGCTTCAAGTCGAAAACCACAATTCCCAAGCGCGTTCGTGACCGCTTTCACGTGCTCCGGCGTTACGCGCTTTATCGTAATTCCCTTTCCGCAAATTGCGCCCGCCACCAGAAATGTTCCAGCTTCGATCCGATCGGGAATGATGTCGTGCTCGACGCCGTGCAATTCTTTTACGCCTTCGATGATCAAACGGCGCGTGCCTGCGCCTTCGATTTTGGCGCCCATTTTATTTAAGAAATTCGCAAGATCGACAACTTCCGGTTCCTGCGCCGCGCCTTCGATCACGGTTGTTCCCTCCGCCAGCACCGCCGCCATCATGACGTTATCGGTGCCGAGAACGGTGGGTCCAAATTTCCCGCGTAAGTTAATCACCGCGCCGCGCAATTTCGGTGCAAAAACTTTTATATTGCCGCCTTCCACGCGCACGGCGGCACCCAGCGCCTCGAATCCTTTCAGATGCAAATCGATTGGCCGATCGCCAATGACGCAACCGCCCGGCATCGATACGGTCGCTTCTTTACAACGGCCGAGCAGCGGCCCGAGCACGCAAACCGAAGCACGCATCTTGCGCACAACATCGTAAGGCGCGACCGATTGCACGTTCTCGGCTGCCGCCGTGACTGTTCCGCTGGCGCGTTCCACTTGCGCGCCGAGATGGATCAAAATTTGCAGCATGTAATGCGTGTCGCTTAGGTCGGGCACGCGATGAACGATGCACGGTTCCCGCGTGAGCAACGTCGCGGCCAGAATCGGCAGCGAGGAATTTTTCGAGCCACTGACCTTGATGGAACCGGAAAGCGGATGGCCGCCGTGAATGAGAATCTTATCCATACCTGGCAAATAGGAACCGTGTCACACCTGAATAATCGGTTTTCGAATAAATGTCGCGGTAATTTTTTTCCGCCAGGGCCGAAAAAAGCGCGTCGCCCTGGCCGATTCCGATCTCTAAGGCCAGCATTCCACCCGGGCGGAGCTGCGACGGCGCCTGCGCAATCAATTCGCGCACCAACTCATCGCCTCGCGCGCTGGCGAAAAGCGCGACCTCTGGATCATGCAAAACTTCCCGGGAAAGACTCTGGCGGTCTTGGATCGAGATGTAAGGAAGATTCGCGACAATCACATCGAAACATCCCTCCACGTTTTCCAGCAGATTGCTTTTCAGAAAGCGGACGCGAGTAGCCAAATTCAACCTGGCAGCATTCTCTTGCGCGAGCGCGAGCGCATCATCCGAAATGTCGACGCCGAGAATTTCTGCCTCGGGAAATTTCATTGCCAGACTGAGCGCAATAACTCCGCTGCCGGTCCCCACATCCTCGATTTTCGATTTTCGATTTTCAATTCTCGATTCAATGAGCTCAACGAGTTCTTCCGTCTCCGACCGGGGCACCATCGCGCGTTTGTCGCAGAGAAACGTAAGTCCGCAAAATTCCACCGTGCCGAGTAAATGCTGAAGCGGCTCCCCTTCGCCGCGACGCTTCACCAGATCGCGTAGTGGCGCGAGCTCCGATTCAGTCAACACACGCTCAAATTCCAGGTACAGCTCGATCCGTTTCCGCCCCAGCACGTGCGCGAGCAAATGCTCGGCATTGAGCCTCGGATTTTCGACGCTGTGCTTCTTGAAATACGCAGTGGTTGCTTGCAGCACTTGCAGCACAGTCATGATTGCTTTCGCTGCCTTGTCATGCTGGCACCGCTGATTCCTTCAAGCGTTCCGCCATATCGGCGGCTTGCAGCCCGTTGATCAATTCGCCGAGGTCGCCCTCCATCACCCGGTCCAAATTGTAAAGTGTCAACCCGATACGATGATCTGTGACGCGGTTCTGCGGGAAATTATACGTACGAATCTTTTCTTCGCGTCCGCCGGTGCCGATCTGGCCGCGACGTTGCGCACTATATTTCTCCGCTTCTTCGCGCTGCCTTCGCTCGAGCAATCGTGCGCGCAAGATCGATAATGCTCGCTCTTTGTTTTTGATCTGGCTGCGGCCGTCCTGGCAACGAACAATCATGCCTGTCGGAATGTGCAGAACCTGCACGGCCGAGTCAGTCGTGTTCACGCCCTGCCCACCAGGCCCGCCGGCGCGCGAAACTTCGATTCGCAAATCTTCCGGCTTCAACTCAACATCAACATCTTGAGCTTCGGGCAGCACCGCGACTGTCGCCGTCGAAGTATGAATGCGGCCTTGCGCCTCCGTGGCAGGCACACGTTGCACACGATGCACGCCACTTTCGTAACGCAATTTCCGAAAAACAGATTCGCCGGAAACTCGAAACATCGCTTCCTTCAATCCGCCGAGTTCTGATGGGCTCGATTCAAGATCTTCGGTTTTTAGCCCGGCAGATTCTGCGTACCGATGGTACATACGGTACAGATCGGCGGCAAAAATGGCGGCTTCATTTCCGCCCGTTCCGGCACGAATTTCCACGATGGCATCGCGCTCTTCATTTTCATCCGCTGGCAGTAATGCGATCTGAAGATCGCGTTCGAGATCAGCCACTCGTTTTTCCAGCTCCGGAATTTCGTCGTCGGCCATGGCCGCGATCTCAACATCGCGGGACATGGCGAGTTCGCGGTTGTCATCCAATTGCTTGCGCGCAGCTTCGAGTTCGTCCCACATCGCCAGCATTTGCTTAATGTTCGCGTGCTCACGCATGATCTCGCTTGCACGCTGGTGGTTGGAAAAAAGCGCCGGATCGGCAATATCGCTCTCGAGCTGCTCGAAGCGCTTGCGTTTAAGTTCAATAAGGGAATTAAAGTCCATAATTGTAGCCGTGATCGCTGATCGCGGCTCCGGCCGGGGTCACCGACCCCGGCTACAGAATCCAGCTAAGCTTTTTTCTCAGCCCGCGCGGCTTTCGTGCTACCGTAACGGCGGGCAAATTTTTCCACGCGCCCGGCGGTATCCACAAACTTCTGTTCGCCGGTGAAAAAAGGATGACAAGCAGCACAAATACCGATCTTGATATCGCGACGAGTCGAGCGGGTATGATACACCGCGCCGCATGCGCAGACCATATCGGTCTCGTAATATTCTGGATGAATGCTCGCTTTCATCTGAAAGAACAGCGCGGAATCTAATCGCGCGAACCCGCTCGCGCAAGATATGAAATCGACCGACCCATTACTCGACGCCTGGCTGGAAACGCTGCGCTGCGCAAAAGATGGCCCAGCTATTCTCAATACGGATGGCGAGGTCCTCCGGAAATTTTCTGACGTAGAGGAACGCGCCTGTCACTTCGAGTCGAATCTTAAAATGTTCGCGCCCGGCAGCGTTATCACTATTCAGATCGGAAACCACGAGGACTGGCCGTCAATCTTGATAGCTTGTCTGCGCAACCGGCTGGTTGTTCTCCCGCTGGAACAATCGATCAGCGGCCAACAACGCGACGCTGCGCTGAAAGTTTGCGGGGCAACGGCTTTAGTATCCGCTGTCTCCAGCGGAGGCTCAGCAGAGATATTTGGGCTGAGGCCTTCAAAAGATCGCGAGCGGGCAGCCGACACTACAACGGATTGGGCCGAAAAAGCGCCGACGCTTCTAAAACTTACCTCAGGTACAACGGCCGCTCCACGTGCAATTCGGTTTGGAAGCCAGCAATTGCTGGCCGACTGCAATCAGATTTGCGATAGCATGGGAATTAGCGATGCCGATCTGAATTTTGGTGTGATTCCGATCTCGCATTCGTATGGCTTCAGTAATTTGCTCATGCCTTTGATCGTGTGCGGTGTGCCGATGGTCGTTAGCCGCGACCGAACGCCGCGCGCTGTGCTGGCTGATCTCGCGCGCACTAATGCAACAGTGTTTCCGGGAACGCCAATCTTTTATCAGGCGTTTTGCGATATGCATGACGTCCCGGCGCTGCGGCAACTGCGGCTTTGCATTTCCGCCGGTGCGCCGCTTTCCGGTACGGTGGCAAAGAAGTTTTTCGAGAAATTCAAGCTGTTGATCCATTCATTTTACGGCGCGTCGGAGTGCGGCGGCATTTGTTACGACCGCGATGGGACGGCCTTCGAGGACGGAGTTGTCGGCGAACCGCTGAAGAATGTCGATGTTGAGATTATTGATTCAGCGGCGCCGTCGAGCCAGATTCGCGTGCGCAGCGCCGGAGTCGGCGACGGCTATTTTCCCGAGCCAGACGAACAGAAACTCGCCAATGGAATTTTTGTTCCGGACGATTTGCTTGCGCGAACGGAGCGCGGATTCAAAATCCTCGGCCGGATTTCAGACGTAATCAACATCGCCGGAAAGAAAGTGAACCCGGGCGAAGTG
>Ga0209577_10001796_pt1 | contig 21092 bp, 17 predicted proteins | sample GraSoiAngelo_109_FD_185874 | JGI IMG/M metagenome (GOLD analysis project Ga0209577, IMG submission 185874) | Grasslands soil microbial communities from the Angelo Coastal Reserve, California, USA - 14_0903_12_20cm (SPAdes) (version 2) | ecosystem: Environmental > Terrestrial > Soil > Grasslands...
ATCCGGGCCGACGTTGAGCGTTTCAACAAGCACAGCATCAAAAAGCTGTGGACACGGGTAACCGACGACTCGCTGCAGGTGCAGTGGGATGGGGAAATCGACTTTCTGCTGGAATTGGAACTGGACGCGCCCAAGAGCCGTATCGTCTACTCCGCCCCTGCCCGACCGCCGCAGGAATGGAAGACTCACACCGGAAGCTTATCCGTACGCGCCAAAGACGGAGGTCCTGCGCTGTTTACCGGAGCGACCCCCGGCGCCGCAGACCAAGCGCTTAGTTACGAGGCTGCATCCGAGTTGATTTTGAGGCCTATTCTGTTCCGCTAAGTCGAAGAACTGCGTCCACGGGCGGGCTTGTGCCTTCAGTTCCTCGCGTCTCTCAGACTACGATCATCCTTCCGCTAATTGCGATCAGCTTGTCCGGATTTCCACCCGGGCTTTTCGGTAAAACATTTCCACCCGGGCTTTTCGGTAAAACCCTGTGCCGATATCGTCGGAGCCGCCAGGTGGGTGCTCAACGGGGAAGTGGAAGAAAGCTACGCTGCTTTCGGGGGCTGCCTTCGGAATTTTCGTTTTCCCGGTTATGCCCTGCGCAAGCTTCCGCCAGCGCGAGATAGAACTTCTCTCTGGGGGTGATTTCTCGTCCCAAGGAGTGTTGTAGTAGCCTCTCCAAGTGTTCCAGAGACTGTTCTTGCTGCGTGAGCATCGTGGGCTGCCTCCGAGATTACTGGGAAGATTGTAAGGAAGCCCAAGAGCTAATCAATCAGCCAAACACTGTACGATATCGGACAAAGTACGGTATTCCACACTAAAGTATCCGAAGGGAGCCAGGCAGCTTGGCGGTGTATGCGGTAAAAGCGAGTGGTGCGGCTTATTTAAGCCCATGAAAGAACACCAGATATGACGACTCCGCCGACCCGTCCCATCTCGCACTCCACCGGAGTTCTGCTGCTGATCACCTGCGCGGCGATGCTGGTCCACGGCTTTCATCCCTACGTCGAAGACGCTGAGATCTACATTCCGGGGATTAAAAGCCTGCTGAATCCCGCACTCTATCCTCAAAACCGCGGATTCTTCGCTTCGCATGCCAGGCTGACGCTGTTTCCTAACCTGATTGCGGGCTCGATTCGGGCCACCCACATCCCGTTGGATTGGGGACTGTTGCTTTGGCATTTCTTCTCGATTTTCTTGCTTCTTCTGGCCTGCTGGCACCTGGGACGACTGGCCTTTCACGACCGGATCGCGCGCTGGGGCGGAGTGGGAATGGTCGCCGCGCTGCTTACTATTCCGGTAGCGGGAACCGCTTTGTACATTATGGATCAGTACCTGAACCCGCGGTCGCTCTCCACTCCGGCGGTGCTGTTCATCATTATCAACGTTGTGGAACGCAGGTTCTTGCGTGCCTTGCTATGGACGTTGGCTACTGCCGCCGTCCATCCGCTCATGATTGTTTTTGGGTGCGCGTATGTCGTGATTCTTTTGAGTATGGAATGGTGGGAACGAGAGCCGCCAGGTAGCAGCCGGGGCGCAGAGGCCGTCGCATTGGTTCTCCCGGTGAGCCTTTTTCCGCCCATCAGCGATGCGTACCGAGAGGTGCTCGACCGGCATAGCGAATTCTTTCTCTCGCATTGGCAATGGTACGAGTGGCTGGGCCTGCTCGCGCCCATAGGACTGGTGTGGTGGTTCAGCCGGATTGCCCGCAAGCGTGAATTGCCCGTCTTAGCCCTGCTTTGCCGCGCTTTGGTCGTCTACCAGTTGGTTTTCCTGGCGGTGTCGCTTGCCATTACTATTCCGCGCCGGTTCGCGAACCTTGCTGAGCTGCAGCCGATGCGCAGCTTGCACCTGGTCTACGTCATGCTGTTCACGTTTGCAGGCGGGTTGCTGGCGCAGTTCGTCTTACGAAATCACATTTGGCGTTGGCTGGCGCTGTTTTTGCCGCTAAGCGCCGGAATGTACTTTGCCCAGCGGGAACTGTTTCCGGCAACTCCCCACATAGAGTGGCCGGGCGCCGCGCCACGGAATGATTGGGTCGCAGCTTTTCTATGGATCCGGCACAACACGCCGCTGGATGCTTACTTCGCTCTTAATCCCGACCACATGGCGATCGACGGCGAGGACTACCATGGGTTCCGCGCCATTGCGGAACGATCCATGTTGGCCGACAAGGTCAAGGATAGCGGTGTGGTTTCAATGTTTCCCGCGATGGGTCAAATCTGGCAGGAGCAAGTTCGCGCCCAAAGCGGCTGGAACAAATTCAGCACCCAGGATTTTTTAGCGCTCAAACAAAGGTTCGGCGTGAACTGGGTGGTTCTTGAGAAACCTGGCCCACCCGGACTGGTCTGCCCTTACGAAAATGCGAAGTTGCTTGTCTGCAAATTGGATTAACAACCTGCGGGTCACTTTGGTTTGGCCACGGCCCGGTTATCTGATTGCGCCGCTTCTTGCAGGCGTTTAGCATCTAATCACTCATGGCTACCGGCACCATTACGCATCCCAGATTGCGGCCGCATTTGGCGATTGGCGAAATTCTTACATTCGCCTATGACACCTTTTGCAGCAACAAGGTGCGATTCGCCCTGACCGCGCTGGGCATGGTGATCGGGACAGCTTCGTTGATCCTGGTAGTCACCATCGGCATGACCGGCAAGCAGTACATCCTGAACCAGATCCAGGCCATAGGCGCCAACCTGATTTCCGCCGAGTACATGGGCGGAGCGCCTCGCATCACAGCCACTGCAACCGACCCGCTCACCATAGATGACTTGAACGCGGTAATGGCGCAGGTTCCCAGCGTGGTCACGGCCTCACCAGTCGTACCATTGAATGACCGCATCGGAGTAGGTGGCGGCAAAGAGAAAGACATCCTGGTGCTGGGCGTTGCGCCGGAGTACCGGCGAGTGCGAAATCTGGTGATAACCTCCGGGCGCTTTTTCGACGTCCAGGACGCGCAAGCGCGCAACAAAGTGGGTCTGATAACCAAGAAAATGGCCGAGGACGTTTACGGTTCGGCCGATGATGCGGTGGGACATACAGTCAAATTGAGCGGCCTGCCATTCACCATCATTGGCGTCTTCCAGGAAGGGGTGGAGACTTTCGGGCAATCCGAAATCCAGGACAACACGCTCGCGATTCCCTACACCGTGAGCCGCTACTTCACCGACACTTCGGCAGTGCGCCAGATCTACTTCTCGACTGCCAGTCCGGCTGATGTCGTGCCCGCCACCACGGAAATCAAGCGCTTGCTACAAAGCCGCCACCGTCAGGAGTCGGTCTATAACGTAACTAATCTTACGCAGCTCGTGGTTGTGGCCGAGCGAACCGCGAACGCCTTGACCTGGGTGCTGATGCTGATCGCCACTGTGACGTTGCTGGTCAGCGGTATCGGAATCATGAACATCATGCTGGCCACGGTGACGTCGCGAATCCGCGAAATCGGGATTCGCAAGGCTATCGGAGCTACCAACCGCGAAATCCGCTTTCAATTTCTATCGGAAGCCATTCTCATATCGCTGATTGGGGGGGTGGTAGGGATCATCATCGGCCTGGCGATACCTTTCTCGGTGCGCTTCTTGACCCAGTACCGTATCCCGATTTCCGGATTGTCGGCGATTATCGCTATCCTGGTCTCCTCGTTCGTCGGCATTCTTTTCGGCACAATTCCCGCTACGCGCGCGGCCCAACTGGACCCGGTGGAGAGCTTGCGCTACGAGTAAGCCGTCAGTTCAACTCTTCAGGCACGATTCCCGAATCTTTACCTAAGCAACCTTCATCGAAGCCAGAGTGTCGAAGTGCGGAACAAATTAGCCGGCAAATAACCGATGCCTCCAAATCCAGAGCCGCCCCGCGATATCAATCCCTGGCTGATTGCGATTGCCGTCATGTCGAGCACCTTCATGGAAGTGCTGGATACGACCGTGGTCAATGTCTCGTTGCGGCATATTGCCGGCAATCTTTCTGCCAGCACGGATGAAGCGACCTGGACATTAACGTCTTACCTGGTAGCGAACGCAATCGTTCTCCCGATGACCGGCTGGCTGGCCAGCGCCTTTGGCCGGAAACGCCTGCTGATGGCTTCGGTCACTGGCTTCACGGTCGCATCGTTTTTGTGTGGGCTTGCGCCGTCATTGCCGTTCTTGATTGTTTGCCGCATAATTCAGGGCGCTTGCGGCGGCGGACTGCAACCCCTGTCACAGGCCATCCTGTTGGAATCGTTCCCTCCCGAAAAACGCGGTCAGGCTATGGCGTTTTGGGCTCTCGGAATTGTCGTCGCGCCCATGCTTGGCCCGGTTGCCGGCGGTTGGATAACCGACAATTACAGTTGGCGATGGGTTTTTTACATCAACGTGCCCATCGGCATTCTCGCGGTTATCCTGACACAATTGTTTGTGTTCGATCCCCCGTACCTGCGCAGGAAAATTGCCGGCATTGATTATTGGGGGATCGGCTTGCTGGTCCTGGGCATTGGTTCCCTGCAGATCATGCTGGACAAAGGTCAGGAGGAAGACTGGTTCGGGTCCCACTTCATCATTGCGCTGGCGGTGTTGACGGTAATCGGCCTGGGAGGGCTCATCATCCGGGAACTCACCACCGATCACCCTATCGTCGACCTCACAATCTTTCGTTATCGTACGTACGCGATCGGAACGTTCTTGATGACCGGGGTCGGATTCATCCTGTACGGCAGCATCGTTCTGCTGCCGCTGCTCATGCAGGAGTTGCTGGGTTACACGGCTACGCACGCCGGGGTTACGAATCTGCCGCGCGGACTTGCCTCGTTTCTGGTCATGCCATTCGTGGGCATTCTCATCAGCAGAATAGAACCGCGCAAGCTCCTGGGGGTGGGGCTGTTGCTTTCAGCACTGGCCATGTACCAGCTATCGCACCTCAGCCTGGATGCGGGCTTTTGGAATTTTGCGTGGCCTCTAATGCTGCAAGGCGCGGCGCTGGGCTTGGTATTCGTGCCGCTGACGACGGTCACCAACGATCCCATTCCCAAGGAGCGAATGGGGACGGCCACGAGCATTTTTAATCTGATGCGCAATATCGGCGCCAGCATCGGCATCTCGATGGTTGAGACCATCAAGTACCGCCAGCAACAGGCGCACAATCAGGCTCTGGTCAAATACGTCAATGCGGCGAATATGCAGGCCCAACAAATGATTGCCCATCTTCGTGCTGGATTCATGGCCAGCGGCTCGGACGCAGCCACCGCCTCCAAAAAAGCTTATGCGGCGCTCTGGGGATTGCTGCAGCAGCAGGCCTCCATGCTTTCCTATAACGATGTATTCCTTTTACTCGCCATTATGTTCCTGTCGATGTTCCCCTTCATCCTGATCATGCGCAAACCCAAGCCAGGTGGCGGTCCGGTGATGGCCCACTGAGACAACTTTCGCTGGAGTCGTGGTATCGGATCAGGTGCGGCTCGATAATTTCTTTTTGCGCTCCTAAAGTTTGCGAAGAGAACCTATCCCGCAAGTTCAAGGGGAAGTAATTCTTTCGCCTTGCCCGCTCGTGCTTTAGCCGCCGGGCGTACTTGCTCAAATGTGCATTGAGTGGGTTTTTTCTCTGGACGCCAACGAAGAAACTTCGTGCCGTGACGAAAACGTCCGCCAGAAAAATGGTCGTACTGCGCTTCACAAACCAGCTTTGGTTTCAGAGGCTGCCATTCTGTGGAGCGCTTGGTGCTCCACCGGCTGGGACCGCCGGGAGCGTGCCCTGTGAAGCCCGGGCCGCCAATCTGAGGCTCGACAATGCTCTTCAGTTCCTTGCGCTGCTCGGCGTTGAAGCTGGATGTGAATCCCACGTGGTCGAGGAGACCCTGCTCGTTATAGAGGCCAAGCAGAAGTGACCCTACTCCGCCGCCCTTTTCCGCATAGCGAAACCCTCCAACGACACAGTCGGCAGTGCTAATGCGCTTGATCTTGACCATCCCGGCGCGTTCCCCCGAGCGATACGGCTCGTCGAGCCGCTTGGCGACGATTCCGTCCAATCCGATCGCGGGCAACTCACACATCCACTGCTCAGCCTGTTTCCGATCGGCGGAAGCGGGCGAGAGGCGAGCCATAGCCTTCTTCGGAACATGCCGGAAGAAATCGCCCAAGTGCGAGCGCCGGTCAGCCAAGGGCAAATTCGTCAGCAGCTTGCCATCGCTCGCAACCAGCAGGTCAAAACACATCAGGGTGGCGGGACTTTCCGCCGACAGTTTGCGAATTCGCGATTCGGCAGGATGAATGCGTAGCAGCAAGTCATCAAACGAGAGATGCCCGCCTGAAAAGATGACGATTTCGCCGTCGAGCACAAACCGGGGCTGCGGCAACTCGCGCAGCGCCGCGACCAGTTCCGGAAAATATCGCCCTAACGGCTGCCCAGCCTTGGATTGCAGGAGCACCTGGTTGCCGCTGCGAAAGGCAAGGCAGCGGAAGCCATCCCACTTGGGCTCATATAGCCAACCGGGCCCGCTGGGAATTTCCTTCACCGATTTGGCCTCGGCAGGGGGATAGGGCGGTTTAATGGGCAGACGAATTAGAGGAAAAGCTTGGCCCAGTTCTTCAGGCGGCACAGCGCCTGCTTTCACTTTCGTTGCGGGTGTCTGCTTACTTTTGGTTTTGCTCTTCGACATCATCCATTGGATGCGGTCTCCCACCAGCAGAGCCGCCTTTCCGTTATTCAATTGGAGCTGGTTTGTTCCTTCTTCAGTCTGCGCAGAAGAGAGGTGGGATGAATGCCGAGAATTCTTGATGCATGTGTCTTGTTATTCCCTGTGGCCGCCAGAACTTTCTCGATGTAGTCGTCCTCGAGTTCGCGCAGGCTGACAAACTGCTGCCCAGTCGGAGAAACGTCCATCGCCGACGTTATCTCCATCTTCACCTGCTCCACTATGTGATCGCGAATTTCTTCCGGCAGGCAGGCAGCGTCGATGTCGCCTTCGGGCGCCAGAATCATGGTGCGCTCGATGACATTTTTCAACTCGCGAATGTTCCCCGGCCAGGAATAGTTCTGCAGCAACTCGGCCGCACCCGGCGTGAAACCGATAAACTTTTTATTCAGTTCGCGATTGAAATGCTGCAACATTTCAAGCGCGATGGGCAGGATGTCCTCCTTACGCTCGCGCAATGGCGGTATGTACAAGGGGACAACGTTGAGCCGATAGTAGAGGTCCTCGCGAAACTTGCCTTCGGCAACGGCTTCTTTCAAGTGCACGTTGGTGGCCGCGACCAGGCGCACATTCACTTTAATCAAGCGCGTGCCGCCCAGCCGCATGAATGTTCCTTCTTCCAGTACGCGCAGGAGTTTGGCTTGCACGCTGGCCGACATGTTTCCGATTTCATCCAGAAACAGCGTTCCTCCATGAGCACGCTCCAATAAGCCTTCCTTGCGGCGACGTGCATCGGTAAAAGCGCCTGGCTCATAACCGAACAGTTCGCTCTCCAGCAACGTGTCAGGTAGTGACGCGCAGTTCAACTGCAGCAGCGGCAGCGATGCGCGGGGGCTGGCATAGTGAATTGCTTTGGCGAGAACGCCTTTTCCCGTGCCGCTTTCCCCCTGGATGAGTATCGTAGTGTGATCCGCCTCGGCGGCTTTGCGGGCCATTTCCAGCATGCGGTCCATGGCGGGGTTTTGCGTAACTACACGGCCAAAATCGTAGCGTCCTTTGGCGGTCTCGACCGTATCGCGCACGCGCACACGCAGGGCAAGCATCTCGGAAGCGCGGCGCAGGGTCCCGATCATGTCGGCCAAGTGGAATGGCTTGATCAGGTAGTCGAAGGCGCCCAACTTCATGGCTTCGACAGCACGGTCCACCATGTGATACGCGCTCATCATGAGCACGATAGCGCCGGGATTCGCCTGCTTCATGCGGCGCAACACTTCTACGCCGTCGATGCCGGGAAGAACGATGTCGAGCAGAGTGAGATCCGGTTTATCCTCGCCGAATATTTTCAGGGCCTCTTCGCCGGATGTGGCCGTGCAGACATCAAAAGTCTCCTCGCGCAAGGCACGCGAGATGGTGCGTAGGGTAAGTTCTTCGTCATCGACGACCAGAACGGAGTAGGGCATAGGACCTCGGTTTCACCTCAGACCACCACTTCGGATTCCTCCTTGCGACTTTCATCTGTTTCATCCTGCCGAATAGGTAAAGTGAGCGTCACCGTCGTCCCGTGCTTCAGGACACTATCCACGCGGATGTCCCCGTTGTGGCTGCGCACGTAGGCCTGGCTGATGCTTAAGCCAAGGCCGGTACCCTTTCCGCGTTTGGTGGTGAAGAACGGCTCGAAGACATGCGCCAGTACATCGGGCGGAATGCCGGAACCCGTATCGCTGACCCGAATCTCCACGCTTTCTATGAAAGTCAGTTTGCTGGCTGAAACCGAGATGCGTCCACCTTCCGGAGTGGCTTCGGCAGCATTGAGCAAAAGATTCATCAACACCTGGGACAGCTGATTAGCGTCAGCCCGAATGTGGGGCAGATCGGTGGGGACGGAATTTTCCAACTGCTTCCCGCGCAGCATGGGCTGATTTTCGAGGAAACCGAACGTGTCGGAGACCAGCCGATGCAGACTGAGCTTGCTGAGAATCAACGGCCCGGGGCGAGCGTAGTTGACCAGGCCTTTCAAGGTGGCAGAAATGCGCTTTGCTCCTGAGATGCATTGCTCAATCTCGGTGCGGCGCTCCGGGTCGGAGGACGCTTTGAGTTCCAGTTCCAGGTGCGACAGGATTCCCAGCAGTGGGTTATTGATTTCATGCGCGGCGCCCAGCGCTAATTGGGCGAGGGCCGCGTATTTCTCATACTCCGCAAGCTTGGCTTGGAATTGGATTTTCTCCTTGTTTAATTCACGCTCTTCGTAGAGGCGGCGAAAGACTTCTTCTTGCGCCAAGTCGCGCTCGCGCTCGCGTTGCTCCGCGAGTCCTTTAGTTCGCTTGAGTTCGGTAGTGAGTTCCTCTAGATCCTCCCGGTGCAGCCGCCAGACCACAAACATGACCACGAGCGCCGCGAAAGCCAGCGGCAAGAAGTACACCGACAGCAGGTGATTCCAGCGGATCGCGTGTAAGCTCTCTGGCATCACTAACATACAAATGCCGATGGCAGTAAGTGCACTGGTATGCGGTTGTGGCGTAAATCTGCGCATCCAGTTACAACGATGAAACGGAAAGTCCCGGAAAGCTGTGATGTGGGTCACGACGAAGGGTGCGCACGACTTTGTAACACCGTGATGCAGGTTCGCCTTTAACCGCACGGCCTGCGCGAAATAAAAAACCCATCGCTTGTGGGCGATGGGTTTGATTCCCGGTGTTCCGAAAGATGTTATTTATTATCGGCGGGAGAAATATCGGTGACGCGAATCATGCTGGTTGCCTTATCCAGAGTTCCGTTCACCTTCACTTCCTTGCCCTCGAACTGCTTGACTTTGTCCTGATCGTCGATCTGGTAGGTCTGGCTGCCACTCTTCAATACATATTTGTCACCAGCCTTTACGACGGTGCCGCTGAACGAGGACGAGTCAGCCATCGAGCTCGAACTGGCGGACGAGCTTGACGGTTGTTGTGCCGAGGGCTGCGCAGAAGGCTCTTGCGCCGAGGGTGCGGCCGAAGGCGAGGTTGAGGGCTGCGTGGCCGAAGGCTGCTGCGCAGGACTGGTTTGGTCCTTCTGCGGTGCAGAGCTCGGACGGCTGGACTGATCTTGCTGGGCAAACACCGCCGGTGCCAGCGCCGCAACCAGGGTCAAAGTTGCCAATATACTCAGAATCTTCTTCATTTAGCGATCCTCCGAAAAAAATAGTTAGTCCCACTGGGTTAAGCAAATCTCGTGCCAGATGATCGCGCGAGTATTTACTGGAGGATGGCGAACCGACAGTCGCGTGAAGAGTGAATTTTTGAAACGCGGTAATGACAAATCTCCACCTTAGATCGCCTACATTGAATGCTGTATTCGCAGTGGTTAGAGACGCGCTGATGCTATGGGAGTTTCTGAAGACTGGGTTACGTGCTGCTCTTCTCTCGCTCACGCAGCCAATCGATGAACATCTGCTCCATAGGCTTATCGTAGGAGAGGAGAACGTGCCGCACGGTGCGCCCACTCACGAAGTGACAAACTTCCTCGGCCAGATTCTTGGCGTGGTCCCCGGCGCGCTCCAGTGACTGCGTCATGAAGATGACTTGCAGACTGGCTTGATGTGGAATGTTTTCCGGATTTTCGATGTGACGCATGAACACCAGGTTGCGCAAGCGGTCGATCGCGGCATCCGCACGCAGGACTTCGACCGCCTTCTTTACGTCGCGGCGGGAGAAAGCATCGCCAACGTCGGTAAGCATTTTTTCCAGCAAGGTCGCCATTTTCGTCAGGTCGCGCGTGTCCTGCGGTTCCAGGCGCCCACTGGCTGATTGCGCACTGTTGGCGAAGCTTAGCAAGAGGTCCCCAATGCGCTCCAGGCTGATCATGAATTTCATGCACGCCAACAACTCGCGCGCTTCCGAGTCTGCCACCTGGGTGATCGTGGTCGTTACGCCATCGTCAATCTCCATGTCGAGGGTGTCGAGCTCTTTCTCGCGCTGACGGATGGAAGCAAGCAGAAGGGAAGAACCGGTTGCGATGCCTTCGGCCGCCGCGGAAGCAGCTTCCTTCGCGAGCTGACAGGCTTCCACTGTGCGGCGCACCAGATGATGGTAAGAAGGCTCCGGGCCCGGCTGTTTTACGCTGGCGATACTCATAGGCGCATTCCCCTGCGTGTGAAGCTATTGCGTCTGAAACTATTGCTGCGTTGCGGGCGCAGTCTGCTCCAACACTAAACACGGGGAAGGATAGGCGGTTTCATCGATGTCTTGGTTACAGAGATGTGAATTTGCTGGGCAGCAGCTGGGGGTAGGCCAACGGAACGAGACTTTCACACTTTTGGCAATGTAAACAGAAATGTCGAGCCATGGTTCAGTTCGCTTTCCGCGCGTATGGTCCCGCGGTGAGCCAGCACAATGTGTTTTGCGATCGCCAAACCCAGGCCGGTACCGCCTGATTCGCGTGATCGAGCTTTGTCAACGCGATAGAAGCGCTCGAAAAGTCTGGGAAGATGTTCGGAGGGGATACCGGCGCCGAAGTCGCGCACATAAAACTCGACTGTCCGGCCAGCCGGCTGCGCGCCCAGCACGAGCCGTCCCCCACTTCCACCGTATTTAAGTGCATTGTCGATGAGATTGGAAAATACCTGGTGGATGGCCTCGCGATCCGCCTGCACTGGAACCGTCACGGAATTTTCGACCAGCAGTTCGATTCCCTGGCTGCGCGCGATCTCGCGAAAATTCTGCGCCGCCTCTTCCAGCAGTTCACTCGGCGATACCGGCTGAGTGTCAAAGTGTTGCTCGCCCGACTCCACCCGAGCCAGCGTGAGCAGATCTTCAGTCAATCGCGACATGCGGACCGCATTCTTGCGGATAATCTCAAGAAATTCGCGCACGTGATTGCTGCCGGCCGCGCTGTCGAGCAAGGTCTCCGCATATCCCTGGATGGAAGTCAGCGGGGTGCGCAACTCGTGCGAAACGTTGGCGATGAAGTCGCGGCGCGTCTTTTCTACTCTTTCAGTCTCCGTAAGGTCGCGCAACACGGCCACGGCGCCGCCGCCCGGCATGGGCGCGGCAGTGACTTCAAAATTACGGCCGGGCACAATCGAACCGGCGTGGGCGGACCTGACCGCGTGGGATTCCGCGGCGCCCCGCACCGCACTGAGAAAGTCGGGGTCGCGGACTGTTTCCACCAGTGGCGCACCCAGGCGAACGCGCTGCGCCGCCAATTGATCCATCCCGCGATTGGCCCACTGCACTCGGCCGTCTGGCCCAATGGCGATGACGGCGTCCTGCATACTGTTCAGCAAGACTTCCAGTTCGTGCCGGCTATTCTGCAAGGCGGTGAAGCTCTCCTCGAGCTTGCGGGCAGTCTTATCCAGGGCAGAGGCAACGTGCCCAATTTCATCACCGGACGTCTCGGCGATTCGCGCGCTCAAATTTCCCGCGGCAACTTGATCTGCGAAGGTAACAATGCGGCGCAACCGTCGAGTCGTATACTGCGCCGCGATGCCGGCAATCAGCAAGGCGACCACAAAGGCCAGCGCCGAACTCAGCAGCAATGTCCGCCTTACACGCTGGCTTGTGGCTTCGAGGTCGGAGAGAGGATAGGCCAAGCGAACCGCCCCGCCGCTGACCGGCGCAGCAATGTAGAGGAACGAAACTCCCAGGGTATGGCTCCGCCGTTCGTCGCTACCCACGTTGCCATTGAGCGCCGCGATGAATTCTTTGCGGCGGGAATGGTTCTCCATGGTAGAAGGGTCGGCCTCGGAGTCGGCCAGCACTTTACCGGTAGGGTCGATAACCGTCGCGCGCGCGCCCGCCGCTTGCCCTTCTTGCGCCGCCATATTCTGCAAGGAATGTGTGCGGTCGCTATTTACCCGGTTTGCGAATAGCAGCGTCTTTTGGGTAAGGTTGCGCTCAATCTCCTCGCGTAATGATTTGTCCCAGGCACGTCGAACCGTGAAGTCAATAGTGACGACGGTGGCAGCGATCACCAGCAGGAAAGCCAGCAGCAACTTGAAAAAGATGCGGTTTCTCACTTCGGTACCTCGAAGCGATAACCCGCGCCCCGTACGGTTTTCAGATAACGCGGGTTTTCCGGGTCCCGCTCGATCTTCTCCCGGATCCGCCGCACATATACGTCCACCGAACGAGGAGTTACATAAGAAGTGTCACGCCAAACCGCGTCAAGCAATTGGTCGCGAGTGAACACGCGGCCGACATGACGAGCAAAATAATCGAGCAGCCGGAACTCGGTGGCGGTGGTAGTGACCAGATTTCTGCGAACTGTGAGTGTCATGGCGCCAGGATCAATCTCGATTTCACCAACCTGAACGGGGGAGGGCGATAGCGGCCGTTCAAAACGCCGCAGTACGGCTTTTACACGCGCCACCAGTTCACGAGGACTGAAAGGCTTGGCAACATAATCGTCGGCGCCTAGCTCCAGCCCCAGGACGCGATCCGCCTCACTGCTCCGCGCCGTGAGGAAAATAACCGGCACCATTGCTAACGACTGCGTCTCACGAATCTGCCGGCAGAGTTCTAGTCCGTCTTTCCCAGGCACCATTATGTCGAGAACAAACAGCGCCGGACGATGGTGCTCCGCTTCCGCGAGAACTCCGCTCCCCGTGGAATATAAGCGCACAGCGAAGCCGCCCGCTTCCAAATGATGGCGTACCAGGCGAGAGATATCGGGATCGTCCTCGACCACGAAGATGTTGGGCTTCACGATCAGTATTGTAGACGGAGAGAGCACCCGCCACACAGTCGTGACCCGCTACCACAAGTTGTTAGCGCTGCTGCTGGGCTGTGGCGCGCGGATAAAAGAGAATTGGGCCTGGTTAAGCAAAGGTGCGGTATTGGAAATACTGAGATAATGAGCAGAAATGACGCATCTTGGGCAGTCCGTTGGGCGGGAGTCCCTCGCAGCAAGGGTTGCTGGGAAGCATCGCGGGCCAGCCGCAACGGTCCCATATCAGGGTGGCAACATTCCTTGCGCGGCAGCGGTGATCTTGAAGCCCCATTTGCACGCCGGTTCTCGCGCGCATAAGGCAGCAGCGCGGTTCTCAACGTGACGGCGGAGGGCTTCAAGTCACCTTCTCAGTTCAGGCTCCCGCCCAAAACGTGACAGGCAGATTTCACTGCCTGCTCTCTTTCGTCCCCAAGGGTAAAACGGCCCGCCTGATCTTGCTGTGACTTGCGTCACGGAACAGCGTGAGAGGACCAATTTGCCTTGATTGACAAAAATTCGGCGGCAAGATGAATCAGCCTGCAACAAATCGGCGACGGAACTACTTCATGGTGATCACGAGATTCGTAGCCCTGTCGAGGAAGAAGGATTTACGCGGAGGCACTACCGTAGTGGCGCTATATTCGGTGATGATCGCCGGCCCCAGATATCTCTTACCAATGCGAAGCTGGTCGCGAGCATAGATCGCAGCCATCATCCTCTTGCCATCAAAGAATACCGGAGCACGCTCGACGTGATTTGCTTTGCGGACCGGTTTCTCTAGGCGTTCTGCTGCCCCGGTGCCCGCCTGCGGGGACTTCATCGTGCTACGCAGACGAAGCGTAACCAGCTCCACTTCACGATCGGGGTGACTATACCCGTATCGCCGCTGGTGCTCGCGATGAAAGGCCCCGATCAGACCTGCGGTGAACGGCACATTCAACTCGTAGCCTTGACCGCGATAGCGAACATCCACGGTGAACTGATGGCGTAGGGCGCCAGTCCAGCCTTCAGAGCGAAAACTACGATCCGCTGCAGCACGTAGCGCAGTCATTTCTCGTCGCAATTGCGCCATGGGCAGCTTACTTCGCGCCTTCCAAAGTACCGTTCGGGAGTAGTCCTTAACGACATCGCTGACCAGTATGCCTAAAGCGGATAGCGCGCCGGGCAAGCGCGGCACAAGCACGAGGGGAATCGCGAGAGCATCCGCCAGTTCGCAGGCATGCAGCCCGCCCGCACCGCCAAATGCAACCAGCGCGAATTCGCGAGGGTCATACCCGCGCTCGATCGAAACCACCCGAATCGCTTTCTCCATCGTGGCATTCACGACCCGGATTACCCCTGCCGCGAACTGCTCGACAGTCAGAGTAGAACCTTCCTGCTTGAGCCAATCGCGGACCATGCCTCGCGTGCGCGCCGCATCCAGCGCGAACTCACCACCCAGAAAGCGATCCGCCGGCAAACGCCCCAGCAGAAGGTTGGCATCGGTTACGGTAGGTCGAGTACCCCGGCCGTAACAGATCGGACCGGGATCGGCGCCCGCCGATTCAGGCCCGACCCGCAACGCGCCTGCGGCATCGAAGCGCGCAATAGAACCCCCACCCGCACCGACCGTATGGATATCGAGCATAGGCACGCCCACGGGGAGACCGGCCACTTCGGATTGACTGCTGGCGCGTGCTTCACGATCGATCAGAGAAACATCCGTCGAAGTACCGCCCATATCAAATGCTATGACCTGCTCCCGTCCGCTGCGGCGCGCGCTGGCTGCCGCGCCGACCACTCCGCCAGCCGGCCCGGAAAGCACCGTGCGCACCGGTTCGCGCACCGCCGAAGCAAGTGCAGTAATGCCGCCATTCGATTGCATCACGAAAATGCTGGCCTGCCGGCTGGACCCTTTCCCAGGGCTGTCCTTCGCGACGGATTGAAGCCAGCTTTGAGTCCGCCGTTCCAGATTTTCAAGATAGCGCTCCATGACCGGCTGCAGGTACGCATTAACAACGACTGTGCTGGTGCGCTCGTATTCGCGAAATTCGGGAAGAATCTGGTGCGAGATGGAGAGCGGAACTTCGAGAGTACGCAATGCATCACCTGCGGCACGCTCGTTGCCTGGATTGGCAAAGGAGAAAAGAAATGAGATACCGATGGCCTCTGGATGCTTGCGCCGGATTTCGTTAATCAGTTTTTCCAACTCGCCGGGTGTAGGCGCATGAAGAATCTGGCCATCTGCCCCGGTGCGCTCCTCCACGCCGAAGCGCAGATCGGCAGCTACCAGCGGTTCTACTCGATCGAAGGAAAAATCGTAGAGTTTGGGACGCGCTTGCCGCCCGATCTCGATGGCATCCTCGAAACCGCGGGTCGTGACCAGCGCCACGCGTCCGCCTTTGCGCTGTAAAAGCGTGTTAGTTCCGACCGTAGTTCCATGCAATACGACCACCGAGCCACGGAGGCCGATCTTCCGCAGAGCTTCAACGATGGCCTGCGAAGGGTCTGCCGGAGTCGAGAAAACCTTCAGCATGCGGACGCGACCGGCTTCGACCCACACGCAATCGGTGAAGGTACCGCCGGTGTCGATCGCGATGCGAAGCGCAAGTTTTGTTGAGGAGCGGCGTTGCATGCGTTCCTGACCGGAACGCTAGGGTACCACTTGGAATGCACAGCTTTCGACAGCAGCACGGACGCGGGTCGGTTATTTCTCTGCTTCCTCCGCGTTCTCTCGCCGACCTCCTCGCTAAAAAGCCTTTAACCGAAGAGTTCGCGGAGGCGCGCAGAGAATTGCAAAGGAACCCTAACGCTTCGTAAATGCCAGGCTGAGCAGCGTTTTCTGTTCGACCCCATGGGCCTTGGCTGAGCCCGTGGCCGGGCTGGCGCTGGCCGAGCGCTTCACCGATAGCACGGGCCGTTTCCCCGCGATCCGCCGCAAACGCGGCAGCATGTAAAACAGTGCGCCCATATTCGCGGGCTCTTCCTGCACCCAGACAACGTCACGCGCGGAAGCGTGCCGCTCGAGTTCAGCCGTGAGCTCTGCCTCAGGAAACGGATACATCTGCTCGACGAAGATGATTGCCGTCGAACGGTCTTTACGTTTCTTGCGTTGTTCACGAAGTTCGTGCCCGATTTTTCCCGTGCAGACCAGTACCCGTTCCGCCTCTGTGATCTCCGCATCACCCAAGACATTCAAAAAGCGCTCACGCGTAAAGTCTTCAACGGGCGACGAGGCGTCGGGATGCCGCAACATGCTCTTCGGCGTAAAGACGACGAGCGGCTTGCGCCAGTTGCGAAGCGCCTGCCGGCGCAAGAGGTGAAAATACTGCGCGGCATTTGAAGGTTGGCAAATCTGGAAATTATCCCGCGCCGCCAATTGCAGAAATCGCTCAATGCGGGCGCTGGAGTGCTCCGGCCCCTGACCTTCGTACCCATGCGGCAAGAGCAGCACGACTCCGGAAAGCAATCCCCACTTGTCCTCACCGGCGCTGATGAACTGATCAATCACCGCCTGGCCGACATTTGCGAAGTCACCAAACTGTGCTTCCCACAGAACCAGCGTCTCCGGATAATCGCGGCTGTAGCCGTATTCGAATCCCAGCACGCCGGCTTCTGAAAGCGTGGAATTGTAGATTTCGCAACGTGCCTGGCCGGCAGCAATGTGTTCAAGCGGAACGTATTCCTGCTCGTCCTCTACATCTACGAGCACCGAGTGACGCTGATTAAAAGTGCCGCGACGGGTGTCCTGGCCGCTCAAGCGCACCGCAATGCGCTGCCGTACCAGGCTGCCAAAGGCAAGGGCCTCTGCCATGCCGTAATCCGCCGCACGCTTCCCGTTGCCCATTTCCGCACGCTGCTCAAGCAACTTCTTGACTTTGGGATGGATGTGGAAGCCCGCTGGATATGTAGTCAGCCGTTCTGTTATTTCCTTCAGTTTGTCTAGCGAAACGCCGGTGTTTACCTCATACTCCGGCTTGTAACAGCCACCCTGATAGTTGTCCCAGTAGTTGGGCAGATCACGTAAGGTCGGCTTCTTGGTGAGGGAGCCCGCTTTCTTCTGAGCCGCCTCGTATTCGCCGCGAATGGCCTGTACTTTGGCTTCTACATCCTCCGCGCCAATGTCTTCTGCATAAATTTCCCAAAGCGGCGGATGCTCCTTAATCTCTTTGTAGAGCAACGGCTGAGTCACCGTGGGATCATCCACCTCGCTGTGGCCGTGCCGGCGATAGCCGATCAAATCAATCACCACATCGCTACCGAAGGAGTAGCGATATTCAAGCGCCATCTGACCGACGCGGACGACGGCGTCCACATCCTCCGCATTCACGTGGAATATCGGGATGGATTGTCGACGTGCCAACTGCGCCGCGAAACGGGACGAGTGGAGTTCGCTGCAGGGGGTAGTGAATCCCAGCAGGTTGTTGACCAGCACGTGAACTGTCCCGCCCACAGTGTAGCCCTTCAGATCGGCGTAGTTGAGGGTCTCGGCCGTGATGCCTTGTCCGGCAAACGCCGCGTCGCCATGAACGATCAGAGGCAAAAACTTCTGCGCGCCGCCTTGTCCCGTACGATCCTGCTTGGCCCGCGTGCGGCCTACAGTCACCGGATCCACCGCTTCCAAATGACTGGGATTCGAGACCAGATGAATGTGAATGTTTGCGCCACTGCGCGTAACGTATTCGCCGGTCGCACCCATGTGATATTTCACATCGCCGCCGCCTAGCACGCTTCGCGGATCTACATCTTCAAAACCTGCAAACACTTCTTCCGGCGCGCGCCGTGCAACATGCACGATCACATTCAAGCGGCCGCGATGGCTCATGCCCATCACCAGTTCGACGGCGCCTTTTTGGCCCGCATGTTCCAGGATTTCATCCACCAGCGGCAGCAGGGCCGTGACGCCTTCGAGCGAGAAACGCTTCGTGCCGAGATAGCGTTGCTGCAGCACCTGTTCGAACAGGTCAGCCCGGATGAGCGAATCGAGCACGCGCGCCTGGTCTGCCGGGGCCGGCTCACTTTCGCTCGACGCTCGGTATGAGCATGAACTCCACCCCGATAGTGCCGCAGTAAATGCGGCGGGCTTCGCGAGCGAGTTCGCTGTCAATTTGCAGTTCGGGATGAGGCTCAGGGCGCAAAAAGCCGAGTGGGTCGAGATCGGCCTCGAGATATCCCCACTGCCGGAAGGCGTCGAATACGCGATCACGCTCGCTGGGCGGCGCCTCAGCATTGTCAATTACGATGGCGCTTTCAGTGTTACTTCGAGGAGTAGCCATAAAGTCCAGTACTAGAATAATCGATGAGCGAGCTACCGCGATGGATTCCTCTACGAACTGATCCTCACTGTAGAGACGGGGCTAGCCCCGTCTCTGTGGCGGCAAGGAATAGGAATACTGTCCAGAAGCTGCTCGGGAGTTGTAATATCCACGCATCGAGGCAGTAACGATCTATGCCAGCCAATCTTCACAAAGGCACAGCCTGGGGAGCGCCTACGTTGCTGGGCATTCCCTTTGACGCTAACTCTTCCTATTTACGTGGCGCCGCCGAAGCCCCGCCGCTGATCCGGGAGGCACTGCGCTGCGAGGCTTCCAATCTCTCCAGCGAGACCGGTGTGGACCTTGGCGCACCGGGAGCCTTTGAGGACGCGGGCGATCTATCCGTATCCGAGAACGACGCCTTCCCGCAGATCGAAAGAGCCGTGGGCGCACTCCTCGATAAGCGCCAACGGCCAGTCTCCCTGGGCGGCGATCACTCCATTACGTATCCGATTGTGCGTGCTTTTGGAAGCAAGTTCAGCGACCTGACCATCATTCATTTTGACGCGCACCCCGACCTCTATGACGAATTCGAGGGCAACCGCAATTCCCATGCCTGCCCGTTCGCACGAATCATGGAAGAGAAGCTCGCCAAAAGGCTCATCCAGATTGGCATTCGCACCATGAACCAGCGCCAGCGGAAACAGGCGCAGCGCTTCGATGTAGAAGTTTTCGAACTCGCCAAGTTACCGGCATTTGAGGAACTAAAAACCTGGTGCCCGGTTTACGTTTCCTTTGACATGGACGTCCTCGATCCGGCATTTGCCCCCGGCGTCTCGCATCGCGAACCGGGAGGCATTTCTGTGCGGGACGCGATCTGGCATTTGCATTCGATTACCGGAGCCATCGTGGGGGCCGACATCGTCGAATACAATCCCAAGCGCGATGTCTCGCAACTTACCGCCACGGTAGCGGGGAAAATTTTGAAGGAGATCTTGGGCAAGATGGTATTAGAGTGCATGTGCCCAGAAACATCGCTGAAGGCTCACGAAATTGTTACTTGAAATTCGTGCTGTCGTTGACAGGTGATAGGAAGCGCAATCTATGGATCGGGGAATCATTGACGTTCCCAGCCCGTATTCCGTGCCTGACACATTGAAGCGCCTGGAAGATATAGCGCGAGCCAAAGAACTGACCATCTTTGCCCGCGTGGACCACAGCGGCGAGGCGGAAAAGGCCGGCCTGAAAATGCGCCCTACCCAGCTTCTGATTTTTGGCTCTCCGAAGGCCGGTACGCCGCTCATGATCGCCGCGCCCAGCCTGGCGATTGACCTGCCGCTGAAAGCCCTGGCTTGGGAGGATGCGCAGGGGAAGGTCTGGCTCTCCTACAACCACCCGGAATATTTGCGAGAAAGGCATGGCGTTCCTGAGGAGTTGATGAAGAATATCGCGGGAGTGGAAGCGCTGATCCAGAAAGCCGTGGAGTAAGCTTTTCCCGTCAGGCGTGGCACTGGCGATGTATCTGTATAGAAACAGAGTTCCCGTTAACTATGGCGAATGACACAGAAAAAATCGACCCACCCAGAATTGATCCACCGAAACAGGAGCCACCGCGGGGCGATCCGCCGCCGCGCGATCCGCCGGAAAAAGATCCGCCCGCCAAAGATCCACCTGTGAAAGAACCAGCAAAAGCCGATCAGGAAAAACAAGCAGCCGCCCGCGCCAGCCTGCGCTTTGTCCACGACGGCCAGATCGTCGGCCTGGGCACGGGCTCTACTGCCGCCTACGCCATTCGTTTTCTCGGCGAGCAGGTGCACAAGGGATTAAGAATTGTGGCCATTCCCACGTCGCAGCGCTCTAAGGAATTGGCGGAAAGCCTGCGCATTCCGCTGGCGACGCTTGACGATTATCAGCAAATTGATGTGACCATCGACGGCGCTGATGAATTTGATCCCGCACTTCGCTTGATCAAGGGCGGGGGTGGCGCGTTGTTGCGGGAGAAGGTGGTCGCCTCCGCTTCGAAGCAACTTGTCATCATCACTGATTCCGCCAAGCAGGTAAGTGTGTTGGGGAAATTTCCGCTCCCGGTGGAAGTGATCCCGTTTGCGCAGGCGGTGGTCGCGGAGAGAATCGCCGCTCTGGGAGCTGCGGTTACGCTTCGCCAATATGCCTACGGAAATACCTTCGTCACGGACGAAGGCCATCACATTCTGGACTGCGATTTCGGGCATATTCCCGACCCGCCTGCATTGGCTCGTACCTTGAACGACATGCCCGGCGTCGTTGAACACGGATTATTTATCGATCTGGCGAGTGTAGTGTTGGTCGGAAAAGGAACAGAGGTCATCGAACTACGTCGCCGACATCATTCTTAAACTGCCATCCAGGATGGTTTCTCCGCGTCCTCAGCGAAATCTCTGCGAACTCTACGGTCAAAAGCTTTTAACCGCAAAGGCCGCAAAGTCGACGCGAAGGTCGCAAAGAAAATCTAGCTCTATTTCTCGACAATTTGTTTCAGAGCTTCCAGGAACCGATCCACTTCTTCCGCTGTGTTGTAATGGGCCAAGCCGATCCGAAGAAAC
>Ga0209577_10001797_pt1 | contig 21091 bp, 29 predicted proteins | sample GraSoiAngelo_109_FD_185874 | JGI IMG/M metagenome (GOLD analysis project Ga0209577, IMG submission 185874) | Grasslands soil microbial communities from the Angelo Coastal Reserve, California, USA - 14_0903_12_20cm (SPAdes) (version 2) | ecosystem: Environmental > Terrestrial > Soil > Grasslands...
CAGCGCCGCTCGCCTCGTCGAAGAGGTCGTTGGCCATGTTGAGGCCGAGGTGGACGAGCACGGCACCCAGCATCGCCAGCAGAAACCAGCCCCAGGCGAAGGCGTGGTCGCGGGCGGCCACGACGCCGCCCAGGACCACCGGAACGATGGTCGCCGTCAGGAACGGAAGACGGGTGGTGAGGAAGAACGTCCACCACGCGGAGAGTCGAGGGCGCACCCCGAGCTCACCCATATAGCGGTGGGCCTCCGGCACGGTCCGTTCGGCGTACTCGAAGAACGGCACGTCCTGCTCGTCCCACCCGGTCGCCTGCTCCACGGCGACTGTCAGCCGGTCGCCGGTGACGCGTGACGGCCCCCAAGCATTGACGTATCGGCGCTCGTCGTACCCGACGCCAGGCTGGGGGCGGATGTGGCTGAACAGCAGTCCCACCTCGGCCCCGTCGGGCGGGAACGCTCCTGCGCCGATCGGACCGACGGTCACCGTGGCCGTGGCGATATCGGTGAACGGCGCGGCGACCGAGAAGGGGTAGCCGTCGTCTCCCACAAAGGACGCGACCGCGTGGCCGTATGTGGTGGCACGCTGCACCGCCTCACGCGGCTCAAGCCGCATGCTCATGTGGACCCCACTAGGTCGAAGACCTGCGGTGCTGACTCGGTGCGGCCGCCCTCCCAGTAGAAGACGCGCACCGGCTCGATCTCGATGACAGACCGTTCGAAGAACAGTGGGATCCCGAACCGCATCTTGACGAACTTGTCGATGACAGGCTCCTTCGCCCGCCAGAGCGGCAGGACGCGTTCCCAGTCCGTGTGCATATCGCCGTCATGCACCGTGGCGTCGCCCTGCACTGTGGCACGGGCGAAGGGCCGGGCCGGGACGCCTACCGGATCCGTGAGTGCCACGCTGACCTGTGGGTTGGCCTTGATGTGGCGCAGCTTGCGGGAGAACAGCGCCGAGGACGTCATGTAAATCCGCTGGCCGTCGTAGAGCGGAATTAATGGGTAGCTCACGGGCCGACCGCCGCTCCCAACAACAGTGAGCTCGGCGACGAGCGCCGCGTCCAGCAGCGCTGCGACCGGCTCGGGCAGCACACCCGGCGTGGTCACGGCTTGGACGCTACGGCAGCGCCGCTCCGTCGCCCAAGACGGAGCATCTGGAGGAGCGCCCAGGCTCCGCGGCGTCGGCACCTGCAGCTCTCAAGGCCGTGCGCCTTCGGCAGCTGCCTTGATGTGCTCCAGCGTCCCCGCCATGTTCCGCTTGTGATCGCGCTCGGCCTTCACCTTGGCACCCGGAAGGAGCCACAATGCGCGTATCCAACGCGGAACGCGAACCACTTGATACGACTCGGTGATCAGCGTCCTGCCCGCAGACGTCGCGGCGAATGAATAGCGCCAGCGAGTGGACTCCGCCCCTTTGAAGATCGTGGAGAAGGCGAAGACGCGGCCGGGCTCGGCTTCGGTCACCACGCATTCTCGGGACCAGCGAAAGAGCCCATTGCGGTTGTGGCCGCGAAAGCGGGCTCCGACGACCGGTTCCGAGAGCTCGCCAAGCCATTCGTTCTGGCGGCACACCGGGCTGTACTCACCCATCCGGCTGATATCCGCCACCATTCCCCACACTTCATCGGGCGGTGCGTGCACCTCAAGAGTCGCCTCGTGGAGAGGCGCCCTAAGCAATCCTGTCGCAACTGCCATCTTCCACTCCCCGTTCACCGCTGCGTACCCGTCGACGACCCGTCGCCGATATTGGCAGGGGCGGCTTGACCCGAAGTCGTCACCTTCTTAGCAAGACGCTGCGCTGTTGGGCAGCTTGAGCGACGGAGTTTCGTGTCGGAGGGCCGACTTTGACACTGCCGGGGTGCGGATCCGCCGCGGCGCCGTTATGGAAGGGAAACCGCCTCACCTATCTGCAGTGGAGCGCCGTGCTGGCGGGATGCCAAACGGGCAACGAGCGGGCGAACGTCCCCGGCCGGCTGGAGGTCCCGGGCGATGGACCACAGGGTGTCGTCAGGCTGCACGACATGGACCACGCGCGTTCCGTTCGGCATGCTCGCTGTGGGCGCTGTCTCGCCGACGCGGTGGAGGAAGGCCAGCGCCACGAGAAGCAACCCTGCCAGGGCGACACCCGCGAGGACTCGACGACGAAGGTGGGTCCGGGCCGGAGCCTGTGCCGCGCAGTGTCGTACGGGCGTACGACGACCCTCCGAGGCGGCGCCTGAGGAGCGAACTGCAGGGCCGGAGACCAGCAGTCGTTTGACCCGGGACGGATCAGCGCTGCCACCCGGACAAATTACACGATTGTTATTCTAATGACCACAACTCGACGCCCCCCTTGCGGGGATGCGCCTTCCGAGCCATGTGAACACGTGAATAGAGACCGAAACGGGTGTCGATTCGACTCCTCTGCACCTCGGAGTTAGCTACTAGCAGAGACCTCTGTTACACACCCCTATATATAAGGCGCGCGTAGGCGTCCCCGCGAAGCCCGAGGACGTCCGCTTCCACGGTTTATCCACAGCTTGCATGACTCGGCTCGGGCACCTCATGACAGTGCTGTAAGTACAGGGCTGTCATGACGTCGGTGGCACCCCGTATGTGTCGGAGCCCGCGACTCCGACACCCCGAGTTCGACGTGCTCACATCTGCGAGCTGCTGTTCCACAAACTGACAGGGGTGCTGCTCTACACATGCGCTCCGCAAATCCGTCACGGGCAACAGACGGAGTTTGACGGTTATCCGGATCCGAGCGAACGCCACAGAGCGACATAGCTCGGGTACGTCAGCACTTCGGTCACATATCCAGCGCGGATGAGTTCGTCATGAAAGCGAGGAAGGTTGCGCCAGGGAATCGCCATGTCGACATGATGCGCGAGATGCCACCCGGTGTTGTATGGCACTAACCACAGCCGCGCGAGTGGTGACTGCCGGACATGGTGAGTTGTCGCTCGTCTGTCCTTGCTTCTCTCGAGGCCGCCATGTTCCGCGATTGCCCGCAGCCTGTTCAGCACGCGCCACTGCGTCATCCACGGCAACCACCACAGCAGTGGGTAAAGCCAGGCAATTCCGGTCGCGAGCCAAGATGCGATCCACAGTAGGCCTTGAACCACGATGATCGACGTGACCACTGATCGGAACGGGCGGTAGCGAATTCCGCGAAGGAGTTGTGAGAAGTTCTTCCAGCCCGAGATGCCGACGGCGTCGCGAAGAAGACGGCGAAGAAGCGTGCGGCGCGTGCACGGGTACCCGCTGTAGAACGCCATGTCAGGTTCGTCTGGACCGAACTCCTCGCGATGGTGCGCGAAGTGCGCTCGGCGATAGAGGGCAATTGGCGTCCACGCCGGATAGGCGATCAGCCATGTCCCGATCCAGTCGTTGAGTCGTCTGTTCCGGAACAGCAACCTGTGCGCTGCCTCATGCATCAGAATGGCGAAGCGCACGTAGATCGGGCCCATCGCGACGAATGCGACCGCGTACCCAAGGGGGTTGTTGAGATCCACAGCGATCCATCCGACCCCGATCGCCGCCAGCCACAACGTCGCGACGGTGATCGCGTTCCGGCGACCGTCGATCCGGCGCAGATCCTTACGCAGCCAGGGTCGAGAGACACCGTTCTCAAGGAGCCGCTCCGTCGGCAGAACCGCCGGTCGCGCTCTCTTGTCAGCCACCATGGTGCTGGCCACAGCGAGATATTACACTTTCATGACACGTGAGACCAAACCGTAATAGACCACTGACGGCTCGATCCGTCCTTGCAAGCACGCTCTTGGGGGCTATCCCGCCCGAGCTGCCTGTCTCGCACCTGGTACATGTGGCAGGTCTCTTCGGCATTAACGAGAATCGAGCGCGCGTGGCGCTGAGCCGGATGGTGGCCAACGATGAGGTCACGACCGACGGAGCTGGCCGATACAAGCTTGTTGGGCACCTTCTCGCACGTCAGCAGCGCCAGGTGGCGAGCCGGGCCGGTCAGACAGGCAAATGGTCTGGTGATTGGTACATAGTGGCTCTGCCGGCGACGACAGCCGCGGCCGACGAACGCGGTCAGCGCCGCAGGAGCCTGACGCACGCCCGTTTGGCCGAACTGCGGCAGGGCCTCTGGTTGCGACCCGACAACTTCAGCGTCGATCTTGACGCAGAGGTCCTCGCCGAGGTGGTGACTTTTTCGGGGCGCCCGTCGGGCGACCCCGTAAAACTTGCTGCCCGCCTCTGGGATCTCGATGGCTGGGCGTCGCGCGCACGTGAGCTGCTTGAGGAGCTCGTCGCCCTTGATCCCGAGGGCCCTACCGAGTTAGCCCCGGGATTCGTTCTGTCCGCTGCGGTTCTTCGGCATCTGCAAGCCGATCCGCTTTTGCCATCAAGTCTCCTGCCGCTGGACTGGCCAGGCGTCGAACTCCGATCGTTCTATGACCTCTGGGATGCCCGGTATCGCAGCGTGCTAGCGCAGTGGACACAGGCTCCTTCTCACCCCAAGCGGAAAGGCGAGGTCCTTTCACCGAGCCGCCCTGCGTAACAGCCTCAGCTGGGACCTGTCGGAACGCGATCTGCGCCGCGACCGGTTAGTTCGGGCGCCCTGTTTCGCTGGGTTGCAGCGCCACACTGATCGCTCGAGGCAACTCCTGTTTGGCGCCTCAGCGCAGGAGGCATCGAGTGTCTCAGCGGGTTGGCCGGAGCTGGCGGGGCTCTCCCCTGTTCACACGTCCCACAGGCGATGAGTGCTCAGCATTCAGCGGAATGAGACGGACGATTGGAATCACTCGATCCGCCTTGGCGGCGTCACGCCTGTAGCGCGCGAACGCGGGAAACACGCGGTCGGCGCAGGCCCACAGTCGTTCGCGTTCAGCCTCGTCCTCCACCACTGAGGCACGCATGGTGATGCCATTAAGGGTGACGTTCGGGTCGGCGCACAGATTGTGAAACCAAGCAGGGTGTCGAGGCCGCCCAGCATGCGACGCAACGATGATCACACTCTCGCCGTCATGAAAGTAGATGACGCTGTTTCGGCGGCGCGCGCCTGATCGCGCTCCCTTGGTCTCAAGCAGCGCCGAGCGAACCATGAGGGTCGACGCAAGTCGGCCTCTCGTCACTCGCAGCAGAGCGCGGTCGAGCTTCCAATTAACACGTTTGGAGAACGCCGTTGACACTCGCATGCCTGCGAAGGCGGCGAACACTCGACGTAGCAGCCCAGGTCGCCGCGTCGGATCTACGTACCGAAGTTCCGGTGTCACGAACGGCTCCTCCCGTCATGGCTTACGAACTTGACTGCGTTGCTTCCCGAAAAGTAATAATTCGATTACCTTAGAGTCGTGGCAGAACGGGGTGCAACTCGCGAGCGACTCCTCGAGGCGGGAATGCAGCTCTTCGCTGAGCGAGGATTCGGCGCCACGGCCGTCGCAGACATCGAGTCGAAGGTCGGCCTCCAACCGCGTCGCGGCGGCATGTACAAGCATTTTGAAAACAAACAGGCTCTGCTAGAGGCGGGCGTTCATCGTGACCTTGCCCGGGTGAGAACGATGGCGGCTGAAATCAGTGCCTTGGATGTGGACGCCGACGCAATGACCGCCTCGTCCCTCCGGATGGTCGTCATGCAACTCGGACGATGGTTTCTTGACGAAATGACGCGCCTCGAGAGTCTCACCAGGGTTCTCGAACACGACGGCCACCGAATGAAGCGCCTTCTCGCGATCGTCAGGAAAGACATCGTCGACCTTGGTTACCGAACGGCGGCCAACCTCGTCTCGACGGTCGCGCCGGGTGTGGATGATCCGGACGCGATGGCGGTCGTGTTCGTCGGCTCTCTCGCTGGCTACAGGCGGACCACGTGGACTTTTGACTCGCCGCCGATCGACGTCGACGACGACCGCGTGCTTAAGGCATGGACGGACACGACGGCGTCTGCGTTGGAAGCCGCTCGCCGTCGGCGACCACCGGACCGCCTCGTGCCTGCTTGCCGGCAGTCGCGGAGTTAGCGGCGAGTCGTGGACGGCACGGACGTAAATCACTGCCCATCTGTCGCGCGGAATCGTCAATGCCCGTCCCAGTCGTCACCCGGTCTCCTCTCCGTGATCGTTTGGCGAGGGGGCGGCTTGCTCATGCCGAAGGAGCCATGCCTTGACGTCAGTGCCCCAGCCATACCCTGTCAGCCCGCCGCCGGCGCCGATCACACGATGACATGGAATGATCAGCGAGATCGGATTCCGGCCGTTCGCGGCACCGACAGCGCGTGCCGAATTTGGCGAGTCGATCCGGCGAGCTATTTCGCCGTACGTCGTGGTACAGCCGTACGGGATGGCCAGGACGGCGTACCAGACTCGGCGTTGAAACGGAGTGCCCCGCGGCTCGAGCCGAAGGTCGAAGCCAGTTCGTTCGCCTGCGAAGTACTCCTCCAGCTGCCGCCGGGCGTCCGAGAACGCTTCTGAGTCATCGGCGGCTTCGTCATCTCGCGCCACACACCTCGGATGATCGGCGACATACAGTCCAGTGAGCGCGCCGCCTTCCGCGACGAGGAGTAGGTCGCCCAGAGGTGACGGTATCCGTGCCGACGGCATGCCCCAGCATTAACCAACGTGGGAGCCAAAACTTGTCAGATTCGGACAGGGCAACCCTTTGTCCGGATGTGTCCGAACCACCGGACTGGCCCGGGATATACCTGGTGCGTGGGCTCCTTCTCCGCTGTGGTGACCACCGGGATCTACTGCCGGTCTGGCTGTAGCGCTCGGCCCAGCTCTGACAACGTGCGTCGGTATGAGCTGGCGGCCGCCGCGGAGGCGGCGGGGTATCGCGCCTGCCTGCGATGTCGTCCTTATCGGTCGCCCGAGCCCGCCGTCATGGCCGCGTCCGAGCTCGTCTGTCGCGGTGTCCAGCTGATCATTGACGGTGCCCTCGACGGCGCTGGCGAAGTGACCCTTGCACGGCGGCTCGGTGTGTCCGTGCGCCATCTCCGCCGACTCTTCAGCGACCAGATCGGTGTTACTCCCGACCAGCTCGCCCGGTCGCGTCGAGCGCACTTCGCCCGGCGGCTGCTTGATGACACGGATCTGACGGTCACGGATATCGCGTTCGCATCTGGATATGGCAGCGTCCGCCAGCTCAATCGCGCGTGCCAAGAGGTGTTCCGTGCGTCCCCCCGCGAGCTTCGGGATCGACGCCATCGCCGCGATCGCCTCGTTGCCGACGGCGGACTGCTACTCCGACTGCCGTTCGCGGGGCCACTCGATTGGGACGCCATGCTCGCGTACCTGGGGACGCGGGCGATCCCCGGCGTCGAACATGTTGGCGACGACGCCTATCGACGGACCGTGGTCGTCGATGGGGATCCTGGCGTGCTGGAGATGACCCCCGGCGACGACCAGTGCGTGTACTTGCGTGCACACCTCCCCCACTGGGAAGGATTGATTCACATCGTCGAGCGCGCTCGAAAGATCTTCGCCCTCGACGTCGTAATCGACGAGGCCAATCGGCACCTTGTCAGCGACGACGCACTGGGCGTTCTTATCGAGACGCGACCGGGCATACGGATGCCGGGGACGTGGGACGCGTTTGAGATCGGCGTCCGAGCGATCATCGGGCAGCAGGTGAGCGTCGCGGGAGCGACGACCATCGCGGGACGGTTAGTCGAGCGAGCCGGGAACGTTGTCTCAGGTCTCGGTCCACTCGGACTCACCCATACGTTTCCGACACCGGGCGCCGTTCTTCGCTCCGACCTCGACGGAATCGGCGTCACAACCGCACGCGCGGCTGCGATCAAGGCCTTCGCAGCAGCGATCGAGCACGATCGCATTCGCCTGGACCGCAGTGTCAGTCTCGATGATCTCGTAGCAGCGATCACCTCGCTGCCGGGGATGGGACCGTGGACGGCTCATTACATTGCTGTCCGCCTCGGCGAGCAGGACGCGATGCCGACCAGTGATCTTGGTCTTAGGCGGGCATTCGACCGATTAGCCCCTAGAACAGCGACGACGCTGGAGTGTGCGAGCCCAGGATGGTCGCCCTGGCGAGCCACCGCCGCGGCACAGCTCTGGATGAATGAATCGCTTGCCTTCAGAGTCGAGTCCCCCGCGCCACTAACACCAAGTCGCGCGCTCTAGTCCTCCTAAGCGTTCTCCTTCTCGGCACCCGCTCTCGACCGGCGGTTCGACCGCTCTGGGACCGATGGTGTCGGAGGCAGGACTTCGACTCACCTACGCCTTCATGAGCACGAACTGTCGTCTCGTTCGCGGCCGCAGAGGAAACGCGGTGGAGCACCTGCAGATCCTGTGCTCGGTCTGCAATCGGGAGAGGTCGGACTCGCTCTAGATCGTTCTCATGCTGCGCGCCATCGATCTCGGGAATCCGACGGCGTGGTCGAGCAGGTCATCGGCGTACCAGTGCTTGTCGTTCCTTGTTCGCCGTCGGGCGAACAGAACGCACCGGGGTGCACATTGGTTTGAACACTGGCAACTGTCGTTTGCGTGGTGGCGACCACCGCTCTCGTCGTCGCAGTCGTAACGCGTGCGGCCTCAGTAGAGGTGACGGCGATGGTGGTGCTCGTCGTGCTCGAGGTCGTCGTTGTCGTGCTCTTCTTGGACGAACTGCTGCATGCGCCGAGCACGACGGCGATCAGTACTGCCGCGACCATGCGCGTGGGCTTCATGCCGCCGTCCTCCTCTTTCCCGCCTCGCGCTAGTACAGCATCATCAACCGGCGAGCGCACATAGCTCCCTACGCTTCTTGGCATGAAGCGCAGCCTGTCGGCGTTGCTCATCCTGGCCGCCACAGCTGTTGCGTCGTGCTCATCGGGCGGCCGGTCAGGTAGCTCGACGACGCAGGCTCGCCCGACGACGTCCACGGTCGTCGCTTTATCCACTTCATCGCCCATCACGACCACGCCTGCGAGCGAGCCACTCCCGAACCCGGCTACGTGCGGCGCTGAGCGCATCACCGTCAAGGACGGCCTCGATGCTGATGCCGCCAGGGTCGACCAGGCGAACGTCCACCCGACGACGGTTGCGGACCTCATAGCGCTGCAACCACCAGCCACGCTGGGCGCGCGGACTCAGCCGGTCGAGTTCACGGTGTACCGCTTGAGCGCCACGATCATCGAATACAAGCACGAGACCGACAACGACTATCACGTCGTTGTGAGCGATCCCGCTGGCCACACGATGATCGTGGAGATTCCCTCACCTGCGTGCGTCACCGCAGGGCCGTTCCACAACGGCATCGCAGCCTCTCGTGCCGCCTTCGACTCTCGGTTCCATGCGTCCAGCGCGCTCCAGCACACTGCCGTTCCTGCGACGGTGACGGGCGTCGGGTTCTTCGACTTCAAGCACGGTCAGACCGGCGTTGCGCCGAACGCCATCGAGCTTCACCCAGTGCTCAGTATCCAGTTCTGAGCTCCACCCATACGCGCGTGCGCGGTTGTGCACAATAGGAGTCGAACTTGTCCCTATGTGTCGGAGGCAGCACTCCGACACCGTGCTGGTAGGGCGCCCTCCTCCCAGCTGTGATCGCGCTCTTCGCGGAACCCAACCCTGCGGTCATCAAGGCGGTCCTTCACTCACAAGGGCGCATTCCGACGCCACTCCTGAGAATGCCTCTAACCGAGGCATCTCCTAAAGGCTGCTGATCGGGCCGTTCGGGATTTGCAACACGCCGAAGAAGCTTGTGCCCACATGTGCCTGAAGGCGTAACTTCCCGACCGAGATGTGGGACGACCCCGATCATGTCGCCGAGTACCTAGAGCGAGTACCGAAGCTCGCGCAACGACGGGCAGGCGAGAGTGTCTTGCTCGAGGTGCTGCCGAGAGCGCCTGAGCGCGTGCTTGACCTCGGCTGCGGCGATGGGATGCTCTCTGCGCTGGTACTCGAGTCATTTCCAACCGTCGAACACCTCGTCGCCGTCGACCGATCGCCACCGATGCTCGCCCGAGCCATCGCACGCTTCGACGGAGAGCCAAGAGTCCACGTAACCGAACTCGATCTCGACGCCCCGTTACCGGGCATCGGCCCTTTCGACGCCGTCGTCTCTGGGTTTGCGATCCATCACGTTCCCGATGCTCGCAAGAGGACGCTCTTCTGCGAGATCGGCTCCCTGCTTCGTGTCGGCGGAGTGTTCGCGAACTTAGATGTCGTCGCGTCGGCGACAGACGATTTGCACTCGCGGTTTCTCGCCAATATTGGACGCACAGAGGACGACCCCGAGGACCAGTTGGTTGGTGTGGAAGAACAGCTGAGCTGGATGCGGTCCGCCGGTCTCTCAAACGTCGATTGCCTATGGCGTTGGCGAGGCTTCGCGCTGCTGGTCGGCGAGGCGTCCTGATCCAACACGGTGGTGCCCGCCTAACGCCTTACCGCGCGCGAAGCGTTCAAGGGCACGCGAGTGAGGCCGCCAGCGAGGCAGAGCTTGCGGCACACCAAGCACGTCTGAGGCGACGGTGTCGGAGGGCTGATTTCGACACCGTTCGACGAGCGACCGAGCTCAGTTGCGCGTTAGATCGTCCACCTCGTCGAATATCTCGATCGTGTCGAGGGATGCCGCCGCATAGCGGATCGAACCGACTCGACGTCGAAAATCGTTCAGGTGATCGACGCTCTGCCAACGCGCGATTCCGATCATGGTCGAGTCGTCGTCAGTCGACCGCAGCAGTGCGCTGCCCATCGCGCCGGACGCCGAGTCGCGGATCTCGGACGTTCGCGCGTGCCACCACCGCGCGAACTCATGCTGCTCGGCGGTCGGGACTGTCCAGCGGTAGATGACCCGGATCACAAACACCAGTCTGCCGAGCGCGGACCGAGATCTCTATTTACGCAGGTAACCGCATCCCGTCGGAGACCATTCACGCGGGAAGGCCACCCGCCGGTCTACTCGCTCACGATCACGCACTGAGTGCGCAGAGGACCGCGACGGCTGCAAACCCGACGACCGGAGACCGAATGAGGCTGCGTAGGCGACCCCGGCTAAGACAGACAGCCATCAGCGTTGCCGCTGCAAAGATGCCGGCGACGATCTGCAGGACCAGACTGCGTTCGACCGAATGACGGTGACCAGCGATGGCAAAGAGCAGTATGGCGATCGCGACTACAGCGATCGTCACGAAATACCAGGTGAACGCGAGCGCTACCTCGGTACTCGATGGTCCGCCAAGAGGCGAAGCAGGTAGGGCCTCCTTGCGAAGCCTGGGCAAGATGCTGCGACTTCCCAGCAGCGTGTGGCCAGCAGCCAGGACCAGGCAGAGCGCACCCGCAACCTTCACCATCATGGGCAGACCCAGGGGGACGTTGGCCGGGATCCACTCAAAGCAACCGAGCGAGTTCTGTAGGCGGGAGTCACACTGTGACGATCATCGGGATGGGCCGAAATCGCGACATCGAACCGGCTGTCATCCCCAGAAGCGGTCATACTCGCTGTCGTCCTCGTGAAACTCCCAGACCTCGCTGAACTGCCCATCGCGTGTATGGACGACGAGCACGACGTGATGGTCGAACACCTCGCCATCACGCTCAGCATGCTGTTGGAGCAAGGAGACGCCATGGTCCTCTCCGGCCAGCACGTCGTGCACGTCTAGGCGGAGTACGTCGGCCGAGCGGGTCAATAACTCTGCGGAATACTCAAGCACCTGATCCCGTCCACGCTTCACACCAGCGAGGGCTCCTCCGCCAGGCGCGTGCCAGACAGCGTCTTCTGTGAACAACGACATCGCGGCTTCCACGTCGCGGGCAGCAAAGACTTTGTGGGCCCGGCGAAGCAGATTGACATTGTCTTCAGCGCTCACTCTGTTCCTTTCAGCAGCCGAATCAAGGATCGGGCCTATCCGCCTGTTCTTCGCAGCACTCGGCGACGCCACTCGGCTATGAGCCGGGCGATGGCCTCAGGCTCGTCCTCCTGGACGTAATGCACCGCTCTTCCACCAGCCGCGATTTCGAGATCGGCAACATGCGTACGGCACCACGCGACGACGGGCTCGCCCATTGTGGCGCCGGGCTCGAAGGTCAGGAGCAGCTTGGGCACACCCGTGCTTGAGGCAAGCCACTCGTCAAAGGCCTCGACAGTCGCCACGACGTCGGCGGGTTCACCGTCGATCGGAAGCTCCCTCGGCCACACGAGCGTCGGCAAGCGATCCTTGGCCTCCCGGAACGGCGCCCGGTAGGTCTCCATCTCGTCTGGCTCCAGCTGATGGAGCATGGCGCTCGGCAGGACCATTTCCACGAACTGGTTCTGCTCAAGGATCATCTCTTCCCCGGTCCCCGGCGTTCGAAAGCCCTCGAAGGGTTCACGAGCGACTTCAGGGAACTCGTCCCAGCTGATCGGTCGCACGACCGCCTCCATGAACGCGACCGCCGCCACCCGTTCGGGATGACGGCGGGCCCAGTCGAAGCCGAGCGCGGCGCCCCAGTCGTGGCCGACCAAGGTCACCTGTTGGAGATCGACGGCGTCGAACCAGGCGTCGAGGTAGCGCGCGTGGTCGGCGAAGCGATAGCCGATGTCAGGCTTGCCCGACCGTCCCATGCCGATGAGGTCGGGCGCCAGACAGCGGCCCTCGGAGATGAGACCAGGGATGACCTTGCGCCACAGGAACGATGAGGTCGGGTTGCCATGAAGGAACACGATCGGGTCGCCAGCGCCCGCATCCTCGTAGTGCATAGTCGAGTCCAGAACGGCGATGTCCGGCACGGTTCCTCCTCACGGTGAACCCGATCCGAGTAGCGAATCTCAGCGATCGGTGACCCAGCGGATCTATTTGCAAGGGTCCGCCCAGCCGATGGTCGCAGCTAGTAACATACATACATGTCTGTATGTCTGCCCAATGGCGACGCACGCAAACACTGAGCGCCGGCTGTCCCAGAGCGATAGGCGCGCCCGAACCCGGAGCGCGCTCTTGGAGGCGGCGGCACGCGGACTGTCTCGCTACGGGTACGCGAATCTGGTTCTCGAGCAGGTAGCGAGAGAAGCGGGCTATTCGCGCGGAGCGCTTTATCACCTGTTCGTCGATAAGGAAGATCTCGCGAAAGCCGTCCTTGCATGGGTGAACGAGACCTGGCAAGCGGAGGTCGGGTACCGGCTCACTGAAGCCGCGAATCCGACCGACGCGCTTGTCGGCCTCGCCCGAGCCCATGCCGTGTACTGCCGCCGCGACGTGGCCCGCGTAATCCTGACGCTCAGAGTCGAGTTCAGTGGGCAAGAACATCCCTTGGGGCGGGCCATCGAAGACACCCTTGATCACTTGGCTACCGACTGCGCTCGCCTTATCAGTGCGGGCCGTCGGGCCGCAACGATCCCACCGGGCCCGCCACCGCGGGTGGTAGCCCTCGGCATGGTCGGCGCGCTCGAGGGCCTAGTCATCAACGTTGCCGGGAACGCACCCTTTGATGAAGCGCTCGCTGAAGGCGTCGTCAGAGGAGTCCTGGGGCTACCACCCGCGCCGGACATGACGCGCCATACCCGCCGATCCTCAACGAATCGTTAACAAGGTCACGGCATTCCCGCGGGGCTGACTCTCAACGCGCAGGGCGCCTTGACGTTCCTCGCTTCGGTGCACTCGCCTGCCGTCCAACGCTAGCGGCGCACCGATTTCGGCGTCGGAGGGCTCACTCCGACACAGGACGGGCACAGTCGCATGTTCACTAGCCCGAGCGCCGCTCAACCAACCGCTCGGCGCCGGTCACGCGAAGCGGTGGCTTTTCTCGGTGGAACCTGGCCCAGCTCGATGCTGCGATTCCGGCGCTCACCTCCAGGTGGCAAGTGCACGTTGCAGTGCCTCCCGTTGGCTTTGCTGCCATAACGACGTGGATCGGAGCCAAATTCGCGTGGTTGTCATCGACGCCTCAGCAGATCTGCGACGTCGGGTCACAAGCCTTCTCGCGACCGAACCGGACATCGATGTGGTGCTCACCGGAGTTTGCGCTGCCCCCGTGAAAAATCCGCCCCCTCACCAAGCACGGGAGCGGCGAGGCTTGGCTGGATTGCCGAAGCCGCCGTCGAGTCGTGCTGTCTTGGATGACGGAAGGAGACTCAGGTGAGCAGGCGGCGAGACTCGTACGTGATTCCGGCGCCGACGTCGTCGTCCTCGATCTCGCGATGCCCGTCACCGGTTGGGCTGCAATGGCGGCTCTAAAGCGCACCCGACCACTTACGAAAGTTGTCGTGCTAACGGCCCTTGGCGAGCACATTGATAGCCAAGCAAGACGCGCCGGCGCTCGCGCCGTAGTGCGAAAAGTCTCCGAACGGCAAAGACATCGGTGCATTGCTCGACGCGATCCGCCGAGTTCAGCGGTGAGGGCACGGCGATGACGTAGACGTCCAGGACGTCTACCGCCCGTGCCACTCGGGCGTGCGGCCTTCGTTCATGGCAACGAGGGCCCCTTTAAAATCGTCGGACCGAAGACAACCAATCTGTGCATCAACAGCGACTTTGACGCTCGTTTCGGGGTCCGAGTACCACGATGCATCGAGGGCCCGCCGCGCGCCTCGGATCGCGAGAGGAGGCTGCGAGGCGAGGCGCGTCGCCAGATCAGCAGTTGCCGACAGGAGTTCGCCTTCCTTGACCACTCGGTTGGCCATGCCAATTCGCAGCGCCTCTGATGCATCGATCACATCCCCGAGCAGGATCAGTTCCCGAGCACGGCTTTCTCCGACGATCCGCGGCAACCGCACTGTGGCGCCCATGTCAGGGAGGATCCCGAAGCGCGTCTCGATAAGCCCTACCTGAGCGCCCTCGGCAAACACCCGGAAGTCGCAGGACAGAGCAAGCTGGAGGCCTGCGCCGTAGGCATGACCCTGCACGGCAGCGACGCTCGGGCACCCCAGTTGCGGAATCCACGTGAAAGTTGTTGCCGCGTTGAAGCCGCGCTCAAGAGCCGCATGTTCCCGCGGGCGCTCGGCCAATTCGGCGACGAACCCGCTTAAGCCTTCGACAAGATCAATGCCAGCCGAGAAGACAGGTCCTTCGCCGACCACGACGAGGCAGCGCAGACTCTCATCCTCGAGGAGGTCGCGTCCTAGTGCCGCCAACTCTTCCCACATGAGCGGGTTCTGAGCGTTCCGTTTCTCCGGACGCGCCAACGTCAACGTGCCGATATGACCGTTCCGCTCATAGCGAATCGTGTGATAAGCAGCCAACATTCTTCCCTCTCTCTCGTCTGACCGACGAGGATTGCACTTCCGTCTTGTCTCGACAGACTTACCGTCGAAACACGAGCTTCTGTGGCTTAGACATGAGCGCGTCCGCCGCCTCATCCCACGCAACGACGTCGTCCGTAACGTCCTCCGGATGAAGTGCGCCGTTCGCGACGAGGTCGAGGGCCTTTGGCAACACACTCCGGGCATTGACGAGACCAGTCACGAGACGCACCCCGCGCGAATACATCGAAAACATAGGCAGCGGAACGTCGTCATCGAAGAACACGGCATTCACGACACAGGCGCCGTCGGGCTCGGTCGCTCGCAACGCAAGCCTGAGCGCTGCGATGTCGCCCACCGAGCAGACAACCACGGTGTACTCCTGAGTCCGGACCCCGTCGGGAGCGTCGACTACGTCCGCACCTAAGCGAGCGGCCTTGTCCGATAGGGGCACTCGATCACCACTGAACTCGAGGTAGTCGACGTGGGCCACACCGAGTGCTTTGGCAACAGCAATCGAATAGAACGGGATACTCGGCCACGCGCCGCCGACAACCAGTACTGACGAGTCAGCCGCGCCGTTGACGAACGGCGCAACAGTCCGCCAGCCATCGCAGATGTTGTCACTGAGACTCGCTACGGCCGTCGGATCGACGCCATCGGGTAGCGGCACGAGCATTCGATCGGCCCAAGGAACTCGAACCAAGTCGCTGAGGAACCCACCCCACGGTCCGCCAACGGGCTCTAGGCCATACATCGCGATGTGATCGACTCGTTCACAGTTCGCGGTTAAGCCAGCGATGCAGCGTCGACACGATCCGCAACTGACCTGGAACGGAATAATCACTTGTTGACCGACGTGGAGCGCTGTCACGTCGCCGCCGATGGCGACGACCTCGCCGATGCCCTCGTGGCCAAGCGGAAATGGCCCTTCGAAAGGGACACGCCCTTGAAGAAGACCGGTATCGATGTCGCAGGTGGCGACGGCCAGGGGCCGCACAAGAGCGTCTTCGGCATCCAGCAGCGTCGGCGCTGGAATGTCTCGCCACTCAACGCGACCGGGCTCGATGAAGAACAGCTGCTTCATTCGTCGGCGCGCCTTTCCGGTAGGGGGACGTACTTAGAATCTTGCTCTAGAATCTCCCTCTAATTCAAATCCGGCGCGATCGAGGTTCCGTGGATCACACACGTGGTGAGTCGGGGACCCTCACCGGGGGCAAATGCTCGACAAGACTGGTCAGGTGACTGAACGCGCAAGCACCGTCGCGCGACGCCAAGCGATCCTGGACTCCGCTCTCCGTCTATTCGCTACACGCGGCCTGCAGGCCACCTCCGTGGAAGACATCTGTGTGGCATCGGGCGCCAGCAACGGCAGCCTGTATCACCACTTCGGGAGCAAGGAAGGCATCGCGGCCACGCTTTACGCGGGGGCTATCGCCGACTATCAGCAGGGGGCTCTTGCCACCTTCAAGGAGGCTTCGTCTGCCGAGGCCGGATTTCGCGGCTGCGTCAAGCACTATTTGATGTGGGTCCGGGATCATCAGGAGCTCGCCATTCTCATGCTTGCCGTCGAGCACTCCGACCTTCGTGAGCTGGCGTCCGACGAACTCGCGGCACTCAATGACACGTTCCGCATCCAGATCAGTGAGTGGATGGGTAGCCGCGCCGCTGCTGGCGACCTCCCGGACATTCCCCGAGACCTTGTGGTTCCCGCGATGCTCGGCCCCCCGCGGCGATTCGCGGAGCTCTGGCTCCAAGGCAAGACAGACACTTCCATCGACGACGCGGCTCGGGTGCTCGCCGACGTCGTATGGCGAGGGCTGAATGCCCGGACTCCCCAAGCAACCAAGAAGGATGGGCACGCTCGGCGACCCACGCTGCAAGAGCGTGCCCGGCGAACGAGGTAGCGCAAGAGGTCCAACGGACCGCATGGTCGTTGCTGCAGCGGTGCGCTGCGTGTCGGAGCGCTCACTCCGACACCGGGACCGGCAGCCATCCACATCCACTGGACCGATCGAGCCTCAACCGACGGCCCGGCACTGATAATCCGGAGCCGACGGGTTCTCGGCTGTGGAACTGGAGCCAGCTCGGTGATCGCCGCCCCACGCTCACTTCCACGTAGTAAGTGCACGTTGCAGTGCCCGTCCTCAGGTTGCTGCGATATCGACGTGGATGGGAGGCACATTCGGGTGGTTGTCATCGACGCGTCGGCGGGCCTGCGACGCCGGCTCACCAGCGTGATCGCGAAAGAGCCCGACATCGATGTGGTCGCCGAAGGAAACTCGGGTGAGCAGGCAGCGAGACTCGTGCGAGACTCCCATGCCGATGTCGTCGTCCTCGATCTCGCTATGCCCGTAACCGGATGGGCCGCAATGGCCGCTCTTAAACGGACCCGACCGCTCACGAGAGTCGTCGTCCTCACGGCCCTAGGCGAACACATCGATGCCCAAGCAAGACGCGCGGGCGCCCATGCGGTCGTACGCAAGTCTCCGAGTGGCAGAGACGTCAGCGCGGTGCTCGACGCGATCCGTCGAGTGAGCGGGTAGGTCGCGGAGTGGATGACGGACGTGTTCGCTCCAGCGACGGCACCGAACTAGGCGTCCGGGTGACGGGTGCAGGCTCGCCGGTCGTTCTCGTCCACGGGACCACGGCAACCAAGGAGGCGTGGGTATTCGCCGAGCCGCTACTCGCTGAGGAGCACACTGTTTGGGCATTCGACCGCTGCGGCCGTGGTGAGAGCGGTGATCACTCGCAGTACTCACTCGACGCCGAGGTCGACGACGTTCTTGCCGTGGTGCGTGCAGCCGCCAACGACGAACGCGTGCACCTGGTTGGCCACTCCTACGGTGGGTGCTGCGCACTCGAGGCGGCAGCGCGAGATACCTCCTTGCTCGCGACCCTGATCCTGTACGAGCCGCCGTTTCACGCGAATCGGGCAGCCCGGAACGTTGCCCGAGCCCTCGACCAGCTGGAAGCGGGGAACACCGAGGGCGCGCTCAAGGTTTTCCTCCGCGATGTTGCAGGCTTCAGCGACGAGGAGGTGACAATGGTGCGTTCCGTCGATGTCGTATGGGACACGATGGAGGCGACCGTCGGAACACTCCCCCGCGAGGCTGCCGCACTCGAAGAGCAGGGGTGGGATCCAACGCGTTATGGATCAATTGACGTTCCGACTCTCCTGATCAGCGGCGAGCTCACAGCGGCCCCGGTGTATCTCACGGCCGACGAGCTCAGCGAGGCAGTGCCCGCCATCGATCGAGTCCTGTTGCCGGGACAGCGACACATGGCCATAGCGACCGACGCCGCGGGGTTCGCAGAGGCCGTACTCAACTTCATTGCCCAACACAGCCCGCGCGATCACCGAGAAGCGCCACTGTGACGTCGCTCGTTACAACAGGTCCGTTCCGAGGGTGGCGGAGATCAGCCCGCGGGGAACTCCACGATCGAAACCGGATGATCAAACCCCTTGAGGTCAACCATGCGCGGAGCGGTGTGGGGGCGGTCGTGGCCGATAATTCCAGCGGACTCGACGTCAAGAGCGACGTGACCGGGTGTGGCGACGTTCACGAGCCGAGCGGCGCGGTTCACGGTCGCGCCGAAGTAGTCACGATCTCGGGTGACGACCTCGCCGAAACTGATTCCGCTACGGACTGATGGGAGGAGGTCGTCGCGCTCGCACGCACCGGTGATCCCCGCCGCGATAACGAACACCCGATCGACCGCTGTAGTAACGAACATCACTCCATCACCGAGAAACTTCACGATCCGACCCCCCTGCGTCGTGACGTAGTCCGTGACGATGTCTTCGAAGCGCCGGAAAATCGCACCAACAGTCGGGAGAAAGCTCGTTTACAAGAGTTGACGACTCGACAACGTCCACGAATCCCACGGCGAGATCCTGCGTCTCCTCACCGCGCGCGCGTCCAACGAGCACACTCGGTCGGACAGAGCTCTCAATGATGTGGTGTCGGAGAACTGTGTCAAGTGCTGGACCGACAGCAGCCACAAGGTCCGCGACGCGAGCGTTGGCATCGAGTAATGCGATGCCAGTTGGATCGTCGTCCCACGCGTCACTCGCAACCTTCACCCGAAATGCCGACGCTCCAGCCTCCGCAACACGAGACATCGCTGATCCAATCACACGAAGCAGCTGCTCCGTAGGTTCATTTCCCAACAGATGACGCATCTGCTGGACGCCCCGGAACAGATCGATGTCGACTCCCGAGCAGACCTTGCTGTCCGTAGATGGCTCCGGAAGACCGAGCGAGCGCCATATTCGGAACGCATCGTCTTCTTCGACCGCAGCCTCGCGAGCGGCTTCGTGGAGCGTCATCCGCGTCGTGCCCGGTCGAAAGAATGACGCGATCAAGGCCATCATCAGCCCGGCCTCGTCATCCGGAAGCTCGTCTTCGCTGACGCCTGCAGGTACGACGCGGCGTCGGATTTCATCGAAGGCGGCCCGACGCTCGGTCACCCATGGTTCATTCCCGGCCACTGAGGAAGAGGAACGCAGACGCACGCAAGGCCGCTTCGACCCAGCTTCGAACGACCGGTCCGCGTCACCTTCGCCTCATCATGCGGCACCAGCCCGTGCGCCCGTGCCGAGACCATGGTCGCGGTCGATTCCGCTACTGGCCGAGCTAGCGATTCTCGCGTCCCGCATGAGATGGGTGGACGATCGATTTTGTTACCTGTGCCGTGGCAAGGAGCTGGCCGCGGCTCCGCATCTCCGACGTGACGAAGGCCACACGTGCTCCTCGCCGGACGACACTCGCTCTTGCATCAATGACCTCGCCCTTTGCGGCAGGACGTAGGTACCACGCAGAGAAGCTGTGCGTAACTGCTTCTTCGTCGTCAGCAAGTCCTGGAAGCAGCGCGATATAGGCCGCCACGTCCAGGACAGTGGCGAGAGATCCGCCATGGAGCGCTCCCGCGGCGTTGAGCGCGTTGTCGCTGACCACGAAGGACAAGCCTTGGATTGAGTCTTCGTCAGTGAGCGGCTCGACGTCGAGAAATCGCAGCAGCGGAACTTCCATGATCCGCCGGAAGCGTTCCGCCGTCGTTTCCGCACGGCCAACCTCCGTCACGCGAACTCGTACAGGCGATACGTAAGGGCCCTGTCGTCCAATGTTCCTTTGCCGACGGCCTGGACGTGATTGAGCCAGCGGTATCGCTCATCACCTGTCTCAAAGCGGGGCGCGATGTAGATCGGTGCGTTTGGCACTGACAGATCGACCCGCCCGTTGTACTGGAGGAACACCGAGGCCCCGTCGTGTGTCTCCGCCAGCACCCGTGCGTCCACCGTGCCGGTTTGGTCCGGGCCGATCAGGAACCAGTCAGCATTTGCATGGCCCGTCTCTATTCGCGCCTGCAGCCTGTCGCCCTCGATCCGGCCGGTTTCGACCTCGACAATCCAGCGCGTGCCGGAGGGCGTGGTCGCAAGCACGATCGGGGGGCGCAGCTGGAAGGTGAGCGTCCCGAGCGGGAGTAACTGACCGTCGTTCGTCGCCATCGGCCCTCCTGAGAGAGTGAGATAGTATTGCTATCTAACATAGTTGTGCTATCCAGACCACGGCGCCTCCGAGACCGCTACACAGGACGCGTGCCACAAGAACGAGCGTCGCTCCGCGCGCGGCAGATCGAACAGACTCGGTTGGCGTTGATCTCTGCCGCCCGAGAGCTGTTCGGCCGCCAGGGGTTCGCGTCTACGTCAGTCGAGGAGGTTGCGGACGCTGCTGGAGTGACCACGGGCGCCCTTTATCACCACTTCCCAACGAAAGCGGCGCTATTTGAGTCGGTATTTATCGACCTGCACTCGGAGCTCTTCCAGCGGGCTGCCAAAGCTGCGAGTACGGCGCCGACGGCTAAGGCCGCCGTCGTAGAGGGCTTCGAAGCTTTCCTCGATGCGGTCCTCGCACCCGACGTGCAGCGCATTGTGATCACGGACGCACCGGCCGTGCTCGGAGTATCGAGGTTCACCGAGCTCGACGAGGAGTACGCGTTC
>Ga0209577_10001798_pt1 | contig 21086 bp, 19 predicted proteins | sample GraSoiAngelo_109_FD_185874 | JGI IMG/M metagenome (GOLD analysis project Ga0209577, IMG submission 185874) | Grasslands soil microbial communities from the Angelo Coastal Reserve, California, USA - 14_0903_12_20cm (SPAdes) (version 2) | ecosystem: Environmental > Terrestrial > Soil > Grasslands...
GCCGCTTCGGGGACAGGCCGGCGCTCCGCGGCGTCTCGGTTCGGGTTGGGGAGGGTCAGACGCTCGCGGTGTTCGGCGCGAACGGCGCGGGCAAGACCACCCTCCTGCGGGTGCTCGCCACGCTGCTCCGCCCGCACGCGGGGAGCGTGTCGGTGCTCGGCGCCTCGCTTCCCGGCGAGGCCTGGAAGGTGCGCGGCCGGGTGGGCTTCGTGGGACACGAGCCGCTGCTCTACGCGGACCTGACCGCGCGCGAGAACCTCCTGTTCCACGCGCGCCTGCACGGAGTGGATGCCTCCCGCGCCGAGCGGCTGCTGCGCGAGGTGGGGATCGACGGCCGCGCCGGCGACCCGGTCCGCGAGCTCTCGCGCGGGATGGTGCAGCGCCTGGCCGCGGCTCGCGCGGTGCTGCACGACCCCGCCGTGCTCCTGCTCGACGAGCCGCGCGCCGGGCTGGACCCGGCGGCGGCCGAGCACCTCGAGCCGCTGATCGGGCGCGCCTCCGGCCGCACCCGCGTGCTCGTGACGCATGACGTGGATCGGGGACTGCACGAGGCCGACGTGGTGCTCGGTCTGCGCGCGGGGACGGTCGAGCTGTCGGGCGCGACGGCGACGGCGGCTGACGTCAGGCGGCTCTACTCGTGATCCGGCCGGCGCTCGCGATCCTGCGCAAGGACCTGCGGCTCGAGCTCCGCACCCGCGAGTCGGTGCCCGCGATGGCGCTCTTCTCGCTCACCGTCTTCGTGCTCTTCCACTTCGGGTTGCACCGGGACTCGGTGGAGGGCGCGATGGCGTCCGGGGTGCTCTGGGTCACGCTCCTGCTCGCGACCGTGCTGGGCGTGAACCGCCTCTTCGCCTCCGAGCGCGAGGGGCGGGCGCTCGACGGGATCCTGCTCGCCCCGATCGATCGAACCGCCGTCTACCTGGCCAAGGCGGCCGGCCTCTTCCTCTATCTGGTGCTGCTCGAACTGGTGGCGGTTCCGGCGTTCGCGATCCTGCTGCTCGGCCCCGGGCTTGGCGGGGCATTCCCGGAGCTGATCGCGATCGTGTTGCTGGCGGACCTTGGATTGGCGGGCGTGGGCGCGCTCGTCTCCGGGCTGGCGGCCGAGGCTCGCGCGCGTGACGTCGTGGTCCCGCTCTTACTGCTGCCGCTGCTCGTGCCGGTGCTGATCGCGGCCGCTCGGGCCACCGAACCCTTCCTCACGAGCCACCCGGGACCGCACCAGCTGGCCAAATGGCTGGGGTTCCTCGGTGTCTACGATACGGTCTTTCTCCTGCTTGCAGTCGCCGTTTTCGACTACCTCCTTGAGGACTAGCAGCCCCCTCTACGGCAAGGGCCTGCGGACCCTTGCAATCGCAACCGCGCTCACCCTGACCGCGGCCGGGGTGCTGATCTTCTTCTATGCGCCGCTCGACGCCGACCAGGGCGTTATCCAGAAGATCTTCTACGTCCACGTGCCGCTGGCGATCGTCGCCCTGTGCGGCTTCGTGGCCGGTGGCCTGATGGCGATCCAGCACCTCCGCACGGGCGACCGTTCGTGGGACATGCGCTCGTACGTGGCCATCCACCTGTCGATCATCTTCGGGGTCGGGGTGCTCATCACGGGGTCGATCTGGGCGAAGCGCTCGTGGGGGCACTGGTGGGTTTGGGACGAGCCCGTGCTCGTGTCGTTCCTGATCGTCTTCCTCCTGTACTGCTGCTACCAGCCGCTGCGCTTCGCGATCGCCGACCGGGAGCGCCAGGCCCGCTACGCCTCGGTGTTCGCGATCGCGGCGGGGGCATTCGTGCCGATCAACTTCGTGGCGGTGCGGATGGCCGTGCAGGAGGTGCATCCGCGGGTGCTCTCGAGGACCGGCAACCTTCCTGGTGACATGCAGCTCACGTTCCTCGTCGCGCTCGCCGGCGCGGTGCTGCTCTTCCTAACGCTCTGGAAGCTCGAGCTGACCTCGAAGAACGCGTCCGAGCAGCTCGGGCGACTGCGCGCGCGGCTCGAGGCCGCCCCGCCGTCCGGCGCGGCGCCGGAGGCCCCACCCGCTCCGGTGGGGGTGAGCTGAGCGTGGCCCTCGTGCTGGCCTCCACGTCGGGCAAGTACGTGGCCGCCGCGTACCTGGTCTTCCTGGCGCTCGTGCTCGTCTACGTCGTGATCATCGCGTCGAAGATCGCGCGGATCGAGCGTGAGCTCCACGCGCTCGCCGAGCAGCCGGAGAAGCAGCCGTGAGCGCCGAGCTCCTCGCCCTCGGCGTCTCCCACAAGACCGCGCCGGTGGCCCTGCGCGAGCGCCTGGCGCTGCCCGAGGGGCGCGCTTCCGGCTTCTTGAACGAGCTCGTGTCCCACCCGGAGATCCGCGAGGCGGTGGCCATCTCCACCTGCAACCGCGCCGAGATCTACCTGGTGGCGGGTGATCCGGTGGAGGCCGAGAGCGTCGCGCTCACCGCGCTCGCGCGCGAGGCCGAGATGCGGCCCACCGAGCTGCTCGGCCGGCTGTATGCGCTGCGCGACGTCGAGGCGGTGCGCCACCTCTTCAGCGTGGCCGGCGGGCTCGATTCGATGATCGTCGGCGAGGCCGAGGTGCAGGGTCAGGTCAAGCGGGCGTACGAGCTGGCCCTGGTGGAGGGGGTCACCGGGCCGATCTCGAACCGGCTCTTCCGCGATGCGCTCGCGGCCGGGAAGCGCGTACGCACGGAAACCGCGATCGGCCGCTCGCACGTGTCGGTGTCCAGCGTGGCCGTGGACCTCGCCCAGGGAACCCTCGGCGAGCTCGCGTCGCGGCGGGTGCTGATCGTCGGCGCCGGCGAGAACGGCGAGCTCACCGCGCAGGCTCTTCACCGCAAGGGCGCGTACACCGTCTTCGTTGCCAACCGGCGCTACGACCGCGCCATCGGCCTTGCGCAGCGCTTCGGTGGCACCGCCGTTCGCTTCGACGACCTCCCGGCCCAGCTCGCGGAGGTGGACATCGTGGTGAGCTGCACGTCCTCGCCACACCAGATCGTGGGCCGGGACGAGCTCGCCCTCGTGGTCGAGCAGCGGGAGGGAAGGCCGCTCCTGATGATCGACATCGCGGTGCCGCGCGACATCGACCCCACTGTCCGGGACGTGCCCGGGATCACGCTCTACGACATGGACGACTTGCAGCGCGAGGTGGCACAGAACCTCTCGGGGAGGGAGGCGGAGGCCACTCGCGCGCGGACGCTCGTTGACGAGGAGACCGAGCGGTTCGCGCGCTGGCTCGACGGGCTCGACGTGGTGCCCACCATCGCGGCCCTCCACGAGCGCGCCGACGCCATCGTCAACCAGGTGCTGCGCGAGAACGAGCCGCGCTGGGTGAACCTTTCCGAGGTCGATCGCGAGCGGGTGGAGGCCATGGCCCGCGCGATCGCCACGCGACTGCTCCACGAGCCCACCCTGCGTCTCAAGCGCTCCGCGGGCGACGAGTCCTACGCCTACCTGCAGGCGGTGCGCGAGCTGTTCGCAATCGAGGTCGCCGGGGCGCCCGCTCCCGAGGAGGGACTCGCGGCCTCCGCCGAGGTCACCTCGCTCGACTCGCGCCGGCGTCGCCGGTCACGCTGACGCTGCGGCTCGGGACCCGCGGCAGCGCGCTGGCGCTCGCGCAGGCCCGCATCGTGGCCGAGCTGCTGGACGCCGAGGTGGAGGTCGTCCCCATCCGCACCTCGGGCGACGCTCGCGTGGCGGGCGACAAATCTCGCTTCGTGAAGGAGATCGAGGATGCGCTGCTGCGGGAGGAGGTGGACCTCGCCGTGCACTCGGCCAAGGACGTGCCGAGCCGGCTGCCGGAGGGCCTCGCGATCGTGGGCGTCCCCGAGCGCGCCGATCCGCGCGACGCCCTGTGCGGGGGCTTCGAGACACTCGACTCGCTGCCGGAGGGGGCGGTGGTCGGCACCGGCAGTCTGCGCCGCCGTGCCCAGCTCCTCGCGTGCCGTCCCGACCTGCGGGTCGAGGGCCTTCGTGGGAACGTCGACACGCGCCTGCGCCGCCTGCGCGAGGGCGACTACCAGGCGCTCGTCCTGGCCGCCGCCGGCCTTGAGCGCCTCGGGCTGTCCGGTGGCGCTCCGCTCGCGGCGAGCGACTTCACGCCCGCCGGGGGGCAGGGATGCCTCGCGCTCGAGGCGCGTGCCGACGACGGCCCGATGCGCGCGCTATGCGCCACCCTCACGCACCGACAGTCGCTCCAGGCCCTGATGGCCGAGCGGGCGCTGATCGCCGCGCTCGACGCGAGCTGCCGCACGCCGCTGGCCGCCCATGCCGAGCACCGCGACGGCGAGCTGGTCCTCTCGTCCTTTGCGGGCCTGCCCGATGGAAGCACCTGGATCCGCGACGCCGTCTCCGGCGTGGCCGAGGATCCGTCCGCGCTGGGGCGCGCCGCAGCGGAGCGCCTGGTCGCGGCCGGCGCGGACGAGCTCCTGCGCGAGGCCGACCGCGCCTGACGTCCGCCGCTGGCTACTGTTCGACCGATGTCCGGGACGGTGTACCTGGTCGGCGCCGGGCCCGGCGATCCCGGCCTGATCACGCGCCGTGCGCTCGATCTGATCGCCGAGGCCGACGTGATCCTCTACGACCGCCTGATCCCTGCCGGTGCGCTCGATAACGCGCGGCCCGACGCGGACCTCCGCTACGTCGGCAAGCGTCCCGGTGAGCCGGCGGTCGGGCAGGATGAGATCAGCCGCACGCTGATCGAGCTTGCTCGGGCGGGAAGGTCGGTGGTCCGCCTCAAGGGCGGCGACCCGTTCGTGTTCGGGCGCGGCGGCGAGGAGGCCCAGGCACTGGCCGAGGCCGGCATCCCGTTCGAGGTCGTGCCGGGTGTGACGGCGGGTGTGGCCGCCCCCGCCTACGCGGGAATCCCGGTCACACACCGGGACGACGCGTCGGCGGTCGCGTTCGTCACCGGGCACGAGGATCCGGACAAGCCCGAAAGTGCGCTCGACTGGACGGCGCTTGCCGCGTTCCGGGGCACGCTCGTGCTCTACATGGGGGTCCGCAACCTCGAGGCGATCGCGGAGGCGCTGATCCAGGCCGGGCGTTCCGCCGACCAGCCCGCGGCGGTCGTGGCGCACGGCACGCGCCCCGAGCAGCAAACGGTGACGGGCGCGCTCGGCGACATCGCGGCGAAGGCGGCCGAGGCCGGGCTCGAGCCGCCCGCCGTGACGATCGTCGGAGAGGTTGCCCGCCTGCGCGACGAGCTCATCTGGTTCGAGCGCCGCCCGCTCCACGGCCGGTCGGTGGTTGTCACGCGCGCGCGGGCCCAGGCGAGCGAGCTGGCCGCCCGGCTCCGGGCCCTCGGCGCGGAGGCGATCGAGGCGCCGGCCATCCGGATCCAGCCGCGCGAGAGCGAGGAGCTTGACCGCGCGCTCGAGGGCATCGAGGACTACTCCCTGCTGTGCCTCACGAGCCCGAACGGAGCCGCGCTCCTGGCCGAGGGGCTGATGCGCCGCGGCCGCGACGCGCGCTCGCTGGCGGGCACCGTGGTAGCCGCGATCGGCCCGGGCACGGCGGCGGAGCTGGCGCGGTTCGGCATCGGAGCCGACGTGATCCCCGAGCGCTCCGTGGCGGAGGCGCTGGCGGAGGCGCTCCAGGACACGCCTGTGGACGGCCGGCGCGTGCTCGTGGCGCGCGCGGCCGAGGCTCGCGATGTGCTTCCGGACGCCCTGCGCGAGCGCGGGGCGGAGGTCGACGTGGTGACCCTCTACGAGACCCGGGCGGAGCGCCTTCCCGAGGACCGCCTCGACGCGATCAGGCGCGCCGACTACGTGACCTTCACCTCGAGCTCGACCGTCCGCTACTTCATGTCCGCGGTCGGCGGCGTCCCCGACGGCACTCGCGTGGTATCGATCGGGCCGGTGACCAGTGCGACCGCGCGTGAGCACGGCCTGGAGGTGCATGTCGAGGCCGAGCGGCACGACATCGAGGGGCTCGTGGAGGCCCTGCTCGCGGACGTGAACGGCGGCCGCGGTTGATCATCTCGCTGCTCACGGACTACGGGTACGACGACGAGTTCGTGGGCGTCTGCCACGCGGTGATCAGGTCGATCAGGCCCGGGGTGCCGATCGTCGACGTGACGCACGGCATCGCGCGCCACGACGTCCGCGAGGGCGCGATCGTGCTGCGCAACTCGATGCCGTACCTGCCGGTTGGGGTTCACGTTGCCGTCGTGGATCCGCAGGTGGGGACCGAACGGCGCGGCGTGGCGATCCGCTGCGCCGACGACCGCGTCCTCGTCGGGCCCGACAACGGGCTCCTCAGCCTCGCCTGGGAGCGCGCGGGCGGGGCGGTGGAGGCGGTCGACATCTCGCGCTCCCCGTTCCGCCTCGAGCCTGTGTCGGCGACGTTTCACGGCCGCGACCTGTTCGCGCCCGTGGGGGCCCGGCTGGTGGCCGGCGCGGAGCTGCTGGAGGCGGGCGACCCGTTGAACGTGGGCGACCTGACCGTCCTGGAGCTCCCCACGGCATCGGTCGATTCGGGCGTCGCGTCCGGGCACGCGATCCTGATCGACCGCTACGGCAACGTGTCACTGAACCTCGGCCACGCGGAGCTGCTCGAGCTCGGCGTGACCATGGGCAGCCAGGTACGCGTGGTCGCCGGGGGGCGGGACCGCGAGGCCCGCGTGGTGCAGACCTTCGCCGACGTGGCCGAGGGCGAGCTCCTGCTCTACGAGGACGCGTGGTCCTCGCTCGCGCTGGCGATCAATCGCGGCGATGCGTCGACCGAGCTCGGGATCGGCGTCGACGACGAGGTCCGGATCTCGCCGATCCAGTGATCGGGACGCCGCGGGTCCACCACCGGGCGGTGGACTCCACGAACGAGCGCGCTAGGGAGCTGGCCGTGCGGGGCGCGCCGCACGGCACGCTGGTGACCGCGGCCGAGCAGACGGCCGGGCGCGGCCGGCAGGGTCGCTCGTGGCTCGCCCCGGCGGGCGACGCCGTGCTGATGTCGGTCGTGTTGCGCGACCTCGACGAGCGCTTTCCGCTGCTGCCGCTGGCGGCAGCGGTGGCCGTGGCCGAGGCGTGCGAGTCGCTCGCGCCCGTGCGGTGTGAGATCAAGTGGCCCAACGATGTCTGGATCGAGCGCCGCAAGGTCGCCGGGATCCTGGTCGAGGGCCGGCCGGCGGCCGGGTGGGCGGTGCTGGGGGTTGGGGTGAATGTGCGCAGTGCGCCGGCGGAGCTGGGGGACATCGCGACGTCGATTGGCGCGGGCGTGGCGGTTGAATCCGCCTTGGGCGCTTTAGTCGATGCGCTCGCCCGTTGGCTGGGTAGGGAGGGGGCCCAGGTGTTGGAGGCCTGGCGGGCACGCGATGCGCTGCGAGGCGAATCTGTCCGCTGGGCCGACGGAGCCGGCACCGCCGCTGGCATCGACGACTCAGGCTCGTTACTGGTCCAGAGCGACACGGGGCTGATCGCCCTCGGCGCCGGCGAGGTGCACCTTCAGCGTTAACTCGGGTCGAGGATGCATTTGACGTTCATAGTGAACGTCAAATGCACTTTCGAGCTAGGCGGCGGCCGTTTCGTCCGCCGTGACGGTCCCGCTCCCGCCGTCCTCGCCGCTGCCGTTCTCGGCGCCGGTGCTCTCGGCGACTCTGGTCCCCTTCTCCTCGGCGCTCGCGCCGTCGGCGTCCCCACCCCGTCGCCTGCGCCGCCCGCCGCGCCGGCGGCGGCCCTTGGGGAAGTTCCTGAGCAGATCGCGCGCCAGGGCGGAGGGCTTCCGCGCCATACGCGTCCGCGCTCCGCGCAGCACCTCCTCGGCCTCGGGGGTGTGCGCGAGGGCAGCCGCCAGCAGGGCTGCGCTCAGCCTCCGGTCCTGCTTGCGCGATGCCTGGACCAGCCGCCGCGCGTTGCGCGCGTGAGCGCCGCCCGAGGAGTTCACCAGCAGTCCGAGCAGGCGCTTGGTCTCCGGCCAGCGCTGCACCGCATACTCCTCGTGCACCTCGCGGCTGTACTCGGCGAGCCGCCACAGCCAGGCGGTGGCCTGGTCTCGGCGCCCGATCGAGCGCTCGGCCAGCGCCTGCAGAAGAACCTTGACCCCCTCGCGGCGCTCGTCGCGCGACCAGCCGCCCACGATGTCGACCGCCTCGTCGAACGCCTCGGCGTCGCGGCTGGCCGCGATCTCCTGCAGCGCGCGGAGGCGCAGCTGGGTGTTGCGGTTGCGCTGGAGGCAGGTGATCAGGAAGCGCCGGCGCAGCTCGCCGGTCTGGTCGAAGTGCAGCATCGCCTTGGCCCGCCGCCAGTTGTTCGATGCCACGCGCGCCCCGGCCAGCGCCGCCCACACGTGCTGCTCGCTCCAGGAGAGGTGCTCCACGGCGATCCGCCACAGCTCGCGCTCGAAGACGGCCGCGCGGCGGTCCGGATCGGGGGTCACCGGCAGCACGCGGCGCTCCACGCGCAGCCTGCGACCGCGCCCGCGCCGGACCGGTCCGACCACGATCGCGCCACCGCGATAGACGTCGCGATCGAGCAGGCTGTGCAGCGTCACGACCGGGTCGTCGTGCGTGGTCGCGGGGTGCACGAAGTCCACGATGATGCCGGCCTCCTTGCCGGGCGTCCGCCTCGTCACTCGACCCACGCGCTGCTGGTACACGCGCCGGGAGGCCGTCGGCGCCAGGTGCATGCACACTGTCGCGCGCGGCGAGTTCCAGCCCTCGGCCAGCAGCTGCGCGTTGACCAGTACGTCGATGTCGCCGCGCTCGTAGGCGGCGAGGATGCGGGTGAGCTCGCGCTTGGGTGTCTCGCCCGAGACCGCCTTGGCCTTGATGCCCGCCTCGACAAAGGCCTTCGCCACGTTGTGGGCGTGGCGGACGCCCGCGGAGTAGACCACGCCCGGCACGTCCTTGAAGCGGACCCGGTAGAGGTCGGCCACGGCCGCGTTGAACGGGCCCTGGTCGAGCAGTGCGGCCAGCTCTTCCTGGTCGAAGTCCTGGTCCACCTCGCCGCGGCGCAGGGGCACCTTGGCGATCGTCCGCACGCCGACCCCGGGCGGGATGCGCACGCACCGCAGCGGCGCGATCACGCCGCGCCGGGCGGCCTGCGCCAGGTCGAAGCGCGAGGTCTGGGTCGGGAAGAGGTCCGTCACGTGGCGCGCAATCAGCGCGCCGGTGGCGGTCATGCCGATGAAGATGGGGCCCTGCCAGCGGCGGATCGAGGCGCTCGTCTTCTCGCCCAGGGCGGTGTGCGCCTCGTCGCAGATGACGATCGTGTACGCGTCGGAGATGCGGCCGGCGTTGCGAACGAACCATTGGTAGGTCTCGACCGTGACCGGGCCGTCGGCCCTGTCCTCGCCCCTCCCATCGAGGAGTGCCGCACTGATGCGCTTCTTGTAGCCGCGCGAGGTGAGCTCGCCGTTGAACTGGTCGACCAGGTTGCGGCGATGGGTGAGGATCAGGATCCCGCCTGTGCGCGACGCCTCCACGAACCCCAGCGCCGCGACCGTCTTGCCGGCGCCCGTCGCGTGCTCGAACCAGAAGCGGCGCGCCGCGCCGGGATCGTCGGGCGGCGGGGCCGCCACGTCGGCCGTCTCCTCCTCGTCGCTCCAGTCGAGCGGCTCGTCCTCGTCCTCGTCGACCACGTCGTCCTCGAGTACGGCCTCCAGGTCGTCCTCATCGTCATCGAGGTCAAGGTCGTCGTCGGGCTCGAGCTCGGCGACCGCTTCCTCGGACGGGAGGCCGTTGCCGTTGCCGTTCCGGCCGTTCCCGTTCGAGCGGGTGGGCGACTGGAGCTCGGTGATCAGCGCCACGAGCGTGCCGGAGAGCGCGTCGACCTGGTGGGCGGAGAGCTCGGTCCCGTCGGCGAGGTGGGGCTGCTCCTCGGTGAGCAGCCGTTCCAAGCCAAGCATGAGCGCGTACTCGCGCTGCCACTGAACGGAGGGCACGTCCCGGCCGGACTCGAGCTCTGCCAGGGCGTCGTCGAGCGCCCGCCGGCGGGGGCTGTCCGCCGCCAGCACGGCCGCGGCGTCCTCCCCCTCGTGCACGAAGGGCTCGCGCGCGAACTTCTCGGCGCGCGCCAGGTCTGCCTCAGAAACCGTCGAGGCGGCGATCAAGGACTCGGTTGCAGCCATTGCAGGCTTCTCTGTACGTAGGAGCGATCCAAGGGGGGTGGACTGCGCTGTGCTGCGAGCTTCGCCCGCGACAGCCAACGACCAGAAATCCCCCGTTGCCGCCGTCTTCGAGTACTCCCTCTCGGCGGCGGCGCCCGACCCCTTACGGGACGCGGGTTCAGCTGAACATTCTACCGCAATCGGGCGGCCCGGTTACCTCTTCGGGCACAAATCCCCGTATGCGACGCTTGCCCAGTGAAGCATAGGGGCTGCGCGCTGATCGTCATCGCGATGCTGGCCGGCTGCGGGTCGGCCGCTGCGCCGCGGAGCGCGGCCCCGTCCCGCGCCGCGGCCGTCCGGGCCCTCGCGGGATCGCCCCCGCCGCTGGCTGCCCTCCATGCCCAGGCGAACCGCCTGCTGGGCGGCGGGGCAGCTGCGTTTCGGGCTCGGCTGGCGGAGCTGCGCGGCCATCCGGTGGTGGTGAACAAGTGGGCCTCGTGGTGCGGGCCATGCCGCTTCGAGTTCCCGTTCTTCCAGCGCCTCGGCGTGCAGCTGGGCAAGCGCGTCGCCTTCCTCGGGGTCGACGCCGAGGACAACGACGGCGACGCCAGCGGATTCCTGCGCCGCTACCCCGTCACCTACCCGAGCTACAGGGACCCGGACCAGAAGGTGGCGCGCGTCTTCGGCGCCACCCTAGCCTTCCCGACGACCGCCTTCTACGACGCGCGCGGCCGGCTCACCTTCGTGCACCAGGGCGCCTACGCATCGGAGGCGAAGCTGCGCGAGGACATCGCGCGCTACGCCGGTCGCCAATAGCTATATCGTCGCCCGGCGATGGAGGTGCGCCCCGCACGCGACGCCGCGGAGCTCGCGCAGGCGCTGAAGCTGCGCGACCGGATCTTCTGCGCGGAGCAGGGCGTGTCTGCCGGGGCCGAGCGCGACGGCCGCGACGGCGAGGCCCTCCACCTCGTCGCGGTCGACGAGGGACAGGTGCTCGGCACCTGCAGGCTGCTGTTCGGGGATCACGCTGCCTTCCTCGGCCGGCTCGCCGTCGACGCCGCTCACCGGCGGCGCGGGATCGGCGCGGCGCTGCTTCGTGAGGCCACGGAGCACGCGCTGGCGGTCGGCGCACGCCGTATCAGCCTGCACGCGCAGCTCGACGTCTGCGAGCTCTACGCGGGCGTGGGATACGTGGAGCTCGGCGAGCCGTTCGTGGAGGAGGGCATCGACCACGTGGCGATGGAGAAGACGCTTGCCTGAGCTGCGGATCGATCCGCTGACTGGGCTGCGGACCATCGTCGCCTCGGAGCGGGCGCGACGGCCCGGTGGCGATTGGCGGATCCCGGAGCCGGCGCGGGTGGACCCCGAGTCGGACCCCTTCCTCGAGGGCCACGAGGAGCGAACCCCGCCGGAGGTCTTCGCGCTCCGCCCGGACGGGGGCCCCCCGGACGGGCCTGGCTGGACCGTGCGGGTGGTGCCCAACCTTTATCCATCGCTCGCGGCCGCTGACGGGGAGCCGCCGAGCCCCGTCGCCGATCCGCTGGCCGGGGGCCGCGGGGAGCCCGACCTGTTCCCCGCCCGCCCGGCGCTCGGCGCCAACGAGGTCATCGTCAATGGCCCCGGACCGGCCAGCTCACTGCTGGACCTCGAACCGGGCCAGGTGGAGATCGCGATGGACGTGTGGCGCGAGCGCATGCGCACGCACAAGGACGCTGCCTACGTGCACCTGAGCCTGAACGAGGGGCCCGAGGCGGGCGCCTCGCTGCCCCATACGCACGCCCAGCTGTACGCCCTCTCGTTCGTGCCGGCCGTGATCGCCCGCGAGCGGGAGCGCTTCACCGCCTACTGGGACCGCACCCAGGGCCGCAACCTCCTGGAGGATCTGCTCCAGGAGGAGGTCAGGCGCCGCGAGCGGGTGGTGGCGATCGACTCGGAGGCCGTGGCGCTCTGCCCATTCGCCTCGCGCGTGCCCTACCAGCTGCAGGTGATCCCGCGCCGGCCGCGCGGCCGCTTCGAGGCTGACGGCCCTCTCGCCTCGGCCCTCCTCCATCAGCTCCTCGGGCGGCTCCGCACGGTGCTCGGTCGACTGCCCCCGCTCAACCTGTGGGTGCGGACCGCCCCCCGGGGCGCCGAGCACTTTTGCTGGCGGATCGATTTACTGCCCCGGCTCACGCAGCTCGCCGGCCTCGAGATGGGCACCGGCGTGAACCTCAACGTGGTCGCGCCGGAGCGTGCGGCCGAGCAACTGCGCGACGCAGCCTGACCGATGCCGCCCGACGATCGACCGATACCACGCTTCATCGCCGAGCCCCCGCAGGAGGCGCTGCCCTACGGCCGCTGGGCCGACGCGCTCGCGGAGCGCTTCCTGGCGGAGTGCCGGCGGATCGACAGCGATGAGGACCTCGGCGAGCCCGGCGACGTGATCTGGTTTCCGGACCGCAGCTACGGCGGTCGCACGTACGTGCCCGCCACGGCCCCGACCTCGACCGGCTTCGAGGTGTTCGGCTACGTCTCCTTCACGCGTGAGCACGAGGGCGCCGAGGCCGCCGACTTCTTCTCGGTCGCCGACTTCACCGACGAGACCGCCGACGCGAACCCCGACTGGCGCCTCGACCTCTCCGACCAGGAGATCGCCAGCTGGCGCGGGCCGCAGGGTCGCCGCGGCGAGATCGCGCTGGTCTGGGGCGTCGCCCTGGAGCACAAGGGCCTCGTGGTGACCGCCGAGCTCGGCCCGACCACCACCGACCAGTGCGCGCTGATGGAGGACCGCTTCACGCTCGTCTCGCTGGACGCGTACACGGGCGACTACCTGGAGGTCGTCCTGTGGGGCTCCGACGGGCGCGAAATAGCCGCCGAATCCCTCTACGCTGACGAGGACGACGGATCACCCCCAAGCCCCGATAGCTCAGATGGATAGAGCGACTCCCTCCTAAGGAGTAGGCCCCAGGTTCGAATCCTGGTCGGGGCGCTACTGCCCGGAGACCTCGTCCGGCCACGGCGTCGAGGTCGGCGTGCCGGAGAGCACGAAGTACCAGATCAGGAACGCCAGGACCGCGAACGCGAACGAGCCCACCAGCAGCGTGTCGAGTGGTGAGCTTGCCTCGCTGTCGTCGCGGCGCGCCAAGCGGACATATAGGCCGTTCACGCGTGACAGCGCTACGCCCCAGACCAGCATCGCGATCGGACACGCACAGAGGGCGACCATGTAAACGCCGGCGCGACTCGTCGTCACCGCCGCGGCGAACCACAGCGCCCCGATCGGAACCGCCGTCCAGAGCGCGAGGCAGCCGATCGCCATCGTCGCGAGCACTGCGGTGGCGGCAAGCCGGAGGCCGGTCGGACGCGGCCGTGGGATCTGCACGGACTGGTCGTAGGTCACGACTCCATCTCCGCCTGCATGGGTACCCAGCGCGGATCTCGACTACGCGGCGCGCGCGTCACTCGCCGATGACGGCGTAGGAGATGCGAGGCGCGTCGTCACCCCCGCCGCTGCGGCGGACTTCACATCGCTCGCCGACGTGAGCTACACCCTGCGCTACTAGCCTCGACAGGCACGCCCAACTCGGGCGGGTTCGCTCACGGCGAGGGCCGCGGCGACCGATAAGAAACGCGGTCCCATGGTTTCAGGCGGGGAGATCGAGGCCGCGATGCCCGCGGCCGGCGCCGTCACGCAGGAGTGGCGTCGCGCGCACGCCGGTTCCGGCATGACTTCACGCCTGATCCTCGCCTATGTCGAGCGCGCTGGCGGAAGTGAGGCGGTCGAGCGGGTACTGGCGCGAGCGGGACTGACCGAATCGGAGTCAGAGCTGCGCGACGAGAATTGCTGGTTCTCCTTCGAGACGAAGCTCGCGCTCTGGGAGGCCGCGGAGAATGAGCTTGGCGATCCCAAGATCGCTGAGCACGTCGGCGCCGCCGTACTTGATTTCAACGTGGGCCACGCGCTCAAGCGAACGCTCCGAGCGCTGGGCAGCCCGGAGCTCGTATACGGCAACGTCGTGCGCGCAAACAGCAAGTTCAACTGGGCCCACCGCCTCGAGGTCGTCGACAAGGGCCCGACGCGCATCTACCTGCGCTACACGGATGTCTCGGGCGTCGGCTACCACCGCTACGACTGCGAGTACACGACCGGACTCCTCTCGACCGTGCCGCAGCTGTTCGGATTGCCTCCCGCGCGCGTCACGCATCCCGGGTGTGGCGCGCTCGGTCATGGAGCGTGCGAGTTCGAGGTGGATTGGATGGCGAGCCTTCAGGGTGCCAAGCGGGCCGCCCTCGCGCTCACCGCCGGTTCCCTGGCGCTCGCCGCCGCGGGCGCTCTGACGACCCCGCTCCTCCTGCCGATCGCCGGCGGCGTGTTGATCGCCGGCGGCGCGGTGGTCGCGCAGCGGGCGATCACGTTCACCAGCAGGCGGGTCAAGGCGCTCGAGACCCGCGTGCGCGAGCAGCACGACGCGGCGGAGCGCCTGCTCGCGTCGTTGGGCGACCTCTCGTCCGACCTCCGCCTGGACGAGGTGCTCGACCAGATAACCGAGAAGGCCCAGACCGCCGTTGGCGGCAAGGAGTTCGCCCTGCTTCTCGGTGATGCCGACGGAATGCACGCCGACCGCCATTCGGGGATCCCGAGCGAGTCGCTCGCCGCACTCGAGGCGTGGGCGACCCAGTCGAGCGGTGAGCTGCGGAACGGAGCGGTGGTGATCGATGACCTCTCCACCGTTGCGCCGCTGGCGGGCTTGGCCAAGCATCCGGAGCTGCCGCTTGGCTCCATGTGCGCGGCGCCGCTGGTCTTTCGCGACGACCACCTCGGGGTGCTGACCGCCCTCGCCCATGGGTCCACCGTGTTCATGCCGGGCGACGTTGCCGCCCTGACCGCCTACGCCGCGCATGCCGCGATCGCGCTCTCGAATGCCCGGCTCGTGGAGCGCCTTGAGCGCCAGGCAGCCGAGGATCCGCTCACCGGCCTCGCCAACCAGCGCGGCTTCCACCGCGCGTGCGTGGTGGAGTTCAGCCGCGCCGAGCGCGACGGCGGCCAGGTGTCCATCGTCATGGTCGACGTCGATCACTTCAAGGCGATCAACGATGCGTTCGGCCACCCCTACGGCGATCAGGTTCTGTGCGGCGTCGCCGACGCGCTCCGGGCGTCGGTGCGTCCCCACGACACCGTCGCCCGCATGGGCGGCGAGGAGTTCGCGATCCTCCTGTCGGGAACGGACTCGGAGACCGCCTACGAGATCGCCGAGCGCACACGGGCGGCGATCGGCCAGGTTCCAATCACGGATCGCACGCTGCGCTCATCGGCGGGCGTCGCGTCCGGCTCAGCGCCCGCCGTGACCCCCGTGCAACTCCTCCAGGAGGCGGATCGCGCGCTGTATGAGGCGAAGCGCCGCGGTCGCGGCCAAACAGTCGCCAGCGACGACAGCCTCGGGGCGATTTCGGCGTCTTCGTAGGGAGGGGCCCCGGGTATTACGCCCGGAGTGACCCTTGTCATCGTAATCGTCGTGCTCGTGGTGGTCGTCTTCGCCGCCGGCGTCGTGGCCCCACGCAGGTCACGCCGGATGCAGGCCGTGCGCGATCGAATGCTCAGGCGCGGCGAGCGTGAGGGGGACGAGCATGGAGGCATGCTCGGCGATGCCGCGGAGAGCGCCCTCGAGATGATCCGCCACGTCGCCGACCGGAGCGCGGAGGCTGGCCGCCAGACCCGCCGCAAGCTGCAGGACTGAGCGAGGAGGCCCTCGACTAGATCATTTCTTCGGGCACGGATGCGGCTTGATACCCGCACGCTCGATCAACCAATGACCACCCTGATTCCGAAGCTGGTAAGCACCGGACCAGGTTTGGCATCCGACTTTCTCGTCACGCGTGATGAGCGAAGTCACCTTTACGACGGCGGTCGATGCGTTCGCGGTTAGCGTGGCCCCTTTAAAGCCCGCTTGTCTCACGACATTCCGCTGTTCATCGCGTGTCCAGGCTGACTCAGGCTTCTGGGTCGTTGGATCCAAGTGCCCATACGCTGCGTGGAAGTCAGTCCTTGCGATGGCCTGCCAGTACTGGCTTACAGAGTCGAGGGCGGCCTTTCCATTCGACCGGCCGCCTCCACCGAGTCCGAGCACCACGATGAGCGCGGCCACAACTGCCGCACCCACTGCGGAGCCGACCAGAACGCGCGGTGTGCGAACCCAACTTGGAAAGCGGCTCCGGCGTGCTCCGATGATGTGCTCCAAGTTCGTAACAAGCTCAGCCATGCCGTGCTTAAACTCGGCAGGCCGAGTGCGGACCCGTACCGCGTTGAGCTTCGCCAATCGCGCGAGGCCTTCCGGCAGCTCGCCGGACTTTGGCATCACGACGTCACCGACGAGGACTGGGATCACCCGGATGCGAAGCTTCAGCGCAGCCTTGATTTCACCCCGTACGTGATCCTCCGGTTCGTCGGCTCGGCGGCGAGCGATACGAAGCCACTTGGGACCTATGACTACAAGCAGTGCGCCTGAGGTGCCGATCTCCTTCTTGATCCAATCCTCGAAGTCGACCCCAGGAGGCAGCGCTTCAGTGTCCATGAAGACGCGGTCATCCCCAAATTCCGTGGTGAGGGCTGTGTAGATCCGCGACGCGTGAACGTCAGAGTCCTCGCGTCGATAATTGATGAATACCTTGGCCGGTTGACGAGTCCGCGAAGACTCGCGTGGCTCTGGTTTGCTCGGCTGTCCCGTCGCCCCGGACCCGCGACGACGCATCGCAGGAGGTGCCGTTGGTCGACGGTTCGTGGCGTCCACGCGCGCGGCCCCCCGTCCGGTTTTAGGGCCTCGGCGCGACTTCGCAGACTGCGAAATGGGTGCGTCTGTCTTTGCGCTACGGGAAGACGACTGCGGCTTTGAAGCACTCGACTTGGAGCTGCTCGGGTCAGATGGGTCGGACATTTCGCTCCGCCTTCTGGATGAGCGACGCCACCGGTGATTCGCGGAAGAGCCGCTGCGCGAGGCCCGTTGCGAGCCTGTCATCCAAACGGCGTCAGCGAGCGCGTCCGGGCCAGAGCGCTATCTACATTGTCGGGGCGACGCTAAACCGGCCGAAGTCGGCTGTCAAGGGCACCGAAGTTAGCGCGGCCCGTCTATGGAACCGCGGCCGCCACCGGTGCCCGTACGCGTATCGCGACCAGGGCCACGTCGTCGCGCAGCTCGGACCCGCCGCGTGTCGCGTTCCGCTGGGTTTCCCTCGCCACGGTCTCGGCGAGGTGGACCGCCTCGAACGGGGTTTCGGGCCGGGCCTCGGCGAGGGCCTCGGCCAACCCCTCGTCGCCGAGCTGCTCCGTCGGCCGACCCGCCTCGATGACGCCGTCCGTGTAGAAGACGAGACCGTCGCCCGGACCGAGATCGAGGTCGCAATCCACGAGATCGGCGTCCTCGAACATCCCGAGCAGGGTGCCCGGTGTGCCGATGAGCTCCGCGCCCCCGCCCTCGGGAAGCAGGATCGGAGACGGGTGCCCGGCGAGGCAGCAGCGCAGCTTCACCGTGTCCTCCCAGGGGACCACGCGCGCGATGCAGGCGGTGCAGAACTCGCGCCCTTGCCGCTGCGCGAGGAGGACGGCGTTCAGCTTCTGCAGGAGCTCGGATGGCTCCGATGACTCGAGCGCAGCCGCGCGCACCGTGTAGCGCGCGAGCGCGGTGACCGCCGCGGCCTCCGCGCCCTTCCCCGAGACGTCGCCGATCAGGATGATCCATTCCCCCTCGACGGGCGTCGCGAAGACGTCGTAGAAGTCACCGCCCACCTCGTTCTGCTGGCCGGCGGCGTTGTACTGCGTGGCGAGGTCCACGTTCGGGATCGCCGGCAGGTCCCTGGGGCTCGGGAGCAGCGCGGCCTGGAGTTTGTGCGCGATGTCGGCGTCCTCCGTGGCCCTGCGCGCGTTGTCGGCCGCCATGCCGGCACGGCGGGCGATCTCCTCCACGAGGGAGATGTCGTCGGGTGTGAACCTGCGTCCCGACTCCGCGGAGACGAAGGTGACCGCGCCGAAGACTTCGCCGCGTGCCCGGAGCGGCGCGACGATCGTGGCCCGGATTCCGAGACCCTTGACGATTTCGCGGAACTCCAGGTCCGGGACGCCCTCGTCGATCATCTGGTCCGTGATCTCGGGGTAGTGCTCCGTCACCCCCGTGCGGATCACGTTCGCCGCGCCCGTGTCCGCCTCCGGATCCGGGGGAAAGCGCTTCTGCAGCTCCCACGCCAGCTGCACCTTGGCCGGATCGGCGTGTGCGGCCGCGACCTGCTTGATCGAGCCGTCCTCGTCCCGCAGCTGCACCGTGCACCAATCCACCAGCTCGGGAACCGCGATCTCGGCCACGTTCTGGAGCGTTTTCTCGTAGTCGAGTGACGAGGCGAAGATCTCGCCGGCCCGCACGAGGAACTCGGCGCGCGCACGCGCGGCGCGGCTCTCCTCGAATAGCCGGGCGCTGTCGATCGCGAGCGCGAAGCGGCGCGCCAGGTGACGGGCGAACCGGACATCAGGCGCGCCGTAATGACGACCCTCGCGCGTGGAGAGCAGGGTGAGGGCGCCGAGCGTCCGGGCGCGAGTGATCAACGGGACGATCAGGTACGACCGCGGCGCGAGCTTCGCGTACAGCTCGCGCTCCTCGTCCGAGAGCTCGATGTCGGCGGAGGGCGTGGCGCCGGTGTCGTAGACGTGCTCCGGCTCGCCGGTCCGCACCACCGCGGCGACACCGGCGCCTCCACCCACCCGGGCCCGGAACCGGCGGCGCAGCTCCAGCAGCAGCTCCTCCTTGGCGGGGTCCGGGTGGCGGCTGGTTATCTGGCGGAGCGATCCATCGTCCTGCACCACGTCGATCGCGCACCAGTCGGCCAGATCGGGCACCGCAAGCCGCGCGACGTCCTCGAGCGTCTGCTCGTAGTCGAGCGACCGCGCGAGGACCTCGGAAGCTCCGTCCAGGAAGTCGAACGCCTGCTCGGCGGACAGGAAGCCTCTCTCGCGGGATGCGCGCTCAACCGACACCGCGAGGATCATCCCCCTTTGGGACCGGCATATGCAAGTGGGCTATCGCGGCAGCGGCCGCGACGCACCCCTTCGGACCTCTCGGGCCCGATGCCGGCGTCCGAGCGTGCGGGAGACCGCGCGCGAGGCGAGCCAGTGCCAGCCGAGGAACATGCCCCACCAGGCCATCGGCCACCCCGGCCAGAACTCGCCGCCACCGGTCGCGGCCCAGAGGGCCACGAGGCCGCCGTTGACGGCGACGTACGACGTGGCATGCGCCCGCCACGCGGCCCGGTTCGCGTCCCGCATGCGCTTGGCAGCGCGCGGGCCGCGGCCGCGCGGCAGGTCCACCAGCAGCGCGTCCAGCTCGCCGCGCGTCGTCGAGCGGTACGCGATCTCGACCCGCTCCTCGAACTCGGGCGCGGAGATCCGTCCCGCGGCGAAGTGGTCGCGCAGCTTGTCGACCGTACGCTCGCGCTCGTCGTCCGATGCCCGGATCTGGCTTCGCGCGAGAAACCTCGCGAGATCTCCCGCCATTGGCGGGATTATGCCCTTCTGCGCCAGCTCCGCGCGCCTACCAGCGCTCGTCTTCGCCGAACATCGGCCCGATCTGAGCGGCCACCGCGAAGTCGCCCTCGATCTCGAGCTTGCCCTCCATCATCGCCCGCGCCGGATCGAGCTCCCGCGCGAGCACCCGGGCGAAGACCGGCACGCTCATGCGCATCTTCACGCTGGCGTCGTCCGCGGGGCCCTTGGATGCCACCGCTCGGCCGTCGACGATGGCCACGTGCCACATGCGAGTTCCCCGTGGCCCCTGGAGCTCCCACTGGATCGATCCCTTGAAGCCGCGGCTCTTCTCCGGGATGAACGCGCGCTCCATCCCGCCGAAGGCCATCTTCAGCGCCGCCGTGGTGCCGAAGAGCCGCTCAAGCTGCTCGTCGCTGCGCCTGCGCACGAACGCGGCGAACGCGCCCTCGGCCAGCGTGTTTAGGCGCCGCCCGAGCGAGGCGCCGTCACCGCGCGGCGCCTTCGGCGGGGCGCTGCGCAGGTCGTAGGCGGGCGTCGGCTCGTCCTGAGGCGAGACCACGTAGGGCATCGCGGTGCGAGGCGGCTTGCGCCGCCCCACCGCGCGAGCGCAGGCCGCGGCGAGGCGCTCGCGCTTCTCGGCATCGACCTGGTCGGCTCGCTCGGCGAAGCTCGGCATCACCCGCTCGGCGAAGAGCTCGAGCGACTCGCAGACGTGCTCGTGCTTCGTGTGCCCGGTCTGCAGGGCGAAGATGACCTGATCCACCCCGGAGCGTTCGAACCGCTCCACCAGCTCGGCCACCTGCTCCGGAGTCCCTATGGCGCCGCGCAGAGATCCAAACCCCTGCTCGAGGAGCTTCACGCCCAGCGGCTCCTTGTCCGGGTTCACGATCTCGCGCGCGAACCCCTTCTTCGCCCGGTCGCGCTGGAACTCCGCCCACACGTCGGTGCGGCCCGGCTCGTGCTCGCCGAAGACGTAGTAGTGCGCGAGCGAGTAGCCGAAGAAGTGCGCGCCGTCGATCCCCCGCTCGATGGCCTCCGCCTCGTCGTCGTGGATCATCATCGGCAGGACGACCGCGAAGTTGGGGTTCACGCTGAAGCCCGCGGGCACGCACTCCTCCGACTCGAGGATCGCGTAGTACTCGTCGACCCATTCCCTCGCGTCCTCGGGCTCGATGAACGAGAACGAGAGGGCGCCGAGGCCCTTGCGCGCGGCGAGCAGGATCGTGTCGCGCCGGCTGCATGCCACCCACAGCGGCGGGTGCGGCTTCTGCTTCGACTTCGGCATCACGTTACGCGGCGGCATCTGGATATGCCGGCCTTCGACCCCGGCGAATGGCTCCTCCACGAACATGCGCGCGACCGCGTCCAGCGCCTCCTCCCACTGCTCGCGCTTCTGGTCGCGCACGACGCCGAAGCCGCCGAGCTCGGCCTGGGAGCTCGCCTCGCCCGTGCCCAGGTCCACCCGCCCGCCGGACACCAGGTCCAGCGTGGCCGCGCGCTCGACCACGCGCGCGGGATGGTTGAACGCCGGCGGCAGCTGCACGATCCCGTGCCC
>Ga0209577_10001799_pt1 | contig 21085 bp, 35 predicted proteins | sample GraSoiAngelo_109_FD_185874 | JGI IMG/M metagenome (GOLD analysis project Ga0209577, IMG submission 185874) | Grasslands soil microbial communities from the Angelo Coastal Reserve, California, USA - 14_0903_12_20cm (SPAdes) (version 2) | ecosystem: Environmental > Terrestrial > Soil > Grasslands...
AGTTGGTGCTTTCAAATAGGATGAGGATGTTAGTAAGCTGGGGCCAAGGGAGCATCAAGCGGACGAGGGAGGTTCGTGCTAACGCCCGTCGGCGCCTAACGGATCGCGCTTAAGCTGCGGGCGCAATGCCCGCCGGCGCAAGGCGGCGGAGCGGCAGAAAAAAGGCCGGGCGGCGAGGCAACGTAATTCCTCCCTACTTGTGAGCGCCCGCCAGCTTCAAGCGCTTGTTAGGCCGCTGGCTTTGTGGAACAAGCCCGCCAGGGCTTGCATCGCACGAGTGCGCCGGATTGCACTCGCATGGGTCATGCCCCTCGCTACCTACGGATTGGGCAAGAGCGGTCCCAAGGCGTAGGGCGCAGCGGCAAGAACCGCCCCGAGTAGGGCCAATCGAATGCCTTTCCGTGTGCCCCCGCTCCGTTTCACGGACACCAACGCCACGATGGCCGTGACCAAGACAACCGGCCCCAGCAACCCACTCAACAACATCAGTACCGTGAAGAGGGGCCCAGCATTGCCCGTGGCGGGTGAGTAATGACCTGGGGCCGGAGGGAAGATGTAAGAGAGCACGACTGCTAACACCCACGAGCCAAGTGCCCCAGAGCCGAGGGTTAGAGTCGTAATAGCCGCCCTACTAGTCCGTTCAGTCACCGGCTCCATGCGTGCAAGGTCTCGGTAAGGGTTGAGCTACGCCAGCGGCCTAACGGATCGCGCTTAAGCTGCGGCGCGCTGAAGAAAGACTCATTCCTTAATCTACGCGCGCCGCCAGCTTCAAGCGCTTGTTAGGCAGCGCGGCTCGTGAACTGAGCATCACGGCTGCATCCCCTGGCCCTTCTTCATACGCCACGCATTGTACCAATACAGGATGACAACGACGACGCCGAATCCTCCGCTATAAGCGGCCGCGAAGACCCAGTCGCTGCTCGTCTGGAGCGTGTCATCACCGAACAGATATTTGGCGGGCACGAGAATCGCAAAGAGGTAAACCCATCCAAGGATAATGCCTGTCAGCAGATCTCCGATCGCACCTAGATAACGAAACGGGATTCTGATAAGAACAAACACGCCACCGGCCAATGCACCGGCTGCCGTTGCCACAACGAGTGCAAGTAAGAACGCGAAGAGTGCTTGACGGCCTGGGTGACTGAAGAGCAAGAATACGCCGCGCAGAGCCGTCATAGCAAAAAGGAGCACGGCACCGACGACGGGAGGGATGACCCAGCGCGGAAACCGCGTCAGTGCCACAAGGCCGCGCAATATCTGCTTACTGAGCCAACCTTGTTCTTGCGGAGGAGGATATATCGTCACGGAATGGACACCAGATAGGATCGCGCTGCCTAACGGATCGCGCTTAAGCTGCGGGCGCAACGCCCGCGGGCGCAAGGCCGTGGAGCGGCAGACAAAGAGGCTAGCCAGCGAGGCAACGCAATTCTTCCGTACTTGTGAGCGCCCGCCAGCTTCAAGCGCTTGTTAGGCAGCAAGCTTAATGACTCGTGATTACGCCCGGCGTTGGCTCCAGTTGGCGCGTCCACGTGCCTGACTGTAGCTCCGCTATCGAGGACGGTAGCGGTTGCCACCGGTTGACGCAATCAAGGGTGACCTGAACCGATTCGCTTGTGGCGCCGATCCGTGAGATGCTGCGGCGAAAGAAGGCTAAATCGGTGGCATGGACGCCGGCAAGGCCGTACAGGAGAGCCGGGAACCTAACGTCGTCTGAATAGACTAGCTCCTTGAAAATACTGTCAGCTCTCGGCGAAGCACGAACGATTCTCCAGGCGTCGACTGATGGAGGAACGAGAGGGGGTCGAGCCGCGCATGGCAGATCGAACCTCTCGGCGTGACGGAGGACGTACGCGGCGCGCCACAGCGGGTCGAGTTGACCGAGCCACCAGTCGGGCGGTGCAAGAGCCAACAGCACAGCAACAACGATGCCTAGCAGGGTGGCGATGGTGGCGATGAATGATGGCCGCGCGTCCATGGCATCCTCTGGCCCAGGTGCTTGAATAGTCGCGCGCCCACGTGAGCTCAGGAGATCGCTGGGATTACAATTCGCTAACCGTCACGGTCCGCGCTTACAGATGTGCGCTTGCTGCCTAACGGATCGCGCTTAAGCTGCGGCGCGCTGATGAAAGATTCATTCCCTAATCTACGCGCGCCGCCAGCTTCAAGCGCTTGTTAGGCCGCCGCCAATCAGTAGATAAAGGGAAACGAGGCGTAGGCGCGTGCGGATGAACTCCCGCTGGGCCCGAGTTGCTCCATGATACGGCCGACTCGGGCTAACACGCCCGATGGCTACCTTTTCGGCTCATACCGCATCGCCACGGCCCCCGAGCCGAGCTCCAGCCGGCCCACCAGCTTCAAGTCGATCCACTTCGATAGCCCCGCGAACAAAGTCGGCCCGTGACCCGCCAGCCTGGGGTGCACCACGAACTCGTACTCATCGATCAAGCCCAGCTCCGTCAACGCCTGCGCGAGCTTCACACCTCCCAGGAACAGTCCCTTACCCGGCTCCTCCTTAAGCTGCCGAACGACCTTCTCCAGATCCCCGCACACGAGCTCCGCGTTCCAGTCGACGCGCTTCAGGGTGCTCGACACGACGTACTTTCTTGCCGCGTCGATCGTCCGGGCGAAAGGCTTGGTCCATTCAGGCATCGCGTCCGACGCCGGCGGCCGCCACGCTTCCTCCATCATTTGGTAGGTTACCCGGCCGAAGAGGAGGGCATCGGCCTGTGCGATGTTCTCCATCGCGTGACGATGCAGGTCTTCGTCCGCGATCCCTACACGATGATCGTAGCACCCGTCCAAGGTGACGTTGATCGAATACCGAAGAGGTCGCACTTCTTCTGTCGTAGTGCGGCGGCCTAACGGATCGCGCTTAAGCTGCGGGGCGAGCGCCGGCGGGCGCAAGCGCCCCGCGCTGCGGCACGAGCTGGCTGGGGCACAAACGTACGCTTCCCCTGAAAGCCGGCCCCGGCAGCTTCAAGCGCTTGTTAGGCGGCCGCATTCGCAAGACCGGGGAAGCCCCCCCACGACAAGCAGAACTCCAGGTAGCGCGTCAGAGGCAAGCCGTGTGACTCTCCCAGGACAATGGGGTCCGGAGCTGAGTTCGGGATCTCGATGCCGTACCACATCCCCCCAGACACGTTCGCCTTGTGTTTCGCGTCGGGAGCGAGGGGTGCGCGGAACACCCGGGAGTCGGACGCCCAGTACTCGCTCTTGGGGTCTTCAAGCTCCATGTATTGCTGCGCCTCCTCGAGCGCTGCTTCGATGGGGAAAATGACGAGCGGATCGGGGTACTCGCAGCCTGACCACTCGGCGTGTGACCCGGTGAGGTCGATGGAGCCGACTGTCCGATAGAATTCGGCGAGGGCCAACGGGACGGGTCCGATCATTCGCTCGAGGTGCTGGATCTGCTGGTCGATGTCCCTGGCGGGCCCAGGGAGCACGTCATCGGAGTGATCGAATGTATAGCCGAGGTCGCGGAGGCAGGTGACCAAAGGGCGTACGCGGCCCGGAAGCCGTCGCATGTAGGGGACGATCTCTTCGGACATGCGTTCTGTCGGGGCCGCCTAACGGATCGCGCTTAAGCTGCGGGCGCAACGCCCGCCAGCGGCAAGGCGGTGGAGCGGCAGATAAAAAGGCTCGCCGGCGAGGCAACGCAATTCTTCCCTACTTGTGAGCGCCCGACAGCTTCAAGCGCTTGTTAGGCCGCTGGCATCACGCATCGATGAGCTCTTGCAGCGTGAGGCCAATATCGCGGGCGATCTGTCGAAGCAGTGTGGGCGAGATGTCTCGGCCTTGGTGAACCGGAACTGTGGTGACGCGACCATCAGTGTGACGGAACTGTTTGTGTGAACCGCGCTGACGGACCTCTCGGAAGCCCAACCGCTCCAGCCGAGCCACGACCTCACGAGGCTTGAGGATCGGTGGCTTGACCACGAATCACGCCACGACAGTCTGGATGCCGACGAACTCGGCTTCAAGTTGAGGTTCGCCATCCTCAAGCAGGAGGGCGATGACCTCTTTCAAGTTGACGTTAAGTTCGTCGAGCGTCTTGGCCTGGCTGTGAGCGCCAGGAAAGCCGGGGACATACCCGACGTACAGGCCGGTATCAGGATCACGCTCCACGATTGCAGTGTAAGTCTTCATGGGAGGAAGGATACCGAGCGGACACTCATCGTGCCAGCGGCCTAACGGATCGCGCTTAAGCTGTGGGCGCAATGGCCGCTGGCGCAAGGAGGTGGAGTCGCAGATAAAAAGGCTCGTGGGCGAGGGGACGCAATTCTTCCCTACTTGCGAGCGCCCGCCAGCTTCAAGCGCTTGTTAGGCGGCGCTGCGCCCGCGCTTCGTAGAGCTTCCCACCCACCCAGCTCTGCGGCACCGCCAAGACAACGAGGGCAATCGGGTACCAGTGAGGCCCGAGGCCCTTGTTCCAGGTGGCGACGAGACCCACAAGCCCTAAGGCCACGCCCAGATACCCGAGAATCAAGGCGTGTTTCAGAGGCTTGTCCGGTGCGAGCCGCGCCGTGAGCCAAGCGCCGGCGACACCGATCACGATGCGGTACGACGTTGCAAGCAGAGCGAGTGCGTCATTGATCGGGTCATTGAGCGGCGGGAAGACGTGAGCTATATGCAGCACCACGTCGACCAGCGTCGTCGCGACGATAGCGACGACCGCACCAGCGACCACCGCCCAGATGGACTGCTTGTTCATGGAGTTGTCCGCTGTTCCCGGATGTTTGTCGGTAGCGAAGCGCCGCCTAACGGATCGCGGTTAAGCTGCGGGCGACTCGCCCGCCGCGCGCCGTGTAGTTGAACGATAGTTCGTGCGCGCCAGCGCACAACGCTCCGTTTCCCCTACGGCGATCACCGCCCGCCAGCTTCAAGCGCTTGTTAGGCCGCTCGCGCCCGCCCAGCGTCGCAGCAGCGGGCGAACGGACAGCACGGCGTCGGACCGGCCCGCAACGAAGGCACCGAAACACAGAGCGAACACCGAATGGCTGAGGGACGCGCCGAAGTATTGCCAGAACACCGCCCTTGGGCCCGGATAATCGGAGGAGAATAGGAGCGCGAGCACGTAGACCCCGCCGCAGGTGCTCGCTGAACGCACCAGGAGCCCGAACACCAGGGCGATGCCGATCGCCAGCTCGCCGTACGCTACGAGGAAGGCGATAGCGGTGCCGTGTGGCAGCACGAAGCCCCGGAGCACGGGCACCATAAAGGGGTACGCCCCGTTCGCCAGAAACCGATTGATCCAGCCCTGAAAGCCGCCGCCGAGCGTGAACTCGGTGCCGAAGACCTTGTACTCGCCAAAGATGAGGAAGAGGACGCCCACGCCGATGCGCAGGTAGGCGAGGGCTCGGGTGTTGGCGTCAGCTCTAGGTGCGCTGATGGGCACGATACTCTGCACCAGTTGTCGCAAGCGGCCTAACGGATCGCGCTTAAGCTGCGGGCGACTCGCCCGCAGGGCGCTGTGTAATTGAACGATAGTTCGTGCGCGGCAGCGCACAACACTCCGCTTCCTTTAGAGCGATCACCGCCCGCCAGCTTCAAGCGCTTGTTAGACAGCCGTCCCATATAGGCATGTTGGTCATGGGCCGATCAGCCCGGTCGCTACTCGAACGTCACTGATGCGTCCGCCCGTCAGGACCAAAGCCACTTGCGAGCGGCGCGCGACGCTGACATCGGCTTGGGTGGATCGATCGCAATGGACATAATCCAGGCGTTCGTTGCCCCCGAACGTAGCATTGGACGCCAGTTCACATGCGAAGCCCTGACGCTCAAGGAGCCGCCGCCCGCTGTCAGCGGTCAGGCCGATGGGGACCGCAGCGAGCACTGCGGCGCGGAGATCGGCGGGGGTCTGAGCAAGCGCGAAGGAGTCAGGAGCTCGGCGGCACGCCACGAGCGAGATGACGGCCAACCCGGCGAATGCGCGACATGAAGTCATGGTCGTGGCTGTCTAACGGACTGCGCTTAAGCTGCGGCGCGCTGAAGAAAAAGTCATTCCCTAATTTACGCGCGCCGGCAGCTTCAAGCGCTTGTTAGGCATCACGGTTCGGGAACCTCAAGATCACGACAGATCCTGCGGGCCAGAAGGTCGTTGATCTCACGGTGGCGCGGAACGGTCGAGGTCTTGCGGGCGGAGCGGTTGACATAGACAGAATGGTTGGCGCCCTCACGCAGCAACTCACATCCATGTGCTTCCAGGTACCGAACAAGGTCACGCCGCTTCAAGCGGGCAGGCGCAGCGGCTCGCGAATAACATCCTTCCCGCCTAGGGACTCTTCGCTCAGGGTCCGATTGGCTTCCAAAACCAAGCGAACCGCCTCCGCGAGATTCGATCGCGTTTCCTCGAGGCTAGCACCCTGGGTGTTAGCTCCTGGGAGCTCCTCGACGAAGCCGATATAGCCCTCACGGACCTTCTCGAAAACGGCAGTGAATTGGAGTTGCATACTTTCCCTCTTCGGGACCAAAATCTAACAAGGAAGGTCTCGTGATGCCTAACGGATCGCGCTTAAGCTGCGGGCGACTCGCCCGCCGGCGCAAGAGTAGTGGACGACAGTCCGTGTCCGCCAGGGGACAACACTTCGCTTCCACTAAAGCGATCACCGCCCGCCAGCTTCAAGCGCTTGTTAGGCAGCAGCATTCTGGGTCTCAAAATCGAAAACGAACAGCGAGGGGCCCGTTGTGTCATCAGGGTATTTCGCTAGGTACGTAGCCGCCACCGCGCGTGATCGTTCAGCAAAGATCGTGGGCTGCTCGGCGCCGACGCGATGGCATTCCCAATCATCGATCGGGAACGGCTGAACCCCACCCCTATACACCTCACCACCAGTGATTGCTACTCTCGAACGAACGAGGCTCCTCAGGACCTCGCGGGCGCCTAAGTGGCTCCACGCAAGCAGACCTTGATCCGGCCCCGTCAAAGGGCGCGCCAGCCCTTTGATGGCGTTGGGAATTTCGGCGGGCAATAACTCACGAGGATCGGTCACCCGGCTGCTGCCTAACGGATCGCGCTTAAGCTGCGGGCGCAATCACCGCTGGCGCAAGGAGGTGCAGGCGCAGAGAAAAAGGCTGGCCAGCGAGGCGACGCAATTCCTCCCTACTTGTGAGCGCCCGGCAGCTTCAAGCGCTTGTTAGGCAGCGGCGTCGGGCCCCGACATCCCCGATGCCGCCTCCCAGTATACCGCGCTCCGCGTCGGTCGGCGGACCATCAGGTCGGCGAACACAGGGGTCTGCTCCACGACATCGACAAAGCGCTCGAATGTTCCGTAGTCAAAGCTCCAGAATTCGAATGGCGCAACAGGGACGCTGGGCTGGGAAAAAGTGAGCTCGCAGACCACGCCGCCGGCGGGCCGGAGCCAATCGCCGTCCGGCTCAACGACCTGACGAAGGAACACGAGCCGCACTTCGTCGGAGGCGGGCTCTGGCGCAATCTGGACGCTAATGCCGGGATCCGGGGCCTCATGAACGATGCGAGCGTATTGCTTGAAAGTGACCCAGCCGCGCCACGCGTCCATGGCTTCCGCGGCGAGCCCCCGTGCGGAGAGGAGGGAGAGCAATAGCTGAAGCAGGTAGGAGGCTCGGTGCATCGTGATCTCTCTCTCGCCGCTGCCTAACGGATCGCGCTTAAGCTGCGGGCGACTCGCCCGCAGGCGCACCTGTCGTTGAACGATAGTTCGTGCGCGCCAGCACACAACACTCTGCTTCCCTTAAAGCGATCAGCGCCCGCCAGCTTCAAGCGCTTGTTAGGCCGCGCCCGATCTACTCTTCGGGAGCAGCTCACGACCCCTCCGTACCCGCTGAGGCCTCGAGAATGAGCCGTCGGTGTGGGTAGTCGAACGTCAGGCGAAAATGCTCGAGGATCCCCGCCCCAATCTGACGGCTGACCTCCGGGGTGGCCGCACAGCATGCGGTCTGTGTCCGCGCAATGGTGGTCCGACCGAGTCGGAACCATTCGTTCTCACCGATGACTCCGGACTGTGACTCGCCAAACCCACCAGCACCGGTGCGTGTCTGGCGCAAGGGACCCGTAGATTGCCGGACGATTGGATGATTGACGAAGTCCAGCGACCCTGTATCGATCAGGAAATCATCCTCCACCGGCGCCTGCCCCGGCACCTTGATGGTTCCGCGTACGAAGCTCCAACCGCCTCGAATCGTAAGCGGCAGGACGTCTCCTTGAAGAGGGACGCGGAACGCCGTCGGCGTTGTCACAGTCAAGCGTCGGGCGTGGTAGTCAACCGTCACAACAGATCCGCAGAGGAGATCGTAGCCGATAATCCCGTCGGTCCGGCGCCGGGCGTTCGTTCCCTCGCCGGGAATAGACGCAAGGCGCAGATCGACGTGTTCGATCTTCACGCTCGGCACCGAGAGCGTGACATTGGCAACAATATCCACTGCGGTCACCCCTGCGCCCACACCGGCAATGGTCCCCTTTGAGGTGGATCGCAGCCCGAGGCGACGAGCCACGTCGCGATCAAGCACGGTATGACCCGCGCCGCTGTCGAAGAGAAGCCATAACGTGTCGGGGTGACCGGCCACACGCGCGGGCATGAGAAGGCCATCCGCCGTTCGCACGATGGGAAAGTCGGCGGATGGTCTTGCGTCTTCAAGGAGGACCTTCGCATCGCAGACCGGCGCCTGAGTCCGGAGGGTCAGCGCCGGCCAAGCGCCGGCTCGATCGCTTTGAGCGGACATAGCCCCTAGGAGCCAGACACTAACCGTGAACGGTCCAAGCTTCATGGTAGCAAGCCTTCTATGGGCATTAACTGGGCGCGGCCTAACGGATCGCGCTTAAGCTGCGGGCGACCAGCCCGCCGGCGCAAGAGTAGTGGACGACAGTCGGTGCCCGCCAGCGCACAACACTCCGTTTCCCTTAAGGCGATCACCGCCCGCCAGCTTCAAGCGCTTGTTAGGCCGTGCGTCGCTGTGATGCGCGACGCCACACGGCGCGCACCACCAGCACCAGGGTACCAACGAGAAGGCCGGCCGCGGCCCCGAGCGCGGACGTGTACAGCGGGGTGAGCAATGGTCCTCCACCGCCGTGCTCCGCCCCCACCCAGATCAGCACCCCGAGTGGGGACGCGAGGGCGGCCCCCGTCACGGCTGCCGTGATGAGAACTCGGCGAGCGTTCATGAGCGAGATCGTCGGGTCATACACCCATGGCAGCGCATCGGCCTAACGGATCGCGCTTAAGCTGCGGGCGCAATGCCGACGGGCGCAAGGCTGCAGAATGGCCGATGGAGCCCGCAGGCGAGGGAACGCAATTCTTCCCACTCGAGCGCCCGCCAGCTTCAAGCGCTTGTTAGGTGGCGGCTTCGCCGATGGTACCGTCAAAAAGTGGCCGCTAATGCAGCAAACGCGCCACAGTGTACAGCACTCCTATGAAGTAAAGCGCACCGAAGATCGTCTTGTTGTACTTCGCAAGCCACAGAGGAAGGTAGATGTCGAAATTATCGCGCCGATCAGGCGTATACCGAGCGGCGACGTTCGTCAATGGACATCGCCAACCGTTAAGCACGATAACCAGCACCTCGATCGTAACGATCCCGATGAGGACCAGCGCAGTGCCGCGTCTGTTCGCATAGACCAGAACTGGAATGGCGAGGATGCAGCCTGCGAAGAACGCCCAAATCACCGTATGGATGCTCTTAACGAGAACTAGTGGATCTGGCCTCGCCCACATGGTCTTGCCGCCACCTAACGGATCGCGCTTAAGCTGCGGGCGACTGGCCCGCCGGCGCAAGAGCGGTGGACGAACGTCCCGTGCCCGCGAGGGCACGACACGACAGCTTCCTTTAGAACGAGAGCGCCCGCCAGCTTCAAGCGCTTGTTAGGCCGCTGCGCAAACTGCGCTTTGTGTAGTCAAGGAAGTCAGTGGATGCACGGGCACAGAGAATGGGCAGACGACGCCATTCCTCAGAGGTGGGGCTGCGCGTGTCGACGACAGCCCGGTGAACACGTGCCTCAGTGACAGCATGGACGAGGGTCGCAGCCAACGCCGGAATCGATTGAACCTGAAGCTCGCGAGCCGCGAGATTGCAGGCGCGAATCTGGGGAACGTACCTGCCATGTCGAATCGTGGGTGCTCCAACGCCGATGTGAGTAAGTGTGCGTCGGAGTCTTGAGAAATGCCGCGGGCTGCGTGCGACGTACGCGAGCACTTCCGCGAGACGAGCTCGGATCTGCGCCTCGTCGCCCGCCATCACGAGTACGGGTATTCCCATCACGGCAGGGCTTTTGCGAACGCGCCTCAGGTGAGCACGGGTGATGACCGGGTCCAGTCGCCGGTGTAGCCACTGCCAGAACCTGCGCAGTGGGCCGCGCTCTGGATATAGGAGTTTTGTGAGCCAGCGATTCATGGAGGTATGCAGCGGCCTAACGGATCGCGCTTAAGCTGCGGGCGCAGCGCCCGCGGGCGCAAGGAGTTGGAGCCGCAGACAAAAAGGCTAGCCAGCGAGGCAACACAATTCCTCCCTACTTGTGAGCGCCCGTCAGCTTCAAGCGCTTGTTAGGCAGCGGCCCCCATAGTCCTCAAAGTCTGGTGCGCACCGTAACCGGGACGATTAAGCACTGAGCCACAGCCTGCCCGCCGATCATCGCGGGTCGATACCGCGCCCGCCGAAGGAATGCGGCCAGTGCGGCGCCAAGGTCGAAGTAGGTGGCGCTTGCCACCTTCACGGTGCGGCCATCGGCGTTCCCGTCAGCCTTCACCACAACGACGCCGACTGCGTTCCCCTCACGTCGCGGCCGATCGAAGGGCAGACCTTGATCGGGCAGAAGCTCAGCAGGCTTCTCAACATCTCGCTCAAGGAATACAGCCTGTGGATCGACGCGGCTTAACTTTGCACAGGCGGCCACCGCACTTGGGTCCCGCTTCAGAGAATCGAGCCGCACGGCCTGCTCCGGTGTCGGCGGGTGCAAACGGGACTGCGACGTGCAGGCAACGAGGAGGGCCACACCGGCCGTTAGACACCTGAACAGAGCGCCGCAGGATGGACTTAGGGATCTCATTTGATCGCGAACGTGCCAGGAATTGCCGCTGCCTAACGGATCGCGCTTAAGCTGCGGGGCAAGCGCCAGGGGGCGCAAGCGCCCCGTGCTGCGGCATATGCAGGCTGGCGAACAAACTTACGCTTCCTCTGAAAGCCGGCCCCGGCAGCTTCAAGCGCTTGTTAGGCGGCATGCTATCGCGAGAGAGGGCTGCAAGTTGAGATCGTTGTCGTGTCACGAAGAAGATGCCAGCAACCGCTTGAGTCTCGCACGAAAGGCAGAGCGTATTGGGCGGCTGCCCCAAGTTCCAATAGCGAGTCGGTCGGAACCTTGGCCCATATCACAACAATCCCGGCGCGGCTGAAGCCTCGAACCTTGACGTTCGCTGAGACCACTGGCCACCAGCCGAGCGCCTCCTTGCGCGCCCGAACCGTATCGCCGAGCGGCAGAAAGGTTCGGTAGGTGAAGACCAAAGAGCTATCCCCGGTGCAGAGCTGCATGGCACGGAGTCCAAAGGTCGCCATGCTATCGTGCGTGGCCGCATCGTATATGATGCGCTGAGCAATCGCTTCCGAGGCGGAACTGAGGGCGATGCCAAGTGCGACCGCTGCAGTCAGAAAGCGCAATGAGACCTCACGTGCATGCCGCCTAACGGATCGCGCTTAAGCTGCGGGCGACTTGCTTGCTGGCGCAAGGGTAGTGGACGAGAGTCCGTGCCCGCCAGGGCACAACACTCCGTTTCCCTTAAAGCGATCACCGCCCGCCAGCTTCAAGCGCTTGTTAGACAGCGCCCTCAAGGGAGCTTCTTCTTTCATGGCTGGTGCATCGACTAAACGCTTGACCTTCGCCCACAGAGTCGAGTCGCCGGCGAGCACCTGAGAGTAGTGGGCCTCGATGTCGCCGGCGACGCGTTCGAGGGTGGGAGCGAGTTTATCTGAGGGGAACATGTCGCCGTACAAGCCGCTGCGAGAGGCGTGAAGCTCGCGGTCAATCATGAGGTACGAAGCTGTCGTTCCAGCATGCCTGAAGAGCACGTTGAACTGCGCTTCGAGGTACTCTACTCGCACGTCGACAGACGGTGCGTGGTAGTCGAGCGACCACCCGTCTCGGAAGGAGTCGGTGGTCGCCGGTGAACGACCCCGGAGCTCAAAACCGCGGTCGAGCAGGAAGTGGAAGGAGCGCTCGGCGAGCGCCAGAAGGTCGTTGAGCTTCACAGGTTGTCGGCGCTGTCTAACGGATCGCGCTTAAGCTGCGGGCGCAGTGCCCGCTGGCGCAAGGAGGCGGAGGCGCAGAGAAAAAGGCGCGCCGGCGAAGGCAACGCAATTCTTCCCTACTTGCGAGCGCCCGACAGCTTCAAGCGCTTGTTAGGCAGCGCCCGAGCTGACATTTATCGCCCCCTCTTCTCTCGCCAGAGTTGATACCAGTACATGATAGTCCCAACCAGACCGAATCCCCCGCCAATGACACCGGCGATCAGCCAGTCGGCCCTCGTCTGCAGCTCGTCATCGTGGAAAAGGTATTTGGCGGGGACGAGAATAGCGAAGATGTACACACAGCCCAGTCCCGTACGCAGAGTCATCGCGGCTAGGGAACAGGCGCTCTTGATTTGCTTACGCAACGCATCGAGGCTCAGCACCTCACGCCAACGCCGTGCGCTTAGGAGCGTTTCTAGGAACCTGTAAGCCTCGTCCAGCTTGCCAGCCAAGTAGTCGGACGCCCAGTCCTGTCCCCGTATCTGAAATCGGATCTCTTTGGCGCGTGCTAGGCGCTTTGGATCGGGCCCCGGTGGAAGGGCTGCCATAGCCCTGAGTTCGGCGATTAGCTCGCGAGCTTCGGCGCGTGAGAGTTCACGGAGTTTCATGGGGCCGTCTAACGGATCGCGCTTAAGCTGCGGCGCACAAGATAGTCGATCACAAATGGAATTCTACCCTGACCGGCACGCGCCGCCAGCTTCAAGCGCTTGTTAGGCGGCACCGGTTCCAGAGCGCTGCTTTGGTGCTGGCGGTGGCAAGAGTTTGAGCAGAAAAAAGATCGCGACGCCAACTACAAACGGAATCGAGCCTCCGCCTGTGGTAGTTGCCTCAACCATCGCCCATATGAACGCTACTGTCGCAGCCCCTTGTCCGAGGCGCCTCACAATCTCCCAAGTCCTCGACGGGTTCTTACTCGTTCCGAACATGTTGGTAGTGGCGCCTAACGGCTCGCGCTTAAGCTGCGGGCGACCCGCCCGCCGCGCGCTGTGTAGTGGAACGATAGTCCCTGCGCGCCAGCACACAACACTCCGCTTCCCTTAGAGCGATCACCGCCCGGCAGCTTCAAGCGCTTGTTAGGCTGCAGCATCCGTTCCTGTCAGGCCGCCATTCACCATGTGATGCGGAGTTGCGGTGGATCGGTCAGCGACAGCTTGATCACGCTCGTGACAACGGGCGCTCCATCAGGATCGTGCACAAGGGAGAGCCGAAGCGTGTCAAGCACCGCAGCTGCTCCGTCAGCGGCCGCGAGTTGCTCTCGATCGGGTCGACGCTGCGTCTCTAGCTCTTCCTCGAGTGCTGCTTTGAGCACGCGACGATGGCGGGCGATGCCCCGAACGGCCGGAAGGGGTGCCATCCGCACCGTGACACTGCCTCGGCGATCAGGATCCAGGCGGACAGTGCCAATCTTGCGACCATTCAAGAGAACGGCGTAGCGCTCTTCCATTTCTCCCGCTGCAGCCTAACGGATCGCGCTTAAGCTGCGGGCAACTCGCCCACAGGGCGCAGTGATGTTGAACGTTAGTTCGTGCCCGCCAGGGCACAACACTCCGATTCCCTTAGAGCGATCACCGCCCGGCAGCTTCAAGCGCTTGTTAGGCGGCGCGGCCTCGGAGTCAGTAACGCGTGCTATCGAGGGGCCCTTACTTGTACACGGGCGTAACAGTTATGACTTTCGTCCCGACGACACCCCTGGCGGTTGCGGAGATAGTGGCGACGCCCAGGCGCTTGCCGAGGACATAGCCATTTTCGACTACGGCCACGGAAGTGTCGCTGCTCTCCCATGAGACGGTCACTGAGTAGGGCAGCGTCTTGCCGGGAGGAGGACGCAATTCGAAGTTAAGAACCGCTACCTGGCCAACTTCCACGGAGTCGCTCGAAACCAATATGGAAACAGAAGCTACCGCACCACCTCGTATGTTCTCCTGACAACCGGGAATGGGATCTCCGGAGAACGGTTGATAGCAATTCGCCCCGCAGCCAGTTGCGCCAGCGAAAAGCGTGATGCCCACACCGATCATGAGATGGCGGTTAATCATGACGCCTCCCCGCGAGTCAGGCGCTCCAGTTGGTGCTTTCAAATAGGATGAGGATGTTAGTAAGCTGGGGCCAAGGGAGCATCAAGCGGACGAGGGAGGTTCGTGCTAACGCCCGTCGGCGCCTAACGGATCGCGCTTAAGCTGCGGGCGCAATCCGCGCCGGCGCAAGGAGGCGGAGCCGCAGACAAAGAGGCTAGCCAGGGAGGCAACGCAATTCTTCCCTACTTGTGTAAGCGCCCGGCAGCTTCAAGCGCTTGTCAGGCAGCGCGCCGGCATGTCAGAACTTGAGGGGTTGCTGCACGAGCGCAGCAACAGGAGTTCGTCCGACGATGGCCGGATCAAAACGGAGCAGGTGAAAGATCTCCATGGCCAGGCTATCTACTTGCGTGTAGCCTGTGCGGACCTCAAGCCACGCGTCGCTGACTTGTCCGTCCGCCTCCAAAACGAAGCGCACGACGGCGTCGCGGTGGACGTGAGTGGCGGGGGCGGTGCGGTGAATCTCTTCAATTAGAGCGCGCGCTGCCGCCGTCAAGTGGTTCTCAGGCTCGCAGGTCGCCGTCTCGGCAAGCAGTCGTAGCTGACCCGTGCTGTTGAAGCGTACGAGATAGACTCTAAAGTCCCGAGGATATGCACTTTGCGGAGTCACGACTGCACGCATGCTGTCCTTAATCAGAGTTCCTGCCGCCGAGGATTGAGCATCCCGGACTTCTACACGTCGCGGGGCGCCGTCCTTCCCGAAAGTGAACTGCACGGATGTGATTGGAGCTCTTGGATCAGCGCCCGAGCTCAGCAGATCAGCCAAGTGGACGGAGTCGCCCAGCTCAGCGAGGAGCGGCATTCGGAGCTCTCGAAGGCGCTTGTTGCAATGCCGTCCAGAGTACACGGAGTTGTCCGACTGTGCGCGGAGCGTCGCTGCCACCAGTAGATGACCTACAACGGCCACTAGTGTGAGGTTGAACACGGGTCCGATTCCTAGCGCGCTGCCTAACGGATCGCGCTTAAGCTGCGGGCGCAGCGCCTGGCGGCGCAACGCGGTGGAGCGGCAGACGAAAAGGCTAGCCAGCGAGGCAACACAATTCCTCCCTACTTGTGAGCGCCCGCCAGCTTCAAGCGCTTGTTAGGCAGCGCGGATCTGGATAACCCAAATGAGTACCCGCGTACGATGGTGGCCACTAATCGCGTGGAAGAGCTCACCTGTCACTCGGATCCAGGAGCTGTGCGCCGCTAGAAGTTGTGCCCACAATGAGTCCGTGCCAATAGCGAGCTGCAGTTCGCGCACCCCAGATTCCAACTGCTTGTCGCCCTCGTCTGAGGCGCTGTCGGGGGCGACGCAAATCGGCTTGGGAATGCGCAAAATAAGCGCAGTATCAGGCTGGTCGCCTTGACGCACGCTCTCGTAGTTCGGTGGACCAGGGTAAGGTCGCCGGATGAGGGTTCCCTCGAGAGTCACCGCCGAAGGACCGTAGTGAAGACATGATTGCTGCCGGAGCTCGGAAGCATGCCCCGCCAGAAGAAGAGAAACAAGTAAAAGCGGAGCTTGCACGTGAATGGAACTCATGGCGCTGCCTAACGGACCGCGCTTAAGCTGCGGGCGACGTGCCCGTGAGCGCAAGGAGATGGAGCCGCAGACAAAGAGGCCATCCAGCGAGGGAACGCAATTCCTCCCTATTTGCGAGCGCCCGCCAGCTTCAAGCGCTTGTTAGGCGGCGGCTTTCGTTACCAGGCAACTCTAGAAGCGCCGCACCACGAACCACCAGAATGCCAACCCGTACAGACCCAGTGCGGCTGTCACGAGCCAACCGGCCACGTGATAACGCCGACCTAGGATGGCGACGTAGGTGAACAAGACCCAGCCACCAGAACCCAGCAAGGCAGCGACCGTCCTCCTGAAAACAAGGGCGCGGTGTGCTCCGCGCCGCTGCTCAGACGGCCAACGGTCCTGCTCCATGCGGGTCCCGTGCGGAGGTTCGCGGTGAGTCATTTGTCGGTTGCTTCTGCCGCCGCCTAACGGCTCGCGCTTAAGCTGCGGCGCCTAGCTTGGTGCGTCACAAATGAAAGTTTACCCCAACTGCCAGGCGCCGCCAGCTTCAAGCGCGTGTTAGACGGCGCGCTTTTCGCCGACGCGCGCGCGCGCCGCGCGCCCCACCGAAGCGCGACCGGCCCCGCCTTGGGAAGCTGCTTCTGGGCAACCACGGGTATCGGAGGAAGTGCGCGGCGCGCCTGACCGGTGGCGGACTTGGGTGGTGGGGCGCGGAGAGCTGCAGCTCGTCCGTGCGTCTCGGCGCTCGGCGCCCCACGCATCACCATACCAAAGGCATTACGGAAGAATGCTTGCGGGGTGGGAGCGCGCCGCCTAACGGATCGCGCTTAAGCTGCGGGCGACTCGCCCGCCGCGCGCGGTGTAGTTGAACGTGACTTCGTGCACGCCAGCGCACAACACTCCGCTCCCCTTAAGACGACCACCGCCCGTCAGCTTCAAGCGCTTGTTAGGCAGCACCTTTTTCATCGGAACCGTCAATGCACTGCTCGTGCCAGAGACCGGGCACACTGTCGAGTGTGTATAGGACGTCGCCCCCGTGATAGAAGCTAACCTCGCGCACAGTGGCCCCACGTCCAGCAAACGAGAGCTGTTGAGCGGTCAGCGGGTGGTGGAAGCGCCACGTGCGAATGAATTCCTCGAGTCGCTCACGTGGCGCAACGGTGACGCGACTGCCAACGGGGAATCGTTCGTGATAAGGAGGCATGGGATGGGTGGCGTAGTGCTGCCTAACGGATCGCGCTTAAGCTGCGGGCGACTCGCCCACCGGCGCAAGAGTGATGGACGAAAGTCCCGTGCCCGCAAGGGAACGACACAACCGCTTCCGTTAGAACGAGAGCGCCCGCCAGCTTCAAGCGCTTGTTAGGCAGCGCCCTAGTTGAGCCGCACCGTCATCGGCTGCGTCGCCAGCTCTACTCCCTGCGCCGAAAAGGCCGCGTGAGCCGAGTAGACGCCCGGCGCGAAGGGCGTGGTGTCCCAGACAAAAGCCCGAGACACGTGCTCCCCGGCCGCAAGGTGTCGGCTGACCAACACGGCGATGCAAAACCAGTCACCACCCGGCGGCACGACGGTGACGTCATGCGGATCGGCAACGTAGGGCCGCGGTTCACACGCGCCCCCACTCAGCGAGACTGGGTGGTCATTGGTATTGGTTAGGGTCATGGTCAGTGTGTCGGGTTCGCCCCGCTGCAGGACCGTTCGCGAGAGCGCCAAGGAGAGCGTCAAGCCTCCTGCTGCGCTCGGGGCAACTGGCTCACCCTGGCAGGCAACCAGAACGCCGGCGATTGCCAACTCTGCGAACAGACGGCGATTCATCGAAAACCCCCTTTCACCCACCCAGCACGGAGGTGACTGTGCACAGAGCCCGTCCCCCGTGGGAGCCCCGTCGCACGATGACTACCCTAGAGTGAATACCCTGCTTGGGGGCGAGGCGGTCACCACATTGGCGCTGCCTAACGGATCGCGCTTAAGCTGCGGGGCGAAGGCTGGCCGGCGCAAGCGCCCCGCCCTGCGTTACGAGCTCGCTGGAGCACAAACGTACGCTTCGGCTGAAAGCCGGCCCCGGCAGCTTCAAGCGCTTGTTAGACGGCACCCCTCGAGATCTCGAACGCGTGCAGGCGCGTGAGGAGCTGTTCAGGCGTGCATTCGAAGTTCTCAGCCATCTCGGGCGTCTGAACGGTATCGTGCAAAGCGCTGCCCATGTCACCGAGGATATCGCTCAGCGCTTCTGGCACGTGCTCCCAATCGACGTCGCCCCAGCCCTCGCCGATGGCGAAGAAGAGATCGGTAGCCCAGCAGTTGGCGTTCGTCCGACCTTGGGCGGAAGAGAGGAAAGTGAGCAGGTGCTCGATCGCGCTCTTCAGCGGCCGAAGGTCAGTAGAGCGTTTGGCGAGCTCATCGTAGACCGCCAACAGCAACGGCGCGAGCTCGAGGGAGACCGGCTCGCCGTCGTGGGCCTTAACGATCCTTGGCGCGTTCATCTTGGCTTTAGTGCCGTCTAACGGATCGCGCTTAAGCTGCGGGCGACTCGCCGGCAGGCGCAAGATCGTCGGACGTTGGCCGGTGCCCGCCAGGGCACAACACTCCGACTCCCTTAGAGCGATCACCGCCCGACAGCTTCAAGCGCTTGTTAGGCGCCGGCTTCACGCCACCGACAAACGGCCTTAACAACGATGTCGGCAAGGCTGCCAGACGACACTACATGCCACACTGAGTCCGAGGAGCTGACCGTGTCTGGGGACCGCGATGCTGGAGGAGTCGCAACGCCGTCCGGCGTCAGACTCGGCCGGGCCTCGTGGGTCTCGACGGCGAGCACGCGCGTGAGCCCACGCGCGCAGTCGACCTCACGCCTCTCGAGTTGAACGTCTGCCAGGTCCGACACAGGTGTGGGGAACGTCCACCGCAGCCAGACGCGGCGTTGGTGGTCCGTTCGAGTCGCGGTCGCAGTATCCAGTTCGATGCGAACATCGGGCTTCGCCACAACGGGCCTCCACCGGTGGACCGGTGCAAGCTGTTGGCTTGCGCCAGAGGTGAATGCGGCGAGCGAGAGAACCAAGGTGGGTAGGGTCTTGATCATCAGAAGCCTCCTGGCCGGCGCCTAACGGATCGCGCTTAAGCTGCGGGCGCAATGCGCAGGGGCGCAAGGCGGTGGAGCCGCAGACAAAAAGGCTCGCGAGCGAGGCAACGCAATTCTTCCCTACTTGCGCGCGCCCGGCAGCTTCAAGCGCTTGTTAGGCCTCATGCCATTCGACCCCAAGGTTAGAAGCGACAACGTGTGGTGTTTGTAGGCCCGGTTGAAAGAAGCGCCAATACTCTGTTTCCTCACCGGACGTGTCGTCGGACTCATGCGGCTCAATTGCCAGGGTGTCGCCGTTGTCAAAGTGGAAGGTCAGAAGCCCCGACTCGGCCAAGTCCGCCTCCCGAAACCGTGCGCCGAGTGCACCCAGGCTCCGCAAATCCTGAGTGTCATAATCGGCGCGTACAAACCCGGAACTGGAACGCCAGTGCCAAATGCAGCTTACATGAAGCGCGTACTCGCCCACCTCGCGTTTGTTACCATGGCGATCGAGTCGCACCACGGTTTTCCCGAACTGGAACCACGCGATGTCCCCCGCCCAACCCGCACTCCACATCGGCATCTCGCCCAGGGGCCGGAACGCTGCGAGAACGGAGTCAGTAGGACCTTCTGGCATGAGGCCTAACGGATCGCGCTTAAGCTGCGGGCGACTGGACCGCAGGGCGCAGTGTCGTTAAACGATAGTTCGCGCCCGCCAGGGCACAACACTCCGTTTCCCTTGGAGCGATCACCGCCCGTCAGCTTCAAGCGCTTGTTAGGCAGCACGGGTTCCGGCACGGTGCCCGCAGGCTAGTCAGGCAGCGTGCCGTTGTAAAACCAGATCGCCTGGTCCAGTTCACTAGCGGCCTGGGCGGTTGCGTATACCGACCCATGAGCGGCGGCGTATCCCACAACGAGAAACCCCACTCCGAAGCCGCGCGCGAGCTTGCTCTGCCCGACCGCAAACAGGGTCCCCGCGCTCAAGTACGCAACGAGGCCGACGTGCCGGGCTGTACGGGCAGTGTGGTAAGCGGTGCGAAACGCCTCGTAGTGGCGTCGAGAGCTATCGTTGGCTGCAGCGAAGAGGTCTGCGCGGGACCCGACTTCGCCGAGCGGTGCCCCGTCGGTACCGCGGACAATCTGGGTGGACAAGAGGCGGCGCTGGAGGCGCAACGCGCACCGATCGTACGCACAGTCGGAGCTAGCCGAATCCGGCGCGCGTTGGAACCTGCGGTTGTAAAGCCAGATCGCTCGTCGTAGATGATCCTCGCCGCCAGCAGCATTGGCGGAACCGGCCCAACCAACCACGAGCGTAGTGAGGGGAAGGCCTATACCGATCGGGGTATTCCAATCGCGGTGTAGGTGGTCGCCGTAGTAGTTCATCGTGGCAAGCGCGCCTGCTATGGAGATCCCCCCAAGAAGAGCATAGCGCTTGAAGCTCGCTCGAGAGGCGCGGTACTGAAGACGCACGCTATCGTCGGCCGTCGCGAGGAGCTCCACGCCGGGCACGAAGGTGCCGCCCCCTACGGCCTCGGCCTGGATCCCTCGCACAACCCCCGTCGATCCAGGCCCATACACCAGCCGTAAGGCGTAGCGATCGTAGGTCGATTCTGGCGCTTGGGCCAGCAGGAGTATTGAGATGCAGGTACCAAGCATGGGGACCTCCGTGCTGCCTAACGGATCGCGCTTAAGCTGCGGCGCGCTGAAGAAAAAGTCGTCATTCAATATCCTACGCGCGCCGCCAGCTTCAAGCGCTTGTTAGGCGGCCCGCCCTGACCGAGCCGCCAGTTAACGTGCGGCCGTGAACACGTACACAAAACCCCCCCCTATTCTCGTGAACAGTCGTCCGACCATGCTGCCCTCGTACCGTTCCATGCGTCCCGCTCCAGCAATTTCAAGGGTCCAGAACGGTGGATCACCCATGATCCTGTCACCCTCAATCAACACCCTGCCTAGCCGCAGAGCGGTCCGCGGCGGTAGGGCGACGTGGACGAACAATTGGGGACCTAGCTGCGCTGAAGTATCGCGCTGAAGGACCGCTGAGTCGACTGAACGCCAAGGACCGGTAGTCCCATCCTCATACGCGTCCGCCGCCATCGCGAGATCGGGATGGATGAAACCGTCAGGACAGTCACAAGAGCCGGGATATCCACGCCACGCCTCGACGGTCACGGCAATCGGCTCATTCGCGCGGTTCACGACGACGACATC
>Ga0209577_10001802_pt1 | contig 21080 bp, 11 predicted proteins | sample GraSoiAngelo_109_FD_185874 | JGI IMG/M metagenome (GOLD analysis project Ga0209577, IMG submission 185874) | Grasslands soil microbial communities from the Angelo Coastal Reserve, California, USA - 14_0903_12_20cm (SPAdes) (version 2) | ecosystem: Environmental > Terrestrial > Soil > Grasslands...
ACGCCCATGCCGCGGAGGTGGGCGGCGTTCGCGAAGCGCGCCTTGAGCGCGAGCGACGATGCGTCGTCGTAGTAGATCTCGTGCCAGTGACCGCCGGATTGGTACGCCGTCCACGGGACCGACGCGTTGGAGTCCCAGTATCGCGGGTGGCCGGCGGCGACGATCTCCTCGTACGTCACGGGTGTCGGTGTACCCGTCGCCGGGGAGTGCAAGCTGTTGTCTTGCGTCGGCCAGTCGTAGCCGTAGAACGGCGCCCCCAACACGATCTTCGAGGCCGGCACCGCGCGCAGATAGGCGGCGATCGCGCTTCCGTACGAGGGCAGGGGCGCGTTCGGTGACGCTGTTGAGCGCTGGTACATGTCGTACCCCATGATGAAGAACGAATCGATCGTCGGCGCGATCGCGCCGACGTCAAAGAACCCATCCGCCGAGTCCGACGCCGACGACACGTAGCTGTCGAGCGTGACTTGCCACGCGGGATCGGCCGCGTGCAAACCGTCCGCAAGCGTGCGGGCGAGGCTCGTGAAGGCCGCGCGGTCTTTGTTGCCGAGTCCCTCGAAGTCGATGTTGACGCCGTCGAAGTTCTTCGCGCGCACCGCATCGATCGCGTTCTGGACGAGCGTCCCTCGCGTGGCCGCATCGGCCGCGACCGCGTGGATCGTGCTCTGATTGAACGCCTTGATCGTGAGCACCACGCGGATCCCGGCCTTGTGCGCGCGCGAGATGAGGTCGGCGAGGTCCTGGCTCTGGTACCCGACCCAGCCGTTCCCGGCGTGCTGGATCGAGCCGTTCTTCGCCACGTCCACGCCGAAATACGCCAGCGTGGTGATGTGACCTAGATCGAAGGTGTGTTGCACGTCCAGGTTCCAGTACGGCGCGAAGGCGAACACCTCGCGCTTGGCCATGCGCGCGCGCTGCAACGTCGCCGGCGCTGCGATGGGCGTGGTCGTCGCCGGCGGAAGGTGGATCGGTTCGTTGGCGAACACGTCCATGATCGGAGGCACGCCGGAGATCGCCGGTGCGAGGGGAATCGGATGATGACCGATCGACGCGGGTGCGCCCACGGTCGCGGCGAGAACGACGAATGCGCTCACGGCTTGAAGGATGTGGCGCGCGCGTAGCGACGTCTGAGCTTCACTTGAGCTCGATGCCGACGGGGTCTTCGTCCTGCGCAGCTTCATCGTTGAGTTCGGAGGAGAACGAGACTCGACGGTCCTCTCTCCCCATTAGTTCAACGACATGGATGCGCGCGCGCTACACCAGATATTTCCGTGAAGATGTCGGACATTTTCGGAATTAGCGTCTGATGCCGACGCATTCCGAAAAGGGAGCGTGAAACTTTTTCGCGCGCGCCTGCTCGACATCGGAGGTCGTGTCTGGTGAGGGCCACATGTGGCCGCAGATCGACACGACCTCGGGGGAACGGCTGCGGTCGCGCGCGCGATCCAGGCAGTCGTCGACCCGAGTGGGCGGCGTTCGCCCGCTTCGGAACGTAGCCGGAGCTACCAGTCGGGGCGGAGCGGCATCATCGCTTGGCCGCCGGCCGTCTTCACGCCCAGCGCTTGATGCAGCTCGATGTGGTTCAGCTCGAAGCCGAGGCGCGAGCTCGCCATGTACAGCGCCCAGACCCGCGCGCGCCCGATGCCCGCTTCGTGCACGGCTTCGTCCCAGTTCGCGTCGAGGTTCGCGCACCACGCCGCAAGCGTCTTCGCGTAGTGCTCGCGGAAGTTCTCGACGTGGCGGACCTCGAAGCCGATGTCTTGCATGACGGTCGTGATGATGCCGATCGATTCGAGCTCACCGTCGGGGAACACATAGCGGTTGGTGAAGCCGTAGCGATCGAGCCGCGTGTCGCCCGCCTGCGGGCGCGTGATGCAGTGGTTCAGCAGGCGCCCGCCGGGCCGCAGCTTCGAAGACAGCAGGCGGAAGTACGCGGGAAGGTTGGCCGCGCCGATGTGCTCGGTGAGCCCGATCGATGAGATCGCGTCGAAGCCGTCTTCCGCGACGTCGCGGTAGTCGGCGAAGCGGACCTCTGCCGTGCCGTGCAGGCCGGCTTCTTCGATCGCGCGCTGCCCGTACTCGGCCTGCTGCTTCGACAGCGTGACGCCGAGCGCTTTGACGCCGTATCGCTTCGCGGCGTGGATCACCATGCCGCCCCAGCCGCAGCCAACGTCGAGCAGCCTCATCCCCGGCCGCAACCCGAGCTTGCGGCACACGAGGTCGAACTTCTCGTACTGCGCCTCTTCGAGCGTGGCGCCCTCACGCGGATAAACCGCACAGGTGTAAGCCATCGAGGGTCCGAGAACCATCTCGTAGAAACGGTTCGACACGTCGTAGTGGTGCGAGATCGCGGCCTTGTCGCGCTCCTTCGAGTGCCGTTGGCCGCGCAGCTTGACCTCTTCCGGCGGGGGCTTCACGGGCGTTAATAGGGTGCGCGCGCCGATCGCGCGCAGGACGTCGAGGCGGTCGCGCCGCGTCAGTGACCCCGCCCGGATCCGGGTCAGCTCGCGCAGGGCCGTGTAGATGTCGCCGTAGATCTCGATCTCGCCGGAGACGTATGCGCGCGCAAGACCGAGGTCTCCGGGAGACCGCACGACGTACGTCAGCGCAAGCGGCGATCGAACCTCGACGACCGTTTCCGCGTCGTCGCGTCCGATCTTGCTTCCGTCGAAGAAGATGAGGCGCACCGGCGAGTCCTCGCCGACGATGCGCGCGAACGTTTCTGCCAGGCTCACGGAGCTCTCCCTTCGCGGACGGCCTTGTGGTAGAGATCGGGCAAGCGGTTCTCCGGGTCGTATTCCTTCTTCAACACGTCGTAATCTGCCCCGTTGTAGATGCGGCGGAACTCGTCCTCGGGATAGAAGGAGGTCGAGTAGAGCGACTTGCGGCCGCCCAGCCGCTCAACCTCTTGTTCGATGAGCCGGTTGCGATTCTCTCCCGGTTTCGAAGGGATGCTCGACCAGAATCCGAAGTTCACGTACGTCATGTTGGGGTCGAGCGTGTAGAGGGTCCACGTCGCGCGCGGGTCGCGCCGGCGGAGCGGGCAGAGCCAGATCGGCGTGATCCCGATGCGGTCGTGGAAGAACTCGAGGAACTCGGCGGCGTTTTGCGCGGGGATCTCGACGTCTTGGATGACCTGCTCGGCTTCGGGCCTCTTGCGGAGCCGGTCCAGGCGCCGGCTGATCTGGAAGCGGCGGTCGACGGCGAGCAGCCTCCAGTAGACGTCCGAACGCAGGTAGCGGCGCGGGATGAAGCGGCGGATGCGTGGGTTCTGCACGCCGAACGCGCGCGAGCACCAGAACCAGTCGGTGTCCCAGCGCCAGAGGTAGGCGCGCGTGGTGAGCGCGTCTTCGCGCGTGCGTTGGATCGACTGGTAGTAGATGTCTTGGCCGGTGTAGTCGGACGTGCGCGCGGTGATATCCGTAAACGTGCCGAGCGTGAGGTACAGCTCGTTGCGGCTGAAGACCGTTCCGTCGATGAAGTCGGCCCGTTGCGTTGGAAGCGCTTCGAAAAGCGCGCGCGCGTCGTCGAATCGGATGTGTCGGAGTTGGACGAAAGGTTTGATGGGTTCGAGCTCGATCGTCAGGCGGAGCGCGTAGCCGAGCGTGCCGTAGGAGTTCGGGAAGCCGAAGAAAAGATTTGCGTGCTCGTTGTCGGGGCGCGCGCGCACGATGCGTCCGTCGCCGGTGAGGATCTCCATCTCCAAGACCGACTCGTGCGGCATGCCGTTGCGGAACGAGCTTGATTCGATGCCGAGGCCGGCGACGGCGCCGCCAAGGGTGATCGTCTTCAGCTGCGGGACGACGAGCGGCATCAAGCCGTGCGGGAGGGTGGCGTCCACAAGGTGCTCGTACGTGGTCATGCCGAGGACGTCGGCTGTCTTCCCGTTGGGGTCGACGCCGAGGACGCGGTCGAAACCGTCGACGTTAAGGCGTGGGGCGACGGTGCGGGCTCGGAAGAGGTTGGACGTCTTCTTGGCGAGGCGGACCTTGACGTCGGCCGGGAGCGCGGCAAAGTCTTGCCGGAGCCGGGCCGTGCGCGCCTCGTAGCCGTTCATGGTCTTACAGCCTAGGACGGTTCCGATGCGACGCGCGCGTCAGGTTGTGAGCGCGCGCTGCCGGCTCCGCCTAGTGGCGAAGCTGGTCGCAAGGACGACTTGCAACTCTAGGAATTCCATGCCCACGTGATACTTCGCCCCCAACGGGTGCGCCCTGCTCCTCTCGGTACGACTCGAAATCTCTATGATCTGTCCGTGGAGATGCGCCTGAGGCCGATGTCGATCGTCGCCCCCATCGCAATCGTGGCCCTGCTGAGCGCCTGCACCAGCTCACCGGCTCCGCCGACCGCCGCCACAAGCGCAAGCCCGACTCCGCTCAATGTTCTCACCGTGCCGGCGAAGGCTCCTTCGCCGGCATCAAAGGCAGCCGGCCTCGGCTCCGGATGCCGTAAGGGAAGCCCGCTCGCGAACGTCTATCACCCGGACAGGCTGCTCGTCATCGCATCCTGCAAGACGGTGAGCGGCGTGATCGAAAGCATCCGGCGTGAGGCAGACGGCGACATCCACTTCGACCTGAAGCTCGATCCTGCGTACGCGAAGCTGATCAACCACGGGAACGTGTCGGGGCAGCACGGGTGGCTGGTGGCGGAGATCGTGCCGGCCGACGAACCCGGATGCACTCCCGGGAAGCCGCCGAAGCCGGTCTCGGGCACGTACAACTACGGCTATTGCACGGGCGCGGACATCACGTCGCCGCCGATCGGTACGCACGTGTCGGTGACGGGACCGTACGTGCTTGATCAATCACACGGTTGGATGGAGATCCATCCCGTGTGGCGGATCGTGCGCTTGGCGTCGACGTCTACGCGAACCGTCGCGGCAACCGGCGTGCGGATCGTGTCCGTGACCTCGCCGGCCCACCGAGGCTCGAGCGCGACGCTGGTTGCGCAGACGAGCGCGAGCGCGTCGTGCGACCTGTCGGTGACGCTGCCGAGCGGGGCGCAGAGTCAGTCGACGGGGCTCGGCGCCGGAACCGCAGACTCGAGCGGGCGGGTCCAGTGGACGTGGAAGATCGGCACGCGCACGACGCCGGGAACGGCGACGGCAACGGTTTCGTGCGGGAGTCACGCGGCGAGTAAGACGTTCACGATCCAGTAGCGCACGCGTTGGGTCTTGCGCCCGGCTGCTCGACGCGGGAGGTCGTGTCATCTGGGGGCCACATGTGGCTCTCGATCGCCACGACCTCGGGTGGTGGGCGCGCGCCGCGGCCGCTTAGTCTGCAGCCTGGATCGACATGTCGAAGCGTTGGACGGCAGGCGTTCTGACGGCGGTGGCCGTGCTGGCCGTTGCGCCTGCGCGCGCGGCTCCGCCTCTTCCCCAGAACGATCCGTTCTATCGCGTGCCCGACCCGATCCCCCACGTTGCGCCGGGCACCGTCCTGCGGTCGCGGCCGGCGACGATCGCCGCGTTCGGGATCGCGCTGCCGCTCAAGGCGTGGAACGTGATGTTCGCCTCGACCGACATCCACGGTCGGCCGGCGGTTGCGGTCGCGACGATCCTCAAGCCGCTCGTCCCGCCGAGGACGTCGCCGCCGCCGCTGGTGTCGTTCCAGATGGCGGAGGACTCGGACACGATGACGTGTTCTCCGTCGTACGAGATGGCCGCGGGCACGGAGAAGGAAGAGCCGTCGATCGTGCCGTTGCTCCTGCAGGGCTGGACGGTCGTGGTGCCCGACTACGAAGGGATGCAGTCGGCGTACACGGTTGGGTTGCAGGCCGGGCGAGGGGTGCTCGACGCGATCCGCGCGACGGAGCGCTTCGCGCCGGCCGGCTTGGCAGGCGCGCGCACGCCGGTCGGGCTGTGGGGGTACTCGGGCGGCGGGCTTGCGTCGGCGTGGGCGGCGGAGATGGCGCCGGCGTACGCGCCCGAGCTGAACATCGTCGGCGTGTCGGAAGGCGGGGTACCGCGGGACATCTACGCGGTGGCGCGGAACCTCGACGGGGGGCCGTTCAGCGCGATCGAGCTCGCCGGCAGCGTCGGCATGGCGCGCGCGTACCCGCAGCTGCTGACGCTGTTCAACGCGGCCGGGCGCGCGATGGCCGCGAAGATCGGCAACGAGTGCATCGAGCAATACATCGGCGACTTCCCGTTTAAGAAGCTGGGGTCGTACACGACCGCGCGCGACCCACTGGTGTTGGCGTGGGTGCGCGCGATCCTGGACGCGAATCGTTTGGGCGCGCGCCGGCCGAAGGCGCCGATCTTCATCTACCACGCCGTGGCGGACGAGCTGCTCCCGATGCGGGAGACGAACGTTCTGGTGGCCGGGTACTGCCGGGCAGGCGTGACCGTCGCGTACTACCAAGACCCCGCGAGCGACCACAACAGCCTCGCGGTGTCGGGCGCGACGTTGGCCGTCTCTTTCCTGGGTGCGCGGTTCGGCGGTGCGCGCGCGCCGAGCGCATGCGAGTTCCCGATGGTCCCGGCGGTGGTTCCTCGGGTGGTGTAGAGGCCCGGGTCGGTCTGGTAAGGAGGTACAGCCTTAGGACACAGAGACGCCGAACGTTGTCGTTGCCACCGCAGCCCAGTACGAGTCGGCCGGCTTGTAGAGCCGATACGTGTTCGTCCCGTGCGTCGACGGGTGGACGCTGAACGAAAACCCGCCGCTCGACGAAAGAGCATGCGACGCGACGTTCTGCCACACGCCGCTGATCAGCTGCTGGAGATAGATCGTCTGCCACGTCCGCGAGGGAACCACTCCCCCCGACACGGTGAAGGAGCTGCCGAACGGAATCGACGTGCTGCTCAGCACGCGCCAGACCCGCGGGTAGACGTCGACCTCCACGGGCACGCTGATCGAGTTGTTGAACGTCGGCGAGCCGTCGAAGCGCACGAGGTAGCGAACGTTCGTCACGGGCGTCTCGGTGAAGTGCACGTAGCCGTGCGGGGACGTAAGGGCGCTTCCGAGCAGCGTGTACCCGGCCGCCTTGGCAGGCCGCTCGAACAACAAAACCCGCGCGTTCGCGATGGCGCTTCCGTCACCGCGCGCGAGCCGCGCGGTCAGCGACACCGCGTTCCCGTATCGAACCATGACTGGTGCTGCGGTCAGGGAAAGGTGCGTCGGGGGCACGAGGTGGACACCGGCGGACGGAGAGTTCCCCGGATCGGCCGGGTTGCTCGCGTCGGCGCCGAGGAACCGAGTCATAAGCGCGGTCGTACGTGAGCCGATCGAGACCGTGCCCGAATACTTGCCGGATGAGGAGCCGCGCTGCAATCCGGAGAGATGGGGAGTCCGGCCCGACCACGTGTAAAGCGCGAGGACCGGACGCGGTACGGCGGCGGCAGCGCGCGTGACGGCACCGCTGAGCGATACGGCATCACCGGGAGACACCGATGTGTCCGACGGCGTCATCGAAACGTCCGGTGTCGGCGGGCAGTACTGACGAGTCGTATCGAGGATCGAGCTCCCGTTATCGACCAACGTGTTGTTGAACGTGAAGTCGAGCCCGGCGAGGTTGAGGTTGTGCGTGGTCGGGCCCGTCGCACCGCTGGGGAAGATCTGGACCGTTCCGTTGCGCCAGTAGAAGGTCTGGTTGCCGATGCGGTCCGTCACCTTCAGGTACTTGAGCGTGTACTTTCCGACCGTGCCCCAGCTCGGGATGTAGGTCGTGGCCGGGCCGCTCGACAAGACACCGCAGTGCTTGTTGATGTCGAGCTCGAAGCTGCCACCACGGGGGTCCGTCCAGACGGCCTCGAACAACGCGAGGCCGGTTCCAACGTCGCTGGCGGCGTAGTTCACCGACACCGGTTGGCCGAGGTACACGGTGGCGGCCGACGCGCGCGAGGTCGAGTTGATCAGCGGCGCCGCGAGGTCGGTGTTCTGTGCGTTCACCGTCACGTCGAACGAGCTCCAGTCCCACGTCGGCGCCGGCGGCGGAGTCAGCTGGCTGGGGATCACGCTGACCGTTCCGTCCGACTGGTAGGTCGTGATGTTGTCTTCCTTGTCGGTGACGGACACGGTGAAGATGCGGTAGTTACCGCCCGCGGCTGCAAGGGGCACGACGCCGCTCGCCGGACCCGCTACTGCGAGCGCGCCGGGTGGCGACGACGCGACGACATCCGAGCCGCCCGCGTCCGAGGTGTACGTCACGTTGACGCTATCGATACCCGACCGATCGTCGGTCGCCGTGTACTGAACGACGATAGGATCCCCGGCGTTGATCGTGCTCTGGTACACGGAGAGCGACGTGATCTGCGGAGGCGTGATGTCCTCGTTCGGGTTGTTAACCGTGAAGTCGGCGTTCGCGAGGTTGAAGGAGTGCGTCGTCGGGCCGCTCGCTCCCGCGGATAGCGTGACCGTACCGTCGCGGTTGTAGGTCGCGCTGTTCCCGTTGAGGTCGTACACGGTGACGTCCATCAGCTGATACGGATTGGACGGCGCCCACTGGCGTAACGTGCCCGTCGCAGTCGACGATGCCGACGTCTGGCCGTTGATGTTGTAGCCGAAGGCGGCGAAGTACGCGCCGTGGCTGGTGGACGCGTTCTGGTCGGTGAACTCGAAGATGACGTAGTTGAGGCCGACATCGTCGGTCGCGGTGAAGTTGAGCGAGATCGTCGCGCCGCCGCCGACGGTGGCGGGGCTCGTGCGGGAGAACCCGGTGAGGTGAGGCGCGACCGTGTCAGCGCGCGCGGGAGTGGCGGGTGCGAGCGCGGCGACCATGAGGCTTGCGATGGTGGTCGCCCGGAAGGCGAACAGCCGAATCCTTGTCATCCCGACCCCCGCGTCAACGAATGGCCTTAATTATCAGAAGGGGCTCGTCGACGCGGCATGGGCCGTTCGGGCTGTTTCTGGGCTTCTAGCGGCGGCGTGCCGCGGTTTGGTGCTACGCCAGCCGAGGTCTAGGGTGAACCGCAACTCCTGGTGGACGCCTAGGTGTGGCCGGTGATGCCGCTGAGCCCTGGAAGGAGAGAGCTATGACACCGCCGGCAGCTAGCCCCGCGTACGGCATGGGACCCGGCGAAGGCGAGGCCTTGTGGTTCAACGGCGGCCTCGGGGTGCTCAAGGCGACCGGTGATCAAACGGATGGCCGCTTCACGGTCTTGGAGCTGCTCGCGCCGAAGGGATTCGCGTCGCCGCTCCACATCCACCGCCGAGAAGACGAGATGTTCCTGGTGTTGTCCGGCGATGTTCGTGTCCAGCACGGCAACGACGTGATGGAGGCGACCGCAGGCTCGCTCGTTTACGGCCCGCGCGACGTCCCGCACGCGTTCCGGGTCGATTCGGATGAGGCGCGCTTGATCTTGTTCTTCGGACCGGCGGGTGCGGAAGGATTCTTCCGCGGCGGAGGGAAGCCGGCTCGATCGGTCGAGCTGCCTCCCGCGGATGAGCAGTTCCTGTCGAAGGAAGAGCTGACCGCGATCGCGGCGAAGTTCGGCCAAGAGTTCGTGGGTCCGCCGCTGCCGCCGAAAGACTGACTATCAGGCTCAGGCTGCGCGCGGCTGGAATAGTTCGACCTCCTCGGAAACTGGCGCGTTTCCGAAAAGATCAGCGGGCCCGAATGATCCGGTCCGCCACGTAGCGAGCATCCGCTCCGACGAACCCGAGGAGGGCGGACCCGGCCGTGCGCTGCCATTGAAGACCGACGAAGAACAGACCTGGGGCCGATGTGACGCCACCGCGGTGCATCGGTTGCCCGGCCGGATCGAGAACCGGCACATGGAGCCAGCTGTAATCCGATCGGTATCCCGTCGCCCACACGATGACCGGAAAAGATCGCGTGCTTCCGTCGGCGAAGACCACTGAGCCTCCGGACGTCCCGACGGCGCGCGGCACGATGCGTATGCCGCGCCGGGTGACTCTGTGGAGCGGCGTCCCAACGACGGCGTCGGGTTGCGTCCTGAAGAATCTGCCGATCGCGGAACCGCGGCCGACCTTCATCACGCCGAGACGAGTGAGCCACCAGAAGAGGTCTTTGCCCAACGGTCGTTGCGGCAGATGCAGAAGTCTCCTCCCGACCGATAATTGAACCGATCGCTCGGCCGCCAGCTCCGACGCGATCTGGAACCCCGAGTTCCCACCGCCGACGACGAGAACCTCTCCGCTCGGAAGCGTGTCGGGGCGGACGTACCGGGCGCTGTGGATCTGTGCGATATCTGGCGACAGGTCCTTCGCGAAAGATGGGACGGCCTGCTGCTGGAACGGACCCGTCGCGACGACGACCCGGTCGGCTCGAACGCGGCCCTGGGTCGTCTCGAGAACGAACTCGTCGTCGCTTTGGCTGAGGCGAAGCACCGTGCAGGCCGAGCGGAGGGGTAGCTCGAACGTGGCTGCATAGAGCTTCAGATAGCGCGCGACCTCGTCCTTGGAAGGGTAGTGATCGTCCGGTGCCGGAAATCGGAGTCCGGGCAGCGAGCTGAATCGAGTTGGCGTGAACATCGTGAGCGAGTCCCACCGGGAGAGCCACGAGTGCCCGATCTCGGGCGAGGCGTCGAAGATCGCATACCGGAGCCCGCGTTGAGCGAGTTGATAGCCCATCGCGAGCCCCGCCTGCCCGCCCCCGACGACGGCAACCTCCAGCCGTTCCGTGTCCGTGTCCACTGGCGGGACGAGTGTATGCGCCTACCTGGAGTTTCCGGGCTCACCACCGGTGCCCCATTGCGGGGCCACTTAACGACCGTTTTTCCTAAAAACCCTCGTAGCGAGGTAGGGCTGATGCGGGCATCCGGCGAACCCCCCCATTGGAGCCATGGACCGACGCCAGTTCCTGAAGACGCTCGCCGTGATCGGCGGCGGGTTGGCCGTGCGTCCTGCCCTGGGATCGACGCTGGGCGGCCTGACGAGCGCGGCCGGCGCGTCACGCCGGTCGAAGCTGGGCGGAAACCTCTTCCTGGTCCACACCGATCTGCACAACCACAGCCTCATCTCGGGCGACGCGCTCGGCGGGCCGAACAAGGCGCTGAACGACATCCGCGCGCGCGGCATCGACGTTGCGTGCATGACCGAGCACGCCGTCTCGGGGCTTGGACACGGCCAGTACGACTGCCCCACTTGGCAGAAGGGCGGCTGCCGATTCGCCGAGGGGATCAACGCGAACGATTGGGAGGCGATGAACGCGATCGCCGACGCCGCGTACAAGCCGGGCTCGTTCGTTTCCTTCCGCGGCTTCGAGTACAGCACGCCGACCATCGGTCACATCAACGTCTGGTTCGGCAAGGACTTCACCGATCCGGCGCATGAGTTCGCGCTCGCGACGCCGCGCGCGGTGTCGGAGGCCTGGCGTGTGTTCCCGCAGACGAAGCCGGTCGCGGATCAGTTCAAGAACGCGCCGGACATCGCGCAGATCACGCCGTTCTACGAGTGGCTCGCGTCGGCGCCCGGCAGTTTCCCATTCGGCGGTGGCAACGACGCGATCGCCGCGTTCAACCATCCCGGCTACTTCGGGAACTTCCAGGACTACATGTACCACGCCAAAGCGTCGCGCCAAATGGTGCTCATGGAGACGTTCAATCCGATCAACAGTGACCCCGATTACTTCTGGTATGGCTCGGACTCAGGTTTGCCGAATCCATTCAACGCATGCCTCAACGCCGGATGGCGCGTCGGGTTCCACGGCGTCAGCGACGAGCACACCGGTGTGTACGGACAGCACGGCAAGGGACGCGGCGGTCTGTGGGTCTCGTCCCTCACGCGCGGCGGCGTGCGGCGTGCGATGGAGTCCAAGCGCACGTTCGCAACGATCGAGCCGGGGCTGCGGATCGACGCGGCCGCGAACGGCGTGCCGATGGGGTCGGCGGTGCGTGCCGGGCCAAGGCCCGTGACGATCAAGCTGGACATCGATCGTGGACCGTCGTGGACCGGCAAGAGGCTGCTCGTTGAAGTGGTCGGGCCGGGCAAGAACGGACCGGCACTGCTCGACGTGATCCCTCTACGGGTGCCGGCTGCGCACGCGCCGCCTCTTACGTTTACCGTGCGGCCGCACGGTCCGTGGCTGTTCCTCCGCTTCATCGATCCGCAGCGGAAGAACCATCCGCTTGCGCGCGCGCCGTTCAATCACGGGGGCGCGTTCGCGTACGCGAGCCCGTGGTTCTTCGCGTAAGCGGCCGGCGCGCGGAAATGCGTTCTCCCCTCAGGCAGCTGGTGAATATCGATTGACGAGCGGGAGAAGTGGGAAGCGCCTGAGCTGCTTACTTGCATTTCGATAGCAACGAGCGTTGCGAGCCGTTGCGTGCTTGTCCTCTTTCTCGCGCTTCTCCTGAACGTGAAACTGCCCCTCCGCAGGCCTACCGTCGCCCGCGGCGGTGGGCCCGTGGTGTAAGTGGCAGCACGCGATCCAGCGGAGTTCGAGGTGCGAGTTCGAATCTCGTCGGGTCCACCCCTCACAATCGGCGTGGGGGACCCTCGCCGGGACGGTGAACTGGAATAGCCGTTCCGCCATCTGGCACTTGAAAGAACATCTCGATATGCGAGAATGAGACATTCGCTGGATCGGTCCCGCACACCACGGGATACCTCGAACGCGGAGGAGCGAGGCTTCGGTCTCGCTCCTTTCGTTTAGCGCGCGACTTCCAGACCCGCGCAGCGCGCCTCGATCGCCGCGTCGATCTTCTCCTTCACGTTCGGCATCTGGGCGTTGAGCGTCTTGAAATTGGGCCCGAAGATCACGATCAGCTTCATCGGCGAGCTTGCAACCACCGATGCGGTGCGGCGCCGAGTTATCAGCAGGGCGATCTCGCCGAAGAAGTCGCCCGGTCCGAGCTGCGCGATCACGTTGCCGTCGTGGATGACGTCGGCCGTGCCGTCCTTGATGGCGAAGAACTCGTGCGCGAACTGTCCTTCCTCAGCGAGGCGCGTGCCTTCGTTGACGTGTATCTCGTCCGCCAGGTGCGCGGCCGCCTGGAGGTCTCTCTTCGACAGCGCGGCGAAGAGCGGCATCTGCTTGAGCCCGGCTACGTCCATCGTCTCCCCCTCTCTCCTCATATGTTCGCACATCGATGATCCGGCGCTGCGGGCGCGCGCGCGCAAGCCGCTCGGACGCTTCCCTGTCTCCGGCTTCGAGGCTGCGGGTATCGCCGGTGACGGCGGCGACGAACTCGGCACCGTCGAGCGCGTACACCACCGCGTCCTCCGAGACCTTCGCCGTTGCCGTTCGTGGCACGCTACGGAGAAGCGAGATCTCGCCGAAGTGCTCGCCGGGACCCATCACGCCGCGGCGGTGGCCGTCGATCGATATGCCAACCTTCCCGGAGTCGATCACGTAGAATCGGTCGCCGACCTCGCCTTGGCGGATGATCGTCGTTCCTTTCGGCACCTCCACGCGTTGCACGCGCTGCGCGAGGCGGTCGAGCGTGATCGCCGGCAGCGACGCGAAGAGCGGCTGCGCGCGCAGGATGTGGAGCTCGTGCTCGGGCACCTCGGCACGGCTGTCGATGTCGTGGAGTCGAACGAACAGAAGGACGATCGCTGCCGGCAGCAACACACCAACTGCGATGAGCGAGCCCTTGACGCCGAGCCATGCGATCAGCGCCGGCGTCACGATCGATCCGACCGCGATGCCCGCGAAGGCGACCGTTTCGAGCGTGCCGAACACGCGTCCGTGCAATCGCGCCGGTGTTATCCGCTGCAATAGCGTCAACCCGGCGACGTCGGCAACGGCGTTCCCGAGACCGGGGATCGCCAACAAGATGAGCGCAGCGGCTGGATACGGCATCAGAGCAACGAACGCCAGCGGTGCAGCCCAGAGGATGAGACCGATCCCCGTCGGTCCTGCGAGCCTGCGCCGCCCGACGAGAGCGAAAGCCGCGAACGCGCCGATGAGATTCCCAACCCCGAATGCCGCATTCAGATATCCGACTCCGGGATCCCCCATGTGAACGAGCCGTATCGCCACGACGACGATGAGAACGTTCAACGCGCCCCGCGTAAACGTCTGCCCGAAGAAAAGCGAGATGATGAGGCGCGGATCGCGTTGCCGCGCAACGTCCTTAACGCCTTCGGCCGTTTCGCGCGCGAGAGCGCGCACACCCGGCGAGCCGACGGGCTCCAGCCTCGTGTACACGCGGAGAACTGAAAGCGCGAGCGCTCCGCCGAGCGAGATCTGTGCCGCGGCAAGGAACACCACACCGGGGCTGGTCTTGGCAAGCAAGACGCCGGCGAGCGCCGGACCAACGAAGAGGCTGACCCCTTCGACCATGCTGCCGGCAACGTTGGTCGCGGCGAGCTCGTGTGGTGTGCGCGCGAGGGCTGCTCGAAGGGACCATTCGCATGGACGGGAGACCGATGAGACGACCGTGACGACTCCCGCGAGAGCGAACACGACGAGAGGGAGCTTGCCTAGTGCGGCCGCGGCCGATGCGGCGAGCGCAGCGGAACGGGCGAGGTACGCGAGGAGGAGGACGCGTTCGCGCGGGTAGCGATCGGCGAGTGCGCCGACGAAGGGGCCCGAGAACGCGGCCGGCATCATGCGGATGAAGCCGACGATGCCGACCCACGCAGCGCCGCCGTAGCGATAGGCGTAGACGCTGACGGCGACGGTGTAGGCCCACTCGCCGGTGACGAAGGAGGCGGAGGCGAGCTGGAGGTTGCGGAGGTCCGGGTTGCGGAAGACCTCGGCGACGGCGCGCGCGGCGAGTGCGAGCGGGCCGGCGGAAGGTGGAGCCGTTGCTTCGCCCTCTGCCACCATGAACCCCCCGGCCCGACGTACGACAGCCTAGGACGCGGAGGCGCGCGCGGCTAGGGGTGGGCAAGCCCGGGGATGTGTGTCCGCTATCCCGGTACTTGCTCGAACCAATGATGTCGAGAAGCTTTTCGATCCTCACTTGAGAACCGTTGGGCGCGCCAAAAATCAGGTGCGCAGCAGGTCGTCCGCCATCTTCAGATGAACCGGCATCCCACGCCGCTCGTACTCCGCTCGCGCAGCCTTCACTTTCGCGATCCCCTCCACGCGCTCTTCCGGCCGTCCACGATCGAGCAGCATCTTCCCGTGCCAGTACTCGACGTGGGGCGCGTCCCACCGGTTGGGGGCTTCACGCGCGATGAGCGCGGCTTCGACGAAGTGGCGCTCGGCGTCTTCCCACTGCTCAGCCGTCGCGGCGACCATGCCGGCGATCCGTTCGCTTATCTGGAGGTCGAAGAATCCGTACATGGTGACGCCCAGCCGTTCGGCGAGGATCGGATAGAGGCGGCGCGCGTCATCGGCCGAGCCGATGAATGCAGCCGCGATCGCGCGCGCGAAGAGCCCGAAGTAGCTGCCGACCGGGGACGGCTCACCGGCCGGTGCGGGATCGGGCATCGGCTCGGCCAGCATCCTCCGGCAGCTCACGGTGTCCCGCGCCAGCGCGAGCGCCACGATCTTGGCAGACCAGCCGATCCCCGAGAACGCAGAGAGCGGCTCGAGCCGGATCGCCTCGTCTGCCTCGGCGATCGCTTGGTCCAGATCGCCTCGCGATTGATGGGCGAACGAGAGGAACACGTGGGACTGGCTCACCCACGGCGAGTTGATCGCACCCAACAGCTCCAAATCCTTGCGCGAACCTTCCTCGAACGCATCGAGATCGGGCTCAAGCAGCAGACGAGACAAGGTGATCCCGCGACGCGCCAAGGCCTCGCCGCCGATGTGCCCGATCTTCAACGCAAGCTCGTGCGCTTCTTCGGCGGCGCTCAACGCCTCCGCCGCTTTGCCCTCATAGACGAGCGGGTACGACAACCACGACAGCGAGTCGACGAGCGTCCACACGTCACCCACCTCGCGGAAGAGAGCCGTCGCATTGCGGCCGGCCTCGCTGGCTTCGGGGACCATCGCGTTGCACCACTGCGCAACACACCAGCTCCACTCCGCCGCGCCGCGGCCGCGGGTGTCACCGAGCTCCTCCGCGAGGGAACGAGCAACCTCGTTATGTTCCTTCGCGAGGTCGTGCATGCCGGCGATACCGAGCAGGGCCGTGATCCCTGCGTTGATCATCACGCGCTCCGGCGCCTTCTCTTCGCCGAGCACCTCGACACCGCGCGCGAACGATGCGAACGCTTCGTCGAAGCGCGCCAGCCAGATCTGGAGGTATGCGATCTCCCACGTGAGCCCGCCGGCTGCTCGCACGTCGCCAAGCTGCTCGTATAGATCGCGCGCCGTCGTCCACGATTTCAGGCAGTCTTCGAAACGCCCGAGCCCGCGCGCGGCCCTTCCGCGAAGCTGCAACAGGTCCGCGCGGCGGACCAGGTCCTTCTCCTCTGCCGCGGCGAGCGCATCGTCGAGCGCGCGCACCGCTTCTTCGAACGCGGCGGACTCCAACGCGCGCCGCGCGCTTCGCTCCAAGAATTCGAGCAGCCTGCCGGACTCGGCCGCAGAACCGGCCTGCATCAGATGAACTGCGATCTCTGCGGGCCGCTCGTCTATCGCGCGAACGTCCAGTCGTTGGATCGCGTCGGCCACCGCGAGGTGCAACCGCTGACGGCGGATGATCGACAGCGACGCGAGCAACGTCTGCCGGATGAGCTCGTGCGCGAACGAGTAGTGCACCTGCCCGTCGCGCTCCTCGGGAACGATCACGCGGGCCGCTTCGGCTTCGTCGACGATGTCGAGCAGCGTGTGGGATTCGACGTCGGTGAGGTCCTCGAGCAACGAGAACGGGAACGCGCGCCCGACGACCGCGCCGGCCGCCAAGACCTTCTGCGCTTGTTCGCCGAGCCGCTCGAGCCGCCGACCGACGACGAGCCGCACGCTTTCGGGAACGTCGAGCTCGTCGACCGTGAGGTCCGTTCGGAATTCGCCGGACTCGTCGAAGACCTTCCCTTCTTCGGTGAGGTGCCGGAAGACCTCCTCGACGAAGAATGGGTTGCCTTCGGTCTCCGAGTAGATCGCGTCGACGATCGCAGGAGGGGCCGGTTTGGTTGCGAGCGCTTCGACCATCGTGGCGACGCCGTCGCGGTCGAAGCGGTGCAGCGAGAAGCGTTCGAGCGTGCGCGCGCGGAGCATGCGCTCGATGCTTGCAGCAAGGGGGCGCGACACTTCGAGCTCGACATCACGGTACGTGCCGATGCCGAGGATCCGCAGCTTCGACATGAGTGAGGCCATGTGCTCGATCAGAAGGAGCGTCGGCTCGTCGGCCCAGTGCACATCGTCCATGATCAGCAGCAGCGGGAAGCGCGCGGAGGCGCGGGAGATGAAGGCGGCCAGCGCGTTGAAGAAGTACCGGCGTTGCTGCTCGGGCGGAAGGTCGAGCGCCGGCGGGATGTCACTGAAGCGACGGCGGAGCTCGGGGACCATGCGCGCAATCTCCGGAGCGTCCTCGCCCATGTCCTCGCGGACGATGTCGGGCGGGATGATCGTGAAGGCTTGCTCGAGCATCTCGATGAACGGCGAGTACGGGACCGATCCTTCGGATTCGTAGCATCGGCCGAAGATGGCGAGCGCGCCACGGCGCTCCGCTTCTTGGATCAGCTGCTTCACGAGCGTCGTCTTGCCGACGCCGGGCTCGCCGCCGACGAGGACCAACCCGCCGTGGCCGTCGAGTGAAGACGTGAGCTTGTTGCGTAGCGTTCCGAGCTCGGCTTCGCGTCCGACGAAAACCTGCTCGGGCGCCGCCGTCGTTTCGCGCACCCATATGACGTCCCACAATCGCCACGGATGTGGGAAGCCTTTGAGCTCGTGCTCGCCGGCGTCGCGGAACGTGACATCGGGGATCGTGCCGGCGAGCTGGCGCGTGACGTCCGAGACGAGGATCTGACCGCCTTCGCCGATGGCGCAGACGCGCGCGGCCGCGTGCACCGCCTCGCCGGAGAGCTGACTGTTTTCTAGGGCGACCTCGCCCGTGTTGAGGCCGATCCTCACTTTGAGCGGCGCGGCGGAGCGCGCGCGGTTGAACGCGTCGAGCGCGCGCTGGATGTTGATGGCGCACGCGACCGCGCGGCGCGTCGAGGGGAACACGGCGAGGAACCCATCGCCGAGTGCGGCGCGCTGGTCGTGGCCCTTGTGGGCTTCGATCTCCGCGCGGATGAGCTCGTCGTGGCGGCGGAGGAGAGAGTCGGTCTCGGCGTCGCCGAGGCTCGTGCGGAGCGCAGTGGAACCCTCGATGTCGGTGAACATGATGGTCACCGGACCCTCGGGGGCCTCAGTCATCTGAGACATCGATCGAACTCTACCGAGGCGCGCATTTCGGCGGAATAGGACTGTTGCGCCAGATCGGGCCTCCAACCTGCCATTTCGCCGGCGTGGTCAGCGCGCGCCGGCGAATTACGGGCCTGACGGCTCCTCTGCCACATATGAAACGTAGAGTCTCGCTGTGTCCCGCGCGGAAATGACAAGGCGTGGGAAGTCCACCGATGCCGAGTTAACCTCCCCAGGCATACGGATCTCGATAGGTTCCGCGATGACTAAGTCTCTGTCGGCGGTCTCTGCGACTTCAGTGCTGTACCAATCCAGGTAACCGGCCACGTACGTTCCGTCCTTCAGATCGCAGCCGATATAGACCTTGGCATCCTCGGGGCCGTCTTCAAAGACGTGGTACCAGGCCGAAACATCGACGATGGCAGGCGCAAATCGTTCCGTGAAGCGCGCGATCCAGCGGGGCCGGATACCGATGACGAATGCCAAGACGCACGAGAACGCGAGAAGGAGCGCCCCCCATCCAAAGAGGTAACCGGTCCTCGCAGCCGCGTACTCTTTCCCCTCCAACATCAGGCGCTGAACATCCGGCGTGTGTTCCGGCAGCGCCATACGGATCAGAGAAAACACCCCCAACGCGACGAGATTCGTGAGGATCGAGACGGTGGTGAGCGTGGCGGTCTCGACCAATGGGGACAGCGTGCGCTGCGGAACCGCGCGTCTCCGTTGGACGTAGTGGATGAATCCCGGAGCTAAGAGCGCGGCGAAAATGAAGAGTTCAGCCGCAGTTGTGGGCACTGCTGTCTACCGCGGACGTTTGCCGTTGGAAGGAGGCGGCTTAGGAGGCTCCTTCACCGTTTGAGCTTGCGGTGGCGGATTGGGCGGCTGTTTGCCACCCTTCTTTTCAATGACGTACGCGCGCTTCTCCTTAGGCATACACTGATTATAGTCTTGGCCGGCCTTGCGAAAGACCGAAAGCAGCAGCGTGGCCACTACCATGAGAATGGCCAGGAAGATGCCGCCGCGGTCGGCCAGATGGCGCAGCCATTCCTTATACAACAGCGTGCGAATGATATACCAGCGACCAAATCGAGCCAATCGCTTGCTTCGCGAAACCCCTAGCGCCTTTTCGGCGGACCTGAGCCTCTCAAGGTTGCGACCGTTACCGGCCGAGAGAGGTGTTGGCGAGAGCAGGAAGGGATCTATCCCACGTCGAAGGCGGCTGCATGCGGCGCGCGCTCATCGCCTCAGCGACACTAACCCTTATCGCGACCATCAGCCCCGCGGGCGCGTCGTGCGTCGGTAGTGGCGCGCCTGGGCTCGCGGTCCACGTGTGTTCGGATGGCTCGTACACAAGCACCCTCGGCGCGCGCGATCTGCAGGGTCGCGTCGGCGCCGGCCCGAATGGGCTCGAGGTCACCAACGTTCCCTTCGTTGCGGACGATCTCACCTTGGGGCCGAATGGACCGGGGCTCGGTAACTCAGAGCTCGCCGGTCCCACCGCCATCGACTCCTCGCTCGGCAACGGCGGCCTCACCGCCGGACTCACGCCCGAGGGAACGATCGCCGTCCTCTCGTGGCCCAACCCCTCGTACTTCAACCAGATGGACTACCTCACGCTTAGCCGCGGCGATCCGAACCTCGGCGCCGCCAAGAACATGGGCGCGTTCGCAGGCCTCGACGTTGCGACCGCGCACGGGCGCGCGTTCAGCTGGTTGAGCGACTGGCCGTCGACGCAGTCGTACCTAAGCGGAACGTCGGATGCGCTGATCACCACGTTCGCGCGCGGCGCCATCACTGTGACCCAGACCGCGGTCGTCTCTACGACGTCCGACGTGATGACGATCCGGTATGCGGTGCACGGCCCGCGCGACCCGAAGCTCGTGTTCTTCGAGAACCTCAACCCCGCCGACCACAAGATGCCGTTCCTCCCCGGCCAGGATCAGTTCGGCTTCATGTTCAACGACATGGCCGCGCAATGGCAGGGCGGGATGGTCGTCCACTTCCGCGAGGACGTCGATCCGACCAAGCTGCTCAACGTCGCGGAGGGATCGACGGCAGCCGCGCGTGACACGCTCGTCCGCGATCTAGCCGAGATGAGAAAGCCCGGCGTGTACTTCGCGATCACCTCGTCGCCGGCCCCGATCGCGCATCAGGTCGGCGTGGACGCCGGTGGATTCGGCCAAGGCGACGCGTACAACGACGCATCGACGCGGGGCGCGCGCTTGTCGGGAGCGAACACCGCGCTCGGACAAGTCGACGCGGCGATCAGCGTTCCGTTCAAGCACAACGTGGCCGACGTTGTGATCGCGGCGGCCTCGACGACCACCGGGGCGACCAACGCTGCGCGCGCAACCACATTCGCCCGGACCCTCAACACCGAAGAGCGCTACTGGACGCGATGGCTCGCTCCCGCTCAGCTGCCTACGTCGTCCGCCGATCTGAACGTCGACAAGCGCGCGCTGATCGCGGTGGCGAACGCGACCGACCGCTCGGGCGGATCGATCGTTGCCAGCATCGCGCGGCAATCGCCGTACTCCGAGGACTGGACGCGCGACGGCGCGTTCTTGAACTACGCGCTCGATCTTGCCGGCCATCCCGAGATGGTCGAGAAGCACAACCTCTTCTATGCGCGCGTGCAGCGGGCGAACGGCACGTGGGGAACGATGTATTACGCCGACGGCGAGGAGGGCGGGCCGTTCCCCTACGAGTCCGATCAGCAAGGACTGGCGGACTGGACGCTGTGGCAGCACTACGTGTTCCACCCGTCGAAGTCGTATCTCGACGCGGTGTATCCGGCGATCGCGCGCGCGGCGGATTGGATGACGGTGTACGCGACGCCCGACGGCCGGCAAGGACCGGGGATGGAAGACGACAACTTCTTCGTGTCGAGCGGCCTGCAGGGCGCCGTGACGCAGTGGCTTGGGCTGGAGTCGGCGGTGCGCGCGGCTTCGGTTGAGGGCGATGCGGCGTCGGCGTCTCGGTGGTCTGCG
>Ga0209577_10001804_pt1:0-2500 | contig 21075 bp, 18 predicted proteins | sample GraSoiAngelo_109_FD_185874 | JGI IMG/M metagenome (GOLD analysis project Ga0209577, IMG submission 185874) | Grasslands soil microbial communities from the Angelo Coastal Reserve, California, USA - 14_0903_12_20cm (SPAdes) (version 2) | ecosystem: Environmental > Terrestrial > Soil >...
TCCGTCTAGCCGCGGGTAGATTGCATCATCACAACCATTTCAACTTCGCTGAGTCTCGGGAGGAGACAGTGTGGCCAGCGTTACGCCATTCGTGCAGGTCGGAACTTACCCGACAAGGAATTTCGCTCAGTGGGTCTTGAATGTTTCCAGACAAGCTGGACTTTATCTTGAACGTCCTCGATTCATTTGCGCGGCGATGGTGCGGATCTTGTCGATGCCGCCCGCCGTGAGATGCTCGCCCGCGTCCATCATCAGCAGAACGTCGCGAAACTTCTGAAAATCGACGTTCTTCCTGGTCTTGAGCGGGTGCTCGACGAAGAATGGAACGATGCGCTCAAGCAAGTGCTTGATCCCTCTGACCCGATAAGCCATCCGCGCGGCGTGGTTGACTCGCACCACGCCGCAGCCGAAATGCTCTTTCAGGGCATAGAGGACTTGCACATCGCGTTCGTGTTGCACGACGGTGAATTCAGGCAATACCTGATATCCGGCTGTCATGTCGCCGTGGGGATTGATGCCCACGTGAAAACAACCTTCACCGTCCACGAAGCCTGTGATCCATTTCGCGTCCAGCTTCATTGGACATTCCCGAACGTTAAGTCTCTGAGGGTTCCTGGTGCAGACCAGGCCTTCCCTGCGGATTGTCCCCGTGTCCGCCGAATTTTGACTGCCCGGATCTGTTGAGCTCTTTTTCCGGACGAGTATCGGACAGTTTTTGAGGAGTTTCCCGCATATGGTTCGGTTTAACCAAGGCTAGCTTTCGTTAACCTTAGGACCGTTATAGTTACGGCCGCCGTTTACTGGGGCTTCGATCAGGAGCTTGCACCCCATCACTTAACCTTCCAGCACCGGGCAGGCGTCACACCCTATACATCCACTTTCGTGTTGGCAGAGTGCTGTGTTTTTAATAAACAGTCGCAGCCACCGATTCTCTGCGACCCCATTGGGCTCCGGCTGTACGCCTTCACCTACTAGGGGCACACCTTCTTCCGAAGTTACGGTGTCAATTTGCCGAGTTCCTTCTCCCGAGTTCTCTCAAGCGCCTGAGAATATTCATCTCGCCCACCAGTGTCGGTTTGCGGTACGGTCCCGCCATGACTGGAGCTTAGTGGCTTTTCCTGGGAGCAGAGTATCTGCAGCTTCCCGCCCCGAGGGGCAGTCGTCGTCGCGTCTCGGCTAAGCCGCGCGGATTTGCCAACGCGGCACGCCTACTCGCTTAAGCCGGGACAACCAACACCCGGCCTGCATAACTTTCTCCGTCCCCACATCGCATCATGGCGAGGTACAGGAATATTGACCTGTTTTCCATCAGCTACGCCTTTCGGCCTCGCCTTAGGGGCCGACTCACCCTGCGCCGATGAACGTGGCGCAGGAAACCTTGGGCTTACGGCGTGCGGGCTTTTCACCCGCATTAACGCTACTCATGTCAGCAGTCGCACTTCTGATACCTCCAGAGAACCTTACGATTCTCCTTCGCAGGCGTACAGAACGCTCCCCTACCATCGCATGGCTTGCGCCATGGATCCGCAGCTTCGGCAGATAGCTTGAGCCCCGTTACATCTTCCGCGCAGGACGACTCGATCAGTGAGCTATTACGCTTTCTTTAAAGGATGGCTGCTTCTAAGCCAACCTCCTGACTGTTTATGCCTTCCCACCTCGTTTCCCACTTAGCTATCGCTTGGGGGCCTTAGCTGGCGGTCTGGGTTGTTTCCCTCTCGTGTCCGGACGTTAGCACCCGGTGCACTGTCTCCCGTGAATTCACTCGTCGGTATTCGGAGTTTGCCATGGTTTGGTAAGGCGCCATGCCCCCCTAGCCATAACAGTGCTCTACCCCCGACGGTGTATCACGAGGCACTACCTCAATAGTTTTCGGGGAGAACCAGCTATTTCCAGATTTGTTTGGCCTTTCACCCCTACCCACGGCTCATCGACGCACTTTTGCAACAGTGGTTCGTTCGGCCCTCCAGCTGGTGTTACCCAACCTTCAGCCTGGCCATGGGTAGATCATCTGGTTTCGGGTCTACGTCCAGCAACTGAATCGCCCTGTTCGGACTCGCTTTCGCTGCGCCTTCCCTAGATGGTTAAGCTTGCTACTGAACGTAAGTCGCTGACCCATTATACAAAAGGTACGCGGTCACCCTTGCGGGCTCCCACTGTCTGTATGCATGCGGTTTCAGGATCTATTTCACTCCCCTCCCGGGGTTCTTTTCGCCTTTCCCTCACGGTACTGGTTCACTATCGGTCGACAACGAGTATTTAGCCTTGGAGGATGGTCCCCCCATCTTCGGACAGGATTTCACGTGTCCCGCCCTACTTAACCTGCGCCTAGTTCCACCGCATCCCTTTCGCCTACGGGGCTATCACCCGCTATGGCCGGACTTTCCAGACCGTTCAGCTAGAGACGCGGCTAAATCGCAGAAGCTCTTCCGATTTCGCTCGCCACTACTCTCGGAATCTCGGTTGATTTCTGTTCCTCTCCCTACTGAGATGTTTCAGTTCA
>Ga0209577_10001804_pt1:5000-21075 | contig 21075 bp, 18 predicted proteins | sample GraSoiAngelo_109_FD_185874 | JGI IMG/M metagenome (GOLD analysis project Ga0209577, IMG submission 185874) | Grasslands soil microbial communities from the Angelo Coastal Reserve, California, USA - 14_0903_12_20cm (SPAdes) (version 2) | ecosystem: Environmental > Terrestrial > Soil >...
CAAAGGCTCTCGACCCATGATTGAGTTCGGCGCGGCGGCGAAGCGGGAGTTTGTGCTCGAGCCCGGCTTGGCTTTCCTCAACCACGGGTCGTTCGGCGCGGCGCCGCGCGTCGTCCTGGAAGCCGCCGCGCAGTGGCGAGAGCGCATGGAGGCAAATCCCGACCTGTTCCTGCGGGAAGTTCTGCCGGGCGCGCTGCGTGAAGCTGCCGGGCAGCTCGCGCTATTTGTCCAGGCGAACCCCGACGACGTGGTGTTTGTGGACAACGCCACGAGCGGCGTGAACACCGTGTTGCGCGCGCTTGAATTGCGCGCGGGCGGCGAGATACTCGCCACGACGCATACCTACGGCGCCGTGCGCCAGGCGATCCGTTATGTCTGCCATCGCACCGGGGCAAAGCTGGTTGAAGCGCAGATCACGCTGCCCGTCACCGACGCGGGGATGCTTTTTTCCGCTGTCGCAGACCGGCTAAGCGAACGCACGCGGCTTGTGGTGCTCGACCATGTTTCATCGCCGACGGGGCTGATATTCCCGGTTGCAGAGCTCAGCGCCCTTGCGCGAGCCCGGGGAGCCCGGGTGTTGATCGATGGCGCACACGGCCCGGGTCAGCTCGAGCTCGATTTGCCACGGCTCGGCGCCGACTGGTACGTAGGGAACTGTCACAAGTGGCTGTTTGCTCCGCGCAGCTGCGCGTTTCTCTGGTGCCGCGCCGAGGCAAAGCGCGAGCTGCATCCGCTCGCGATTTCCCACCATTATGGGGAGGGATTCACCGCGGAATTCGACTGGACCGGCACGCGGGACTTTTCGGCCTGGCTCGCGGTCATCGACGCACTGCGTTTTCTCGACGGGCTCGGAGCGGCACGCGTGCGGGCCTATAACCATGACCTTGTCGTGACGGCAGCCTCCAGAATCGCCGAATTCTGGCAAACGCCCCTCGATGCGCCGGCCGCAATGCACGGCTCGATGATCGCGATGCGGCTGCCGCCGCGCCTGCAGGCCTACGGGCCCCCGACCCCCGATACTGCAAGGCGCCTGCAGTCGGCCCTCCTCGCCAAGCATCGCGTCGTCGTTGCCGTCATGGCGCTCGACGATGCCCTGTGGGCGCGGATTTCGGGACAGATCTACAACGCCGCCGAGGATTACGAGAGCTTGCTCTCGATCTAGTCCGCAAGTTGCGTCGCTCGCGCACGGTGTGTGGGCGCTTGAGCCGCTCGTCAGATCTTTTCCGTTTCCCCGCCGCGCGGCTGCCAAACGAGCAACCTGCGTTCGGCGAGCGACACCGCCCAGTCGAGCAGCAGGGCGAATGCGGTCAGGACCAGGATCCCGGCAAACACCGAGTTGATGTCGAAGGTGCCCTCGGCCTGCAGGATCAGGTAGCCTACGCCGCGCGAAGAGCCGAGATACTCTCCGACCACCGCGCCGACAAAAGCGAGGCCAACCGAATTGTGCAGGCTGGCGAAGACCCAGCTCATCGCGCTCGGCACATATACGTGGCGCAGGAGCTGCCGGTCGCTTGCCCCGAGGATGCGGGCGTTGGCGAGCACCGTGTAGCTCACTTCGCGCACGCCCTGGTACACGTTGAAAAAGACGATGAAGAACACCAGCGTCACGCCGAGCGCGACCTTGGAGGCGATGTCGAGCCCGAACCAGACCGCGAAGATGGGCGCGAGGATCACGCGCGGCATGGAATTAAGCGCCTTGATGTACGGATCGAGCAGCGCCGAGGCGAACGGGCTGAGCGCAAGCCACAGTCCCATGCCGAGCCCGAGCACCGTGCCGATGATAAAAGCGAGCACCGTCTCGAGCAGAGTCACCCACAGATGGGGGTAGATCGTGCCGGAGGAGAACCACTCCCAGGTGCGCGCCAGGATCTTGAGCGGTTCGCCGAAGAAAAATGCCGCCTTGTGCGGGTCGTCGAAATAAAGAGGGGGCAGCAGGGTCGGGCTGGTCGCGACGTGCCAGATCGCGAGCAAAACGATGAACAGCAGCACCTGCCAAAAGCGCAGCGCCGCCTTATTGCTGCCGCTGCTGCGCATAGCTCTTGAGAACCTCGTTTTTCATCGCGCCCCAGATGAGGGTATGGAGCTCGATGAAGCGCGGCGTGAGGCGAATCTCCGCCACGTCGCGGGGACGCGGCAGGTCGATCTCGTAGCCGCCGATCGGCCGCGACGCGGGACCCGCTGAGAGCACCACCACGCGGTCCGACAGCGAGATCGCCTCCTCGAGGTCGTGGGTGATGAAAACCACCGATTTGCGGTTAGCCGACCACAGCTCGAGCAACTCGTTCTCCATCAATTGCCGGGTCTGGATGTCGAGCGCGGAAAAGGGCTCGTCCATGAGCATGATCTCGGGATCGAGAATCAAGGTCTGCGCCAGCGCAACGCGCTTGCGCATTCCGCCCGACAACTGGTGCGGGTAGCGCGCGCCGAATCCGCCGAGGCCCACGCGCTGCAGCCAGGCGAGCGCCCGCGCGGCAGCCGCGTCGCGCTCGACGCCGCGGAATTCCAGGCCCGCGCTGACGTTGTCGAGCGCCGTGCGCCACGGCATCAGGGCTTCGCTCTGAAACAGATACCCCGCCTTGCGGTTGAGCCCCGCGAGCGGCTCGCCGAACACCCGGATGCGACCGGCGGAGGGCTGCAGCAGGCCGACCGCGACGTTGAGCAGCGTCGATTTGCCGCAGCCGGTCGGTCCGACCACGGACACGAATTCGCCGGGTGCTACCTGAAGCGTGGTCTCCTTGATGGCGGTGTAGCGCCCGCCGTCCTGGGAGACGAAGGTGACGGTAATGTCCTCGAGCGCGAGCGCCGGAACCACGGCCGAGCCTTGCTATTTCCTCTTCGCGTACTTGGCGTGCGCCTTCTTGACGAACTCGTTGGTGTAGGTCTCGGCAAGATTGATGCTCTCGGGCTTCACCGCCGGGTTGAACGACGCGAGCGCCTTGAGGGTCGTCCTGGCTCCCGCCTCGCTGAAATACCCGTCCTTCGAATAGGCCGGCCGCACGTTGTTGAATGCGAAGAGGTACATCGCCTTGTTGCCAAGCAGGTATTCCTCCGGCACAGCGGCGAGAATCTGCTGCGGCGCTGCCTCCTGCATCCACAGGAGCGCCCGCACCGTGGCATTGGTGAGCGCCTGCACGGTGTTGGGATTTTTCCGGATGAATTCGACCGGCGCATACAGACTTGCCGCTGGCATCGGCCCGCCGAACAGCTTTTCGGTGCCTTGCGGCGTGCGCGTCTCCGCGATCAGCCTGATCTTGCCTTCCTTCTCGAGGATGGTCATCACCGGGTCAGTCTGCGACAGCACGTCGACGCGCCCCTGTTCTAGGGCCGCGATCACGGTCGCGCCCTGGCCGACGCCGATGATCGCGACGTCGGTCGGCTTGAGCCCGCCTTGCGCGAGCAGATAGTTGATCACCATGTTTGTACTCGAGCCCGGCGCGCTCACGCCGACCTTGAGCCCCTTCAAGTCCTTCGGCGAATGGTAGCGTGCCGCCTGCGCACCGGCGATGCCGACGCTGATCTGGGGCGACGCGCCCGCGAGCACGAACGCCTGGAAGTGCTGCCTCCTCGCCTGCATGTTGATGGTGTGCTCGTACGCGCCAGAGACGACGTCGGCGCTGCCGCCAACCACGGCTTCGAGCGAGCGCGTGCCGCCCGCAAAATCGCTGATGCGCACGTTGAGTCCCTCGTCCTTGAAGAAGCCCAGGCGCTCGGTGAGGGTGAGCGGCAGGTAATAGAGCGCGGTTTTGCCGCCGACCGCGATGTGCACGTCGCGCTTTTCGATCTGCGCATGAACCTGCGCAGCTGCGGCCAGCAAAACCCACGCGAGCAGTTTTCTTTTCATGAAAAGCCTCCCCCTCAAATATTGCGGCGGTCCATGAGCGCCTGCGAGATCGTGCCGGCATCGACGTATTCGAGCTCGCCGCCGAGCGGCACGCCGCGCGCGATGCGGCTCACTTTGACGTTGCGCGCGCGCAGCATCTCCGCGATGTAATGCGCCGTCGCCTCGCCCTCATTGGTGAAATTCGTGGCGAGGATGACTTCCTGCACCTCGCCGTCGGTCGCGCGCGCGAGCAGCCGGTCGAGGCCGATGTCGCGCGCGCCGACGCCGTCGAGCGGCGACAGACGCCCCATCAGCACGAAGTACATGCCCGAGTAGCTCAGCGTCTGCTCGACCATCGCCAGGTCGGCGGGCGTCTCCACCACGCAGAGCAGCGAGGCATCGCGCCGCGGCGAGCGGCATAACGCGCACACCTCCTCCTCGGTGAAATTGTGGCACCTGGCGCAGCGGCGCACCGTGGCGAGCGCGCCAGCCAGGGCCTGCGCCAGCTGATCGGCGCCAGCGCGATCGTGCTGCAGCAGATGGTACGCCATGCGCTGCGCCGAGCGCGGTCCGACGCCGGGCAGCACGCGCAACGCCTCGACAAGGCGCTCCAGCCCCTTCGAGGCGGGAAGCGAATCCTTGGCCACTCAGAACGGCAGCTTGAATCCCGCGGGCAAGCCGAGCCCCGCGGTCATGCCGCTCATCTTCTCGGCGATGGTCGCTTCCACGCGATGCGAGGCGTCGTTGAACGCGGCGGCGACGAGGTCCTCCAGCATTTCGCGATCGTCACCGGCCAGCGAAGGATCGATCGTGACCCGCTTCACCTCGTACTTGCAGGTCATCTGCACCTTCACCATGCCCGCGCCCGACTGGCCTTCGACCTCGAGCGCCGCGAGCTGCTCCTGCATGCGGCGCATGTTCTCCTGCATCTGCTGCGCCTGCTTCATCAGCTGGCCGATGTTGCCTTTCATTTCCGGGGTCCCCGCTCATTGCTGCCGGTGATGGTGGAATCGACGACCTTGCCGTCGAACAGGTCGACGAGGTCCTGCACGAACCCGTCGGAGCGCACCGCGTGCGCCGCTTCGGCGCGCCGCGCTTGGCGCGTGCCGTTCTCGATCGCGGCCGCGCTGGCTCCCGAGGCCTCGCCCACCGAGACTGTTACCGTGACACCGCTGCCGAGATGCTGCTCGAGAGCGGCCTTCAGCTTGTCCTCGTAGTTGCGATCGGCCAGATAGGCCTTCTCCTTCGGCACGACGAGATCGAAGACGCTGCCCTCGCGGCGCCGAAGCTCGGCGTTGCGCGCCAGCTCGCGCGCCGCGCCGGTGACCGCAAGCTGCTGCACCAGCTCGGGCCAGCTCCGGTCCGCGTCGGGCGTACCTGCTTGTGCGGCAGGCGTGGTGAGTTGTGCCTTTGCCGGCACAACGCGGTCGCGGTCTGCGCCCTCGGGCCGGAAGGCAAACATGCGCAGCAGCGTCATGACGAACCCTGCGTGCTCGTCTGGCGCGAGCGGCAGATCTTCCCTACCCTGCAGGGCGATCTCGTAATAGAGCTGCACCGACTCCGCATCGAGGCGCTCGGCAAGATCGACGATCGCGGCGCGCTCGGGCAGATCCTCGCCGAGCGCATCGGGCACCGTCTGCGCCATGGCGATGCGCAGCAGCAGGCTGGCGAGGGCGGCGAGCGCCGCATCGAAGGACAGGCTGCGCGCCTGCATCTCGTCCGCAACGCCGATCGCGGCCCGCGCGTCGTTCGCCGCAACCGCCGCCAGCAGCCGCAGCAGATGAGTCTGGTCGATCGCCCCGAGCATCTCGCTCACGCTCGCCGCCGCAACCCGGCCGCCGCCGTGAGCAATCGCCTGATCGAGCAAGGAGAGCGCGTCCCGCATGCTGCCGGCTGCAGCGCGGGAAATCAGCTCGAGCGCCTCGCGATCAAATTCGACATTCTCGTTTTCCAGGACCCTGCTCAGATGCCCGGCGATGGCGGCGGGCGGCATCTGCTTCAGGTTGAACTGCAGGCAGCGGCTGAGCACCGTCACCGGGATCTTCTGCGGATCGGTCGTGGCAAGGATGAATTTCAGGTGCTCGGGCGGCTCCTCCAAGGTCTTCAGCATGGCGTTGAACGCCGATGTCGACAGCATGTGCACTTCGTCGATCACGTACACCTTGTAGCGCCCGCGGCTCGGAACATATTGCGCGGTCTCGAGCAGCTGGCGCATTTCCTCGACCCGCGTATTGGTGGCCGCGTCCACCTCGAGCAGATCGACGAAGCGCCCGGCGTCGATTTCCACGCACGCCGAGCACTTGCCGCAGGGCTGCGCTGTCACGCCGGTCTCGCAATTGAGGCATTTCGCCAGGATGCGGGCTAGAGTCGTCTTGCCGACCCCCCGCGTACCGGCGAACAGGTACGCGTGATGCAGCCGTTTTTGCTCGAGCGCGTGCCGCAATGCGCGCACGACGTGCTCTTGCCCCACCAGGCTGCCGAAGTCCCGCGGCCGCCATTTGCGGGCAAGTACTTGATAGCTCATCGGTAAATGAATTAGTGGCGAGCCTGACCCCCGGCACTTGCAGAGGCCGGCTGTGGCTGCTTCCTTCCGGACCTGACCAGGTTCACCAGACTGCAATGCGGGGAGGCCCGCCACCTCCATTGTAAGTCATTAAGCCTGCGAAACAGCGCCGCGCGTCAGCCCCTTGTCAGTGTGCAGTCAGGACTTTGATTGAGCCGGGCGCTATGCTTTTTTTCGAACGGATCCTCCTCCATCGCGTTGATCCGCGCGCGATGGTTTAAGCGCCCAGCAGGCGAATGCAAGCTGGGCGTTTTCTTTTGGCAGCATTGCCCGGTGGGCTCGAGCGCGAGCGGTCGCTCGGCTACGCGCGGTTCTGGACCTCTAGTAATAGGCTGGGGAGAGTGTCCGGCTACGAATATCGTAAGTTATTGAAGTAGTGTTAGTGTTTTGCCGCGCAGACGCCCTATTCACGACGCTGCCCACGCTGTGGAATTTGCACGATAGCCTCAGCGCGAAACTCGGTTCCTGCTCGCCGGCCTGAAGGAAGCGAAGATCGACGTACCTCCAAGGGAGCTCGCTCATTACTTTTCTCGGAGGGCCAAGCGTGCACGTGGTCGAATGTGGGCATACCGTGCGCGCGACTCCAGCACTCGGATCTTGCCTGCTTCTACTGCGGCTCTTCGCGATCGAGCCGCCGAGTAGCGGTTCAAGCGCTTGCGGGCACTTTCGCGAAGCGCACGGTTACCTTTAAGCCTTGATCCTTTTCGGTCTCGCCGAGCGTGATTTTGGCGCCGTGAGCATCGGCGATCTGCTTCACGATGGCGAGGCCGAGACCGCTTCCCTCCACGCCCGAACCCGGCAGCCGGTAGAAGCGGTCAAATACCCGTTGCCGCTCCTCGGCGGGAATCCCCGGGCCGGTGTCCTTCACATCGAGGACTGCGCCGCCTTCATCGGACCAGATTTCTACGACGACCCGGCCGCCTGGAAGTGTGTAACGTATCGCGTTGTCGACGAGATTGCCTGCCAGGGTGTGAAGCGCCTGCTCCTGACCAATCGCGCGGGCGGGTTCCACACGCCCGAGCCGCAGGTCGATCGCTTTCGCTTCGGCGAGCGGCCCGAACTCGGCCACGACGCTCGCCGCAAGCCGCTCGAGATCGAGCGCGGCGGGCTCCTGAAGGGTTGCCTCCGGCGCGAGCCGCGCCATGGTCAGCATCTGCTCGACGAGGCGCGATGCGCGTCTGGCACCGGCCTTCAACTGTTCGAGCGCATCGCGCAGCTCCCCCTGGGATCGCGCGCGCTCCACGAGCTGTGTCTGCATCTGGAGCGCGGTCAGCGGCGAGCGCAGCTCGTGCGCCGCGTCCGCGGTGAATCGCTTCTGCGTCTCGATCGCCTCGCGCAAGCGCTCCAGCAGCCCGTTCAGCTCCGACACCATGGGTCTTACTTCCTCCGGCAGCTTCGCGGCCGGAAGCGGCTCGAGGGAGTTCGGCGCGCGCCTGCGAATTGCGGCGGCGATCTCCCCCAGCGGTTTTAGCCCTTCGCCCACGATCAAAAAGGTGAGCAACGCGAACAGCGGAATCGCTGCCATGATCGGGATCAGGATGCGCAGCGCCATCGATACGGCTCGATCGCGGCGCAAGTTGATCGGCGCCGCCACCTGGATTGTCTTGTCCGCCTGGCTCAGCGTAAAGACGCGCCAGTCCTTGCCATTCACTGGCACGGTCTCGAAGCCTTTTCCGCGTTCGGGCAGCACGATGCTCTGATTGGACAGGTAGACGAGCGATCCGGCGGGGTCCCAGACCTGGACGATGAAATCGTAGTCGAATCCGGGGAACAATTCGACCTGGTTCTGCATCGTCTGGTCGCGAAGCGACAGCGCCATCTGCTGCAGCTGGTAGTCGAACACGTCGTTCGCCGCTTTGTGGACGGCGAACCATGTTGCGCCGCTGGCGGCGAGCCCGATTAGCAGCAGCGCCGAAAGTAGTGCTAGGAGGAGCTTCCGGCGGATTGACACGGAGCGTCGCCGTTGTTGGCAATAACGTAGCCTACCCCGCGCACCGTACGGATCGTCCCGTTTCCCAATTTCTTCCGCAAGTTGTGGATGTGCACCTCCACCGAGTTGCTCGCCACTTCCTCGCCCCAGCCGTAAATGCGCTCCTCGAGCTTCGCGCGCGAAAGCGCAACGCCCGGCCGATGCATAAGCGCCTCAAGCAGCGCGAACTCGCGCGCCGACACCGGAACCTCCCTGCCGCGATGCGTGACTGTGTGCGCCGACGGATCGAGCGTCAGTTCGCCGAACGTAACGCGCGGCTCGGCGCGCCCCGCCTGCCGGCGCAGCACCGCGCGGATGCGGGCCGCAAGCTCGTCCAGGTCGAACGGCTTCACCAGATAATCATCCGCGCCCTCATTGAGACCCCTCACGCGGTCGGCGATGGCGTCGCGAGCGGTAATAATGAGCACGGGCACCCGGTTTTTGCGCCGGCGCAAGTCCTCGAGGACCGCGAACCCGTCCTTGCGGGGCAGGCCGAGATCCAGGAGAACCGCGGCATAGGTCTCCGAGGCGAGAGCGAGCTCCGCGGCGCGGCCGTCCTGAACCCAGTCGACAACGAAGTCTTCCTGGCGCAGACCCATTCGAATGCCCGCGCCGATCATGGCGTCGTCTTCGACCAGCAGCAGCCGCATCGTTCTCCTCCTCGATCAAGCACTCGGCCAATGGAAATTGACCTGTTTGCCCCCCTTATGGTTCACCCGCACGGCGTGGTGCAAGGCCTTCCCGTTCCTTTCAGCGGCAATGGTATAGCTACCCGCCGGCACCTTGACCAGCATGATGGGGCCCTTGGACACGGCATTCAGCACTTCTTTGCCCGCCTTGTCCTTGATGGTGATCTTCACGTCCGCGAGGAACTCGTTGTCCTTGCCGGCGGAGAAGATTATGCTCAAAGGATAATTCTTTGCTTCAGCCTTCATGGCCGCCGATTCATCACGGCCGATGCCGCCGCTGAGGTAGGTGATGCCGTTCTCCATCTTGGCCTGGGGGAGCGTCGCTCCAACGGCGTGAAACGCCAGGGCAAGCGCGAGGGCGCCAGCCGGTACGGAAAGAATCGCTTTCATGGAATACCTCCTTTGGAAAGTTGGGGATCAGCCGAGATCGACCGGCACGTACATCTTGGCCGTGTCACGTTGCACAAGCAGCGCCACGTGTTTACCCGCCTTGTGCAGCAGCCCGCGCAGCTGCTCGACGCTGCGCACAGGCTGGTTGTTGAGCGCAAGGATCACGTCTCCAGGCTGCACGCCGGCCGCGGCGGCAGCGCCGCCGACGTCCTCCACGAACAGCCCGGCGCTGGCGTGGAGCTGGCTGCGCTCCTCGGCGGTGAGCGGCCGCACGACCAATCCGAGCTTTCCTGAATTCGCGGCAGGGTTCTCGGAAGACGCCACTTTCTCGTCGGGCATGCTGCCCACCGTCACGCTGACGGTGCGCTCTTTGCCGTCGCGCCACAGGCGCACCTGGGCGGTCTGCCCCGGCGCCGTGTCGGCCACGAGCGCCGGCAGCGTGGCGGACTCGTCCACCGCCTTCCCGTTCCATCCGAGGATCACGTCCCCGGCCTTGATACCGGAGCGCGCCGCGGGTCCGTCATCGTCCACCGCGCTCACCAGCGCACCTTGAGGCTTGGCCAGGCCGAAGGATTGCGCCAGACTTTGATTGACCGGCTGGATCGCGACGCCGATACGGCCGCGCGTCACCTTGCCGTGCTTTTGCAGCTGGTCCTTTACGTGCATCGCCACGTCGATCGGGATCGCAAACGATAGCCCCATGTAGCCGCCGGTCTGGCTGTAGATCTGCGAATTGATGCCGATCACGTTGCCGTTCAGGTCGAACAGCGGCCCGCCGGAGTTTCCGGGGTTGACGGCGACGTCGGTCTGGATGAACGGTACATAGCCCTCGCCCGGCAGCGACCGCGACTTCGCCGAGATGATGCCGGCGGTGACCGAGTTCTCGAAGCCAAACGGCGAGCCCATCGCCACGACCCATTGCCCGACCTTGATGTCCTGCGAATGACCGATGCGCACCACCGGCAGATCCTTCGCTTCGACCTTGAGGAGCGCAATGTCGCTCTTCGGATCGGTGCCCACCACTTTCGCCGTGAACTCCCGGCGGTCGGTGAGCTTGACATCGACTTCCTTGGCGCTGTCCACCACGTGAGCATTGGTTAGGACGTAGCCGTCAGGGCTGACGATGAAGCCCGAGCCGACGCCGCGCATCGGCGCCTGCTTCGGCACCGGCACCTGGAAATGGCGGAAGAATCCGAATAGCGGATCGTTTTCGTCGAACGGCAGTTGCTCCACGAGAGCAGCCTTGGCTTGCTTGGTCACGCTGATGTTGACCACCGCCGGTCCCGCCTGCTCGGCGATCTGGCTGAAATCCGGAATCCTGAAGCCCGCGCCGACCGGAGCCGCCTGCGCGACTGCGGCATTAGGCGCCGCCTGCGGACTCGGCCCGGCCTTGGACGCAGAGTAGCCGGCGACGAACGCCGCCGGCACCAACGCCGCGAGCACCGCGGCGCGAATCAGCTTCATTTTCATCGTCATTTCCTTCTGCAGACAATATTGGCTCTAACGCATTGCCGACTTCTGCGGCGCGCTGCCGAGCACCTCAACTTCAGCGTAGCGATCGGGCTGGAGGCACTCGATGAGGCGCGCGCCGTGCAGTCCGCGGCATTGATCCTTCGCGGTATTAGGCCCGGTGCTGCCAACGCCTCTCGTCGTGATCTTCGTGCTGTCGAGACCCTGCGCAGCGAGATAATCGCGCACAGCCTGCGCGCGACGCTCGGACAGATGCCGGTTGTAGCCTGGCGCGCCGATCCGGTCGGCATGACCGGTGATTTCGACCGACCGGTAAGCGGCGTGCGCGATCTGGTTCTCCAGCTTGTCGAGCACGGCGCGGCCCGCGGGCTTCAGAGTCGCGCTGTCGAAATCGAAAAGCGCGTCCATGGATATAGTGAACGGGACCGGCTTCGGCGCGGTGGCGAGGCGTGGCTTTTCCGGAGGCGCGGCCTTTACGGCCCGGGGAGCGGCCGTGGCGGTCCTTACCGGTTGCGGCTCACAACGGCCAAAGTGCATCCCCGGTTTCCATTCGCCGGTGTGCCAGCACTCTCCGAAGGAATCTGTGACCGCCTGGTCACCGGCACTCGTGAGATAACCGGAATCGTCAAGCGGACTTGCTTGCGCTGCGGACGCTCCGGCGATCAGCGCGGTGGCGAGAAACGCGTGGACCGTAGACATGATTGGCTCCTTTCCATGCGGATTCGGCTATCCGTGCTGCGCATGGTAGGAGCCGAGCCTTAAGGACAGCTTAAAGGACGATCGCCTTGGGAATGGAAACGCTGAACTGCTCGCGCACCACGTCCTTGCCGGTCAGCAACTCCGCCGACTGGGCGCGTTCCTCGTCGAAAGCGACCACGGCGAGGCGCTGAAGGTTTTCGCGCGCCTCCTCGATTGTCCGGCCGTGCGAGTTGACGCTAGGCAGCTCTTCGACAAACCGACGTATCCGTGCTTGCTCTTCAGATATACGGCGGTAAAGCAAATCAGAGGTTGATCCATGACGCTCTCACGTCACGACGTGGAACAGACGATCGGTATCTTGTCGGCGGTTCCCTTGTCGATCAGCGAATAGGTGATCCCGGTCGACAGAGGATGAATCAGCGTCGCCCCGGTAGGGCCATTGTGCTTGGTGCGCTCATAGCACTCGACGCCGCGCGCGTTGTTGTACTCGGTCTCGCATTTCTGCCAGGTGAATTCACCCCGTTGATGCCGCCGTCGCGCTCGTTCAGCATTTCCAGGTAGTCGAGCATCCCGCCGGCGACCCCTGAGCCCCCGGCCGCGTACGGCCCCACCCAGTAAAAATTCGCCGGTACGAACCGCGCTTTTGCCTCGGCGTGCGCGCCCGCGGCGCCGAGCGCCAGGAGCGCGGCGCTGCCGGTTGCAATGAAGCCGCGGAAATTCATGCTCCGCCTCCGCATCGTTGCTTGCAGGCAGATCGTGCGCGCCGGATCCTTAAGCGCAGCTTAAAGAAAGACCCAGTCCGGAGAAGCACTGGGCGCCCGGCGCGCCCGGCCTCCCCACGAGTCACGTTTCGTCACGTTTTGATCTAGGGGGCCGCTGGTCGGCGAAGGCGAAGCGCGAAGCCGTGTTTAGGCTGCTTCGAGGCGAAGATATCGATGCGCTCTCGTGGGAGCTTAAGCTGACGGCGGCCAAGCTCTCAAAGCGTCTGGACTGCACATCGAGTGCACTTAAGCCGCATCAGCGCCACCGCCGGAGGCTGTCGGACGCATGAACCGGGAGTTTGATGTTATGGAGATTTGCGGAAGCACCACGAGAGCCAAGCGGGACGTCGCCTGCTGGACGCAATCCGTTTTCAACGCCTCAAGTTTCCTATCTCGTTCGAGCCATCGAACCGGCGACAGCAGCCGCTGCGTCTTTGTCGTGCACCAAGACGCCGATGATCGTGACCCGTCGGCGCTGACGCTTACGCAGGCGCTCGATCATGTCCGCTGCTATCGCAGCATGGTCGGCGCCCTGGGCGCTAGCTTTCCAACTCGAGATCTTTGATCCACGCGAAGATTGATAAGTGATGATGCATTGAGCTTTCATGAGGGGGATTGTAAGGGCATTGTCCTGCGGCCCGTTCGCTGCCCAGCGAAATCGTCGCTATGGGCAAATTAGGCCGTGGCAGGAATCTTGAATTCTTCGGCCTTAACAACATTTGACATCCCACTAGCCTTTTGCCCTACCCAACCACCGGGCGAACCATTTCCGAAAGAGCGGAAAGGGGCAGCCAGGGGCGGATGATCGCCGCCTGTATCCGGTCGATAACGTCTTCCCCTGCTATGGGACCGAGGTGCTCCAGAACAAGGAACAGGAGCAGCCAAATGGTCCCGAGAGCCCAAACCGCCAAAGCCGCCGCTGGCGTGATGTTTATCAATCCTCCTGAAATGGTTTTAGCTGTTCCCATGGGGCTTCGGCTTGCGCTTTGCCAATGAGCGCATCACTTCCTCGAAAGCCCTCCCGCTTTCGTCCACTCCTAGCGCCGTCGCTGCCTTGATGAAGCGTTCCGACTGCGCCGGGTTGTCCGGCCTGCCCTTCGGCCTTTGCTTCCTGCGCTTTCCTTTTTCTCAAGCCATATTCAGAGACCGCTTCCGACCGCAAAGCGAACACTCGCCGACTCCCACACTATTTTCAACACGCCGCACTTTATTCGATTGCCTCGTCCTCGCACGAATGTCAGCGCGACGTAGCCGACCATGATTAGCAAGGAGTCGGCGGTAACGCCTGACCGATCGCGTAGTTCGGGCCACTCACAATGCGGGTGTAGTAGGAACGGTACGCATCGGAACCCGGTGGCCATTGCGCGAGGAAACGGCGCTCCCACGACGCGGCGTCGTATGAGACCGCGACGGCCTCAATAAACAAATTCCCTGACCGCGCGCCATACAAAGCGTCCCTCCATGGGGAGCGCGCGATTCGCGTTGCGAGACCGTATCTTTGTCCAGAAAAATTCGGCATCCCTGCCGCCCCATTGTTAACTACCGTCCGCCCCTTCGAGAGACGTTTCAGCACGGGCAAGCACGTATGGCTCGATGCAAATACCTGGACGCCCGTGCGCTCGAACGCCTCGCTGGCGGCCGCAAGACCTTGAGTGGTGGACAGAGCCTCTTGAGAAAATCCCCACCCCGCCAGCGAGCTGTCATCGCCGTGCACTATGGCGACGCGCTCATCGCCAACGTTCACAAGCATTTGCATTGGTAGCGCGGCGAGTTCCGGGAGGACATGGGACAAGCTTTGAGCGGTGGCGCGCAACCGCTCCATGATTCGATTGGATTGCTCTACAGTCTCATTGGAGACCCAATCGGGGTATCCGCAACCGCATCCCGCGTCTGCGGTCGGCGTTGCCAGTTCGGTTTCGACGTTTCCCCGCGTAGCGCGAAAACTAAGGACCGCTCTATTGATTTGAGCGAAGTCCTCCGTATCGACGTCGAACCAATGAAAGTCACCATTGAATACCAGCGCCTTGGGGCCGGCGTCACCGTCGTAGGCGTCAAGTAGTGCCGCGAGCGCGAGCGGATTTCCATAAAGCCCGCCCGCCACCCAAAGGGAGTCCACCGTCAGGGACGGGGCCCGGCCCAGCGCTTGCATGTCATAGCGGTACGACGCGGGGCAGCTTCTGCCCGGGCCCGCTTGCGTCTCGAATCCGGCGGTAGGCACTCTGCGTTAGCGGGCGCGGCTGCGAGCGTGCTTGCCGGCGCTCCAACCGCGCGGCGCGAGGAATTTCTCGCCGACCTCGAGGGGCTCATCCTCGAGCGGCGTGCCCATCGTGTCGTTCCAGCGATTGAGAAAGCCGAATGCAGCGATCACGGCGACGATCTCGACGATCTGGTTCTCGCTCCAGTGTTTGCGCAGCCCGCTGAACATCTCGTCGGTGACGCCGTTGGGCACCGAAGCGGCGGCGATCGCAAAATCGAGCGCCACCTTTTCCGCTCCGGTGAACAGCGAGCTCGTACGGAAATCCCAGACTGCCGCCAGCCGTTTCTCGTCGATGCCGAAGTGCAGCGCCCCGCCTGCGGTATGAGCCATGCAATACCTGCATCCCGCGGTGCGGCTTGCAACGTGCGCGATCAGGCGCTTGAAGCCGCGGTCGACTTCGCCTCCAGGCTCCCAGATCGAGGCGGTGAGCTGTGAAAGCGCGCGCGCGATCTTCGGCTTGCGCTGCAGAATGAGCATGCTGTTCGGAATGAAGCCGAGGTTCTTCGCCATGGCGTCGAAGGCGTCCTTAAGCTCGGGTGTGTGCTCCGGCGGCAGAGGCTCGATGCGCGGCGAAGGTTTCACTTGTTGATCCATCGCGTTCTCCTTTAGGTTGCGCCGGCGGCTTGCCTCGGTGGACATTTCACCGAGCCGTACGAGCAGAACACGCAGCAATCCCCAGCCTTTGGGCGAAGCGCTGCTCCGCACCCCTTGCAATCATAGAAATACAGGCAGAAGTTGGTGGGCATGCTTTCCTTGCGGCTCGCTCCGCATTTCGGGCAGGTGATGATCGATTCGAGCAGCGTGGTGGAGGGTCTCCTTCTGAAGCGCGTCCAGAAATCCGTCGTGCTGGTCACAACTAAGCCGGCAAACCCCAAATAGGCAACGAGCTCGGACCCAAGCCAGTACAGGCCAGCGAACACGGCCAGCCCGCTAAGAATAGCCGAGCCGAGCAGCCAGCGATTGCGGTGGCGCAAGTACGCAAACACTTGGCCAGTGACGGCGAGCACGATCAGCGCCTGCGCCGCGATGAAAAGCTGCGATTCGTAGGCCCCCAGAGCACCCAGACCGATGAGCGCGCCGAGCAACGCCAGCTTCGGAAAGCAGACGGGGCACGCAGCCGCCGCAACAACCGCCCCGATACTGCCGATCTTTTCCAGCCGAGCTCTCATCGTTCAGGCGCCCATGTCGATCCGTTGCCTGATGAGGCGATCGACGCGAGAAGTCGTCGCCGATGACGCAGTCACTAGCGCGTAGTAGCCGTGGGGAATCGGCCGCATAAGGCGGCACTACGATACGCTCATCGGGCACCTGCCAGGCCACGCGCCCCATGCGAGCCAGGCGCCTGCGTCAGTTCTCCCGCTTCACCTTGATGACCGCGCGCATCCAGGGATGGATGCAGCACTGGAAATGGTGATTGCCTTCGGCGAGCGTGCCCACCTCCGCTTTGCCGCCCGGAG
>Ga0209577_10001805_pt1 | contig 21072 bp, 19 predicted proteins | sample GraSoiAngelo_109_FD_185874 | JGI IMG/M metagenome (GOLD analysis project Ga0209577, IMG submission 185874) | Grasslands soil microbial communities from the Angelo Coastal Reserve, California, USA - 14_0903_12_20cm (SPAdes) (version 2) | ecosystem: Environmental > Terrestrial > Soil > Grasslands...
GAGGGCGCCGTAGCGCCGCTCGAGCACGAGACCGGCCGCGAAGACGAGGAGCGACGCGGCGGCGCCGAGGCCGACACGCGTCCCGGGCCCGATCCAGCCGCGGTTCACGGCGAGGACGAAGAAGAAGACGACGCCGAGGAGGGTCACGACGCCGCCTGCCCAGGCGAGCGCCTTCGCGCCGAGGAGGTCGGCGAGCTCGGGGAGACGCACCTCGCGCTCCCAGACGGAGGGCCTCGGCTCTTCCGCCGGGGACGCCACGGCGGGTGCTGCGAAGGCCGGCTCCTCGAGCGGCTCCGGACGCGGGCCGCGACGCCACTTGCCGCGCTCGTCCTGCCACCACTCCGCGGCCGGCCGCACCGGCGGACGCGGCGGGAGCGCCGGCTCGGGCTCGGGTCTCGGCGGGGCGATCCGCGCCGCGTGCGCGAGCGTCCGCAGCTCGTGCAGCTCGCCCTCGAGCCCTCGCAGCCTGCGTTCGAGGTCGTCGACGCGCGCGAGCAGCTCGTCGGCGCTCATGGGGTTTCCGGCTCTCCCCGCTGTCGGAGCTCGACGGTCAGCTCGCAGTCGAGCGCGTCGGCGATCCTGAGCAGCGTGTCGATGCGCGGCGGCCTCCCGCCCGCCTCGAGCCGGGCGATCGCGGACTGGGTCGTGCCGACGAGCTCGGCGAGCTCGCGCTGCGAGAGGTTTCGCGCCGTCCGTTGCGCGACGACTTGGTCGGCGATGCGGGCGAAGAACCAGCCGTCGCCCTCGATGCCCGCCAGTCGCGCACGGGCCTTCTCGCCGAGGCGTGCGAGCGGGCGGCGTTCCGCGTCAGCCATCGCAGACGTGTTCGACGGTGAGCTCGACGACCCTCGCCACGTATCGCATACCTGCTATGACTATAGCAGGAACGCTATTGCAGTCAAGCCAGCAGCCGCCGATTGCGCGCGAGAGCGTCGAGCACTCCGTCGACGTCCTCGACCGAGTTGTATGCGTGCGGAGAGATCCGCAGGTTGCCGGCCCGCGAGGAGGTGACGATGCCGTCGCGGTCGAGCGCGGCCACCAGGGCCGGCGCGTCGGTGGAAGCGACGCAGAGGAGCGCTCCGCGGCGCTCCGGCTCGCGTGGAGTCGCGACCCGGGCGCCGAGCGCGTCGAGGCCGTCGAGGAGGCGCGCGTGGAGGGCGAGGACGTGCTCGCGCGTCTCGGCGATGCCGATCTCCTCCATCAGCTCCATCCCGGCGATGCCGGCGTAGATCGCGGGGATCGGCGGCGTCCCGGACTGGAAGCGGCTCGCCGTCGGTGCCGGCGAGTAGTCGCGGTGGTCCATGGCGAAGATGTCACGGTCGGCGAACCAGCCGGTCGCGGTGGGCCAGACGCGCTCCACGAGCTCGCGGCGCGCATAGAAGAACGCGAGACCGGCCGAGCCGAGCAGGTACTTGAGCACGCCCGCAGCGAGGAAGTCGACGTCGAGCTCTCGCACGTCGAGGGGCAGCGAGCCGATCGACTGGTAGGCGTCGAGGAGGACGAGGGCGCCGCGCTCGTGCGCGAGGCGCGTGACCGCCTCGACGTCGAGCTTCGCGCCGTTCCGGTAGCAGACGTGCGTGATCGAGACGAGCAGCGTGTCGTCGTCGATCGCGCGGTCGAAGTGCTCGAGCGGGATCGTGCCGTCGGCGGCCTCGGGGACGTGGACGACGCGCGCGCCTCGCGCTTCCTGCGCGTGCCAGATCTGGCCGATGGTCGGGAACTCCCAGTCGGTGAGCACGACCTTCGAGCGCCGCGCGTAGCGGAGGCCGGAGGCGAGCCCGCTGACGCCCGCCGAGAGCGACGTCGTGACGGCGACCTCGTCTGGTGCGGCGTTCACGAGGCGCGCGAAGGTGGCGCGCGCGGCCTCGCCGCGCTCGACCCAGTACTCCCACGGGGCGCCTTTCTCGTCCCAGTCCGCGAGGTACTGCTCGTAGGCGGCACGGACGGCGTCCGAGAGGGCGCCCTGCGAGCAGCTGTTGACGTAGAGCCGTCGCTCGAAGATCGGGAAGCGGTGGCGGATCCGGTCCGGGAGCGGTGCGGCTGCGAGGGTGCTGTCGGCCGCGGAACGAGTGGCCATGGTCAGATTCTCGCCCAAATCGTGGACACGTCCGGCGGACATGTCCTCCCACCGCAATTCGTCCACCGGCAGCACTTGGAACAAAGCAGCCGGGCGTCCGAGAGCCATCGCCCGGGAAGCCACGTCTTGGTGGCAGCCACCGGGACGTGGCTCGGCCACGGCCGCCCCGAACAGGGCCGCGGACGGCGGCTGGCTAGCGGCCCAGGTAGGCCTTGCGGAGGTCTTCGTTCGCCAGAAGGGCGGAAGCCTCGTCCGCCAGCACGACTCGGCCCGTCTGGAGGACGTAGCCGCGGTCGGCGATCGAGAGCGACACGTTCGCGTTCTGCTCGACGACCAGCACCGCGACGCCCGACTCGTGCACCTGCTTGATGATCTCGAAGTTCCGCTCGACGAGGATCGGCGCGAGCCCCATCGAGGGCTCGTCCATGAGCAGGAGCTTCGGCTGCGACATGAGTGCCCGGCCCATCGCGACCATCTGCTGCTCGCCGCCGGAGAGCGTCCCGGCGAGCTGCCGCCGCCGCTCCTGCAACAACGGGAAGAGCGAGTACACCCGCTCGAGGTCCTCCCGTTTCGCGCCGCCCTGGAGGTACGCGCCCATCTCGAGGTTCTCCTGGACGGTCATGGGCGCGAAGAGCCGCCGGTTCTCGGGCACGATCGCCATCCCGCGCGCGATGCGGTAGCTCGTCGGCCGCGTCGTCACGTCCTCACCGTCGAACTCGACGCGCCCGCGGCGCGGCTCGACGATGCCGAGGATCGTCTTCAGCGTCGTCGACTTCCCCGACGCGTTCCCGCCGAGCAGGCACACGAGCTCGCCCGCGCGCACCTCGAGCGAGACCTGCTGGAGGATGTTGATCTCGCCGTAGTACGTGTCCACGGCATCGAGCTGGAGCAGCGCGCCGTTCTCGCTCACGCCTCCTCCTCTTCCGCGCCGCGCAGCCCGAGATATGCCTCGACGACCCGCGGGTTCGTGGCCACCTCCTCGAAGGAGCCCTCCGCGATCTTCACGCCGTGGTCGAGCGCGACGACCCGGTCCGAGATCCCCTCGACCACGTGCATGTCGTGCTCGATGACGAGGATGGTGTAGCCGCCGTCGTCGCGAAGCTTGGCAATCAGCTCCGTGATCTCGTGCGTCTCGGCCGGGTTCATCCCCGCCGCCGGCTCGTCCAGCAGGAGCAGGCGCGGCTCGGTCGCCATCGCGCGCGCGATCTCGAGCCGCCGCCGGTTCGCGTACGAGAGCGAGTACGCAGGCTGGTTCCAGCGATAGCCCATCAGCCGGTCGCCGAAGAAGGAGAGCTTCTCCTCGGCGACCCGGTGGATCTCCCGCTCCTCGCGAAGCGCGCGCGGAAGCCGCAGGATCGACTCGACGATCGTCGCCTTCGTCCGGCCGTACTGCGCGGCCATGACGTTCTCCTTCACGGTCATGTTCAGGAAGAGCCGCAGCGTCTGGAAGGTGCGCGCGATGCCGCGGTTCACGATCGAGTGTGGAAGGAGGCCGACGAGGCTCTTGTCGTCGAAGACGATGTCGCCCGAGTCGGGTCGGAAGATCCCGGTCACGAGGTTGAAGAGCGTCGTCTTGCCCGCGCCGTTCGGGCCGATCACGCTCACGATCTCGCCCTGGTCGACGTGCAGGTCGAGGTCGCTGATCACCTGGAGGCCGCCGAAGGCCTTGCCGACGCGACGAAGCTCGAGCAGCGCCGCCATCAGACGATCTCCACCCGCGCCGTCCCCATCAGCCCCTGCGGGCGCGCGTTCATCAGCCCGATCAGGAGCGCGCCGAGGAGGATCAGCCTGGTCGCGCCCGCGGTCTCCTGGATCAGACGGTTCTCCCACACGAAGGCGACGAGGTAGAGCGTCGGGACGAGCGCGACCGTGCGCCAGATGCCGCGGATCTGCGTCACGAGCAGGATCGCCGCGATCAGGATCACGTAGGCGAAGTCGGCCATCTTCTCCGGATGGCGCGGGAGCAGGACCCAGTGGTCGACCATGCGCGCCGCCAGGCCGGCGCCCTGGCCCGTGCCGGCGGTCATCCGCGGCCAGACCGCGTCCGCGATCCCGCGGAGCGCGAAGCCGAGGCCGACGAGCGCGGCGAGCACCCCGGCGAGGCGGCGCCACGGCCGGAGCTTCACGAGCAGGGCGACCACGATCGCGCCGTAGAAGAGCCAGCCGGCCTGGTTCGGCGTCCGCAGGATCTCGGGCGCGCAGTTGACGATGATCGCGCCGAGGACGACGCCGGCGAGGCTCCCGGTCCCGCCGAGGATGACGACGGCGTAGACGGTGATCAAGAGGCCGATGTCGTAGTCGCCCGGGAAGGCGCCCGTGTGGATCGCGCCGTAGATCGCGCCGGTGAAGCCGGCCGTTGCGGCACCGAAGGAGAAGGCGAGCAGCTTGAGCCGGTTCACCGGAATGCTCATCGCCTCGGCGGCGAGCGGGTCCTCGCGGAGCGCGCGCCACGCGCGCCCCGTGCGCGACTCGTTGGCGAAGTAGAGGGCGCTGATCACGACCACGAACGCGCCGAGCAGGAAGTAGAAGTTCTGCTTGGTCGTGACGAGCCGGTAGCCGAAGAAGTCGAGCGGGTCGATCCGGTCGAGGCCGTTCGCGCCGCCCGTCAGATCGAGGTGGCCGAAGAAGGGAAAGTTGATGTAGTTGGCGTTGTTCACGAACGTGACGAACGCCTGGCCGAAGAAGAGCGTCACGATGGCGAGGTAGTCCCCGAGCAGCCGCCGCGAGGGGAGGCCGAGAAGGAGCCCGAGCAGCGCCGTCAGGACGACGACGACCGGGATCGCGGCCTCAGCCTGCCAATGGTGGCCGGAGTGGCCCGAGGCGAGGAAGCCGTACGTGTACGCGCCGAAGCCGTAGAACGCGACGTAGCCCAGGTCGAGCAGGCCGGAGAAGCCGACCACGATGTTCAGCCCGAGACCGAGCAGGACGTAGAGGAGCGTGAAGACGCCGAAGCGCGAGAGCGTGTTGCTGCCGGTGAAGATCGGAAAGAGTGCCGCCGGCACGACGAAGAGACCCAGCCGGCCGAACGGCGGGAGCCACTCCCAGAACCGCCAGGCGGCTCCCGTGAGGCCACGGCCGCGCTCGCGGCGTCCCTCGACCTGCGCCACCCACTCGTCGACGCCCACCCGCGGGCGGTCGCGGGCATCGGGGCGCTCGGGGAGGTCGCTCGCCATCGCAGCTACACCTTCTTGATGTCCGCGCGGCCGAGGAGACCGCTCGGCCGGACGAGCATGACGACGATCAGGAGCGAGAAGACGTAGAGGTTCTGGAAGGTCGAGCCCTGCGGCAGGTAGCCGGTCGCGTACGACTCCGTCAGTCCGACGACGAAGCCGCCGAGCATCGCGCCGGGGATGCTCCCGATGCCGCCGATGACGGCGGCCGTGAAGCCTTTGAGGCCGGCCAGGAAGCCCATGAAGTGGTAGATCTGGCCGAAGACGAGCCCGAACATGACGCCGGCCGCCCCCGCGAGCGCGGAGCCGATGAAGAAGGTCGCGGAGATGACGCGGTCGACGTCGATCCCCATCATCGCCGCCGCCTCGCGGTCGAACGACGTGGCGCGCATCGCCTTCCCGATCCGCGTCCGCGCGACGAGCAGCGTCAGCACCACCATCAGCGCGATCGACGAGACGAACGTGAGGAGCTGCGGAACCGAGAAGAAGAGGTTCTTGCCGACCTGGTACGTCTTGCCGCCGATCAGCTCGAAGGTGCCGTAGTCACGGAACGAGGCGCCGAACAATAGGAGCGCGCTGTTCTGGAGGAAGAACGAGACGCCGAGCGCGCTGATCAGCGGCGCGATGCGAGGGGCGTTCCGAAGCGGGCGGTAGGCGAAGCGCTCGATGACGACGCCGAGGATCCCGCACCCGAGCATGGAGGCGAGGAACATCAGCGATACGGCGAACCACGCCGTGACGTTCGCCTTCCCCGGCCCGCCGAGGCCCTGGAGCGCGAAGTACCCGAGGAAGGCGCCGATCATGTAGACGTCGCCGTGGGCGAAGTTCAGGAGCTTCAGGATCCCGTAGACCATCGAGTAGCCGAGCGCGATGAGCGCGTACACGCTCCCGAGGGTCAGGCCGCTCACCGTGAGGTCGAAGAAGAGGCTCCAGTTCACCGCGGTAGAAGCGTCTCAGAATGCGAGCGGCCCGTCACGGAGGACGGGCCGCTCACCGCACGATTCTTTCGCGCCGACCTAGATCGGCTTGAACTCCGTGCCGTTCGACTGGTAGATGCCGAACGTGCCGCCGCGGATGTCGCCGTTCGCGTTGAAGCGAACGCCGAGGCCGAGCAGCGACTTCTTGATCTTCGTCTTCTTGATCAGCCCACGAACCTCCGCGCGGCTGGCCGTGCCGTTCTTGCACGCCTTGTCGACCGCGCCGCCGATGACCTGCGCGGCGACGTACGACGGAGCGCCGAAGAACTCGCCGTGACCGCTGTGCGCCTTCTCGTAGGCCAGGATCGTCTTGTCCTTCGCGTTGATCGGGAAGAACGAGTCGTACGCCCCGTTGACCGCGGCGAACGCCGGGTCGAAGAGGCCGTCCGAGCCCATCAGCTTGATGCTCGACCTACCGGCCGAGCGCATCTGGTCGGCGAAGGCCTTGGCCTTGTCGGCGACCTGCCACGGCAGGTAGACGAGCTGCGTGTTGCGCGGGATCTTCGCGATCAGCGACGAGAAGTCGGACTGCTGCTGGCTCACGCCGTCGCGGCCGACGGTCACGTTGGCCGCCTTCAGCTTCGCCTGGACGAAGTCGGCGAGGCCGGTGGAGTAGGCCTCCTGGTCGTCGATGATGTAGACCCGCTTGTACTTCTGCCGCTTGACGATGAAGTTCGCGACCGCGGCGCCCTGCACCGAGTCCGGCGGGACGGTCCGGAAGAAGTACCCGGTCCGCTGACCGTCGGTCGTGAGGGTCGTGCGGGTCGCCGAGCCCGAGACGAACGCAAGGCCCGCGTTCTTGATCGTCGGCGTCGTCGCGATCACCTCGTTCGAGCCCGCAGGCCCGACGAGGGCGAGAACGCTCGAGTTCGAGGCCACGGAGGCCGCCGCCTTGACCGCCTCGGCGGTGCCGCCGGGACCGGCGAGGATCGTGTCGCCGTAGACGCCCTTGAACTTCGTCTTCTTGTGCGTCTTGTTGTAGCGGCTGATGTAGTAGTTGAACCACCGCTGCTGCTCGACTCCGAGAGACGCCGCAGGGCCGGTGATCGGCGCGAGGAGCCCGAGCGACCGGGTCTTCCCGCACTTGACGAGCGCGCTCGCCGCCATCTTCGGCGACTGCGTGCTCGCGCCGCCCGTACCGGCCGCCGCGAATGCGAACGCGGCGACGAGCAGAGCGAGGATGGACTTCTTCATTCAGATTCCCCCTTCGTTGTACCCCCAGATGAGACGCCGTTTGGCGTCATTGGTTTGCCTCGGTCGCGCGTGAGGCCGGGTCGCCGGAGGGGTGGAAGACCCCGAGCACCCGCATGGGCGTGTCGCCGACGTTCTCGAGCGAGTGCTCGCGAAGCGGCGGGAGGTGGATGCACGAGCCGCGCCCGATCGGCGTCGACTCGTTGCCGTCGAGATGGAGGAGCCCCTCCCCCTCGAGGACGTAGACCACCTCGTCGTAGACGTGGCTGTGCATGCCGGCGCGCCCGGGCGGGATCACGCCGACGAACTGGGTGACGTCGAGGCAGCCGACGTCCTGGTTGACGAGGTAGCGAAACTCGCGGTTCGGGCTGGCCGGCAGCGCGGGCTGGTCGACCCAGCGCACGGTCCTGCGGCGCGGGGGCGCCTCGTGCTCCTGCGGCGCCGACACCGAGACGACGACGAGCTCCTGCGGGCCGGCCGCCTCGACCTCGTACTCCTCGCCCGCTGTGACGTAGACGCCTGTGAGCGGCTTGAGCGCGTGCGTCTCGCTGTCGACGCGGAGCGAGCCCTCCCCGGAGACGACGAAGAGCACCTCCTGCCGGTCGCCGAGCCGCCGCGGTCGCGACCGGCCGGGCGCGAAGCGGATCACGCGCTGGACGAGACGCTCGCAGCCGGCCGACGAGTCGATCGTCGTGCGGACGGCGGCCGTGTCGCCGTCCTCGCGCCGCTCGTCGACCGCCGCCTCGGAGACGACGTAGCCGTTCATCGGCCCATTTTCCGGCGAAGACAGGCCCTGCGTCAACGTTACTAGGGTTAAGTGCCGTGGCCGTCATCGAGGCGCAAGACCTTCATCGCACCTATCGCACGACGACGGGAGCCTTCCGCCGCCGCTCGAAGGACGTCGAGGCGGTGCGCGGCGTCAGCTTCGAGGTAGGCGAGGGCGAGCTCTTCGGCCTGCTCGGGCCGAACGGCGCCGGCAAGACGACGACGATCAAGATGCTGATCACGCTCCTCATCCCGACCTCGGGCTCGGCGCGCGTCCTCGGCTACGACGTCGTCAAGGATGCGCGCGAGGTGCGGAAGCGGATCGGCTACGTCTTCGGCGGCGAGCGCGGCGTCTACGAGCGGCTGTCCGGCTACGACAACCTGCGCTACTTCGCGGAGCTGTACGGCGTTCCACCCCGTCTCCAGAAGCAGCGAATCGAGGAGCTGCTGGAGCTCGTGGGGCTGAAGGGGCGCGAGCACGAGCGGGCCGAGGGCTACTCCCGCGGCATGAAGCAGCGTCTGCACGTCGCGCGGGGTCTCCTGCACGACCCGGAGGTGCTCTTCCTCGACGAGCCGACGCTCGGCCTCGATCCCGTGGGCGCCCGTGAGCTTCGCTCGACGATCGCCTCGCTCGTCGAGGCCGGGAAGACGGTCCTGCTGACGACGCACTACATGTTCGAGGCCGACAGCCTCTGCGACCGGATCGCCGTCATCTCGCGTGGCGAGATCGTCGCAGAAGGCACGCCGCTCGACCTCAAACGCAGCGTTGCTCAGGGGAGCGTCGTCGAGGTCGAGGTCTACGGAGTCGCGGGCGCAGCCGTCGAGCGGCTGCGCGGCCTGAACGGCGTCGTCGCGGTCGCAGTCGAGGAGCGGGGCCAGGCGCAGGTGCTCGTCGTCCGGACCGAGCCTGAGGTCGAGTTGACGCAGACGATCCTCGGTCACCTCGACGGCGCCGACATCGGCCGCATCTCCCGCCGCGAGCCGACGCTCGAGGACGCGTACGTGGCGCTGGTAGCAGAATGAGGTCCCTCCGCTTCGTCGCCATCAGCTGGACGCTCCAGTTCAAGATGATCCTGCGCTCGCCCTTCGACGGGATCGGGAACGTGATCTACCCGCTCTTCTTCGCGACGGTCGCGTTCTTCGTCTTCCGCGCCGGGCACAGCCCGAGGACGCTCGTCTACGCCTCGTTCGGGGCAGCGGTGATGGGCATGTGGTCGTCGGTCTCTACGTCGGCCGGCTCCGCGATGCAGCGGGAACGCTGGTGGGGGACGCTCGAGCTGCTCGTCGCCGCGCCGCGGCACTTCGCGCTCGTCCTGCTGCCGGCGACACTCGGTCTGGCGACGGTCGGGATCTACAACCTGGCCGCGACGCTCCTCTGGGGACGGTTCCTGTTCGGCGTCCACCTTTCGATCGCTCACCCGCTCCTCTTCGCCCTCGCCATCGCCGGCACCGTCCTCGCGTTCGGCGGCCTCGGCTTCCTGTTCGCGGTGTCGTTCGTGCGCTTTCGGGCGGCCTGGGTGCTCGGAAACTTCTTCGAGTACCCGGTCTGGCTGATCTGCGGCTTCCTCGTCCCGCTCGCGCTCCTTCCCGGTTGGGTGCACCCGCTCGCCTGGGCGCTCGCGCCGACCTGGGGCATGAACGCGATCCGCGAGTCGGCGCTCGGCGGCTCGCCGCTGCCCGACCTGGCCGCCTGCCTCGGGCTCGGCCTCGGCTACGTGGTGCTCGGCGTCGCGGTCACGGACCGCGTCTTGCGCGCCGCCCGGTTGCGGGGGTCGCTCTCGCTGACGTGATCGTCGCCGTCCGCATCTTCTTCGTCGGCGGTGTGACGAGCTTCCGCGCGCTCTGGTACTGGCTGACCCCGTGGATCTACGTCCCGACGATGCTCGTCGCGCCGATCTTCCAGATCCTGCTCTTCGCCTACATCGGACGCTCGGCGCACCTCCGCTCCGACGAGTTCTACGTGATCGGGAACGCGCTCCAGTACGCCTCGATCCCGTGCCTCTTCGCGATGGCGCAATCGGTCGGAGGGGAGCGGTACCAGCAGACGCTCGGCGCGATCCTCGTCAGCCCGGCGCCCCGGATCCCGCTCTTCTTCGGCCGGTCGCTGCCGGTGGTGCTGAACGGTGCCTTCGTGTCCGCATTCGCGCTCGTCGCCGGCAGCCTGATCCTCGGAGTCGATCTGCCGGCGTCGTCGCTGGCGCCGCTCGCGCTCGTCGTCCTGATCGCGTCGTTCTCCTGCACCGGGCTCGGGTTGATGAACGCCGCGCTCAGCCTGCGGATCCGCGAGAACGCCGTCCTCTCGAACGCGATCTTCGGCTTCCTGCTGATCTTCACCGGCGCAAACGTGCCGCTCGACGCGCTCCCCGGCTGGATGAGCACCGCCGCCCAGGGGATGCCGTTCACGCACGCGATCGCGGCCGCCCGCAAGCTCGCGGCCGGCGCAAGCCTCGGCGACGTGGGCGGCCTCGTCGGCGCCGAGCTGCTCGTCGGCGCGATCTACGGGCTCGCCGGCTACGGCCTGCTGCGCTGGTTCGAGGTGCAGAGCCGCCGCCACGCGACGCTCGAGCGGTCCTAGGGGAGCGGCAGCTCCGCGAAGGGCACGAAGCGGATCCGACCCAGCCACGGCTTCTTGCCGGCGAAGCTGTAGAAGAGGCCCGCGTCCGTCAGCTCGGCTTTCCGAGCGCCCGGCACCGTGGCCTCGGCGCCGTCGCGGAGCCGGAGCAGGTGGACCTTGCCGTCGAGCGTGTAGACCACAACCCCGCGCGCCGCGTCGTCGAGCGTCAGTCGGATCCCGCGGCAGGAGTAGAGCAGGCAGTGGCCGGAGCTGGGGACGTTCGGGAGCGGCCAGGCGTGCAGGAGCTTGCCCGTCGCGGCGCCGTAGTCGCGGAGCCAACCATGAACGAGCACGACGAGGTCGTGTCCCGCGAGGGCGGCCCCGAGCGCTCGCACGTCGAACGTCCGCAGCACGTAGCCGACGCGGTCGAACAGCTCCAGCGCGCCGTCAGCACGTCGCGCGACGATCCGCCCTTCGTCGACGGCAAGCGGCCTGAGGTCTTTTGATGCGCTCGCGACCTCCATCGGCGTTGTGCCGTCGAGCCGCCAGATCGACTCGGGCCCCGGCCGCGACGTGATGTCACGGTTGTGCGCGCCGTAGACGAGCGCGGGCCCGCTGCCGATCACGTTGCCGAGCCTCGGGGGGAGCAACTCGCCTGTGGTTTGGGCGCCGGTGTCGACCTTGACGCCTTCGTCGCGGCGGTGCAGGCTCGTCAGCCAGAGCTCCCACACGGTCGAGTTCCCGCCGAAGACGGAGAGGTAGGCGAGCCGGTCGCCGGCGAGCGCGAGGTCGTAGACGGTGCTTCCGGGCCATGTCGGCTCACTCGGAATGCGGCAGGCCGCGAGCGTAGCCGGGCCCAGAGCGACCTGCTGCGTGTCGCCCGGTCGCCAGACGCCGAGGCTATCCGGGCAGAGCCCGTAAGCCACGCGGTCGCCGTCTGCGGAGAGCTGCTTGATCGGCACCCGTGCCTCGAGCTCGCGCGCCGAGACGCGCACGAGCGGCGTCTCCTCGGGCCTGTGGTAGCGGAGGTCGGCCCGGATGGGCGACCAGGCGAGTCCGGGCATGGCCTCGCCGGGCCCGAAGCTGACGAGCCTCTCGATCGGGCCGTGGAGCGTCGCAACGCCGACGCCTCCGGTCGTGGCGAAGGCGACGGCGCCTCGGTGCGGTGACCAGGCAAGACCCTGAGTGGCCCCCTCGACGAGCAGCCGCGCCGCGCCGCCGGAGCGCGCGACGACCTCGATCCCCCTGTGGTCCTCGTAGGCGAGGAGGCGGCTGTCGGGCGACCACGCGATCCCGGGCCGGATACAGGCGGTGATGCAGTACCTCGGGACGACCGAGCGGATCTGCACCACGCCGCCTGTGGGCCGGACGACCCGCACCGTGTTGAAGTCGCGGAGCGCGATCCATCGCCCGTCCGGGGACCAGACCGGGAGCCCCCAGACGTGCCGCGCGACAACTCGTTCACGGCCGTTCCGGCGGACGACGAGCAGCCCGCCCGCAAAGGAGTCGCGGACGAACGCGATCGAGCGGCCGTCCGGCGAGAGGCTCGGCGACGAGCCGAGGCGCCCGTGCGTGATTCGCCGCTGCGGCCCGCCCGCCACCGCCACCGTCCATATGCCGCGGCTCGTCGTGTAGACCAGCCGACGCGAGTCGGGAGACCAGGAGACGTCCTCGGCGTTCTTCGAGAGGAGCCGAGCGTTGCCGCCGTCCGCCCCCATCACCCACAGCTCCGGCCGCGGCCCCGCGATGAGAGCGCCGGTGTACTCGAGCCACAGATCCGGCCCGCGGAACGCCGCGACGAAGCGGCCGTCCGGTGACGGCACGGGAAAGCCCCAGTTGCCCGCACCGAAGGTGAGCTGCGCGAGCCCTCTTCCCGAGAGCTTTACGGAATACAGCTGCGCGACCCCGGTGCGGGCGCTCGCGAACACGATCCCGTTGGGCGGTCCGACCGGGGTCGGACTCGGCCACAAGCTCACGACGACCGCCGCGACGAGAGGGGCAAACACGCTAGAGCGGCAGCTCGTCGAACGGGACGAAGCGAATCCGTCCCGGCCAGGGATCCTCACCGCGGTAGGCGCAGAAGAGGCCGGCGTCGGTGAGCTCGGCGGCCGTCGCGCCCGGCACCGTCACGTCGGCGCCGCTGCTCAGCCGAAGCAAGTGGACGACGCCGTCGAGCGTGTAGACGACGACCCCGCGCGCCGCGTCGTCGAGCGTCAGGCTGGGCACGTCCGGGAGCGGCCAGACGTACCGGAGCTCGCCCGTCGAGGCGCTGTAGTCGCGGAGCTCGCCCGCGACGTGCACGACGAGGTCGCCACCGGCAAGCACGGCGCCGAGCGCGTGCACGTCGAGCGTTCGTAGGACGCCGCCTTCGAGGTCGATGAGCTCCAGCGAGCCGTCGGGACGCCTGGCGACGATGCGGCCCTCGCCGACCGCGAGCGGCTGAAGATCCTCCGCGTCGGACGTGATCTGCACAGGCTTGTAGTCGTCAAGGCGCCAGATGGTCTCGGGACCCTGCGTCGACGTGTCGAGCCCCGCCCGCGAGCCGTAGACGATGGTCGTCCCGGCGCCGACGACGTCGTCGAGCGCCGGGCGCCAGTCGTAATGGGCGCCGTTCTCGACGATCGTGCCGCCCTCGCTCTCGCAACACGGATTGAACGTCGTGAGCATCAGCCTCGTCCAGACGCTGTTCGCGGCCACGCTGGTGAGATATGCGAGCCGGTCACCGGCGAGGGCCAAGTCGCTGACGTAGTTGACGAACTCGTTTTCCGGAGGCCGGCAGGCGAGGAGGGTCGTGCGGCCCGGGAAGAGCGGCTGCCCTTCGCCGGGCCGCCAGGTACCGAAGATGTGCGGACAGAGGAAGTAGGCGACCCGGTCGCCGTCCGCGGAGAGCTGCTGGATCGGGACGCGTGCCTCGAGCTCGCGCGGCGAGACTTGCACGAGGAAGAGCACCTCCTCGGGCTTCTGGTACGCGAGATCGGTTGCCGCCCAGGACCAGCCGACTCCCCACAGCGCCTCGTGTGGCCGGAAGGGGACAAGCGTCCGGACCCCGCCGGCGAGCGAGACGATCTCCACCCCGGAGTCGGTCGCGAACCCGATCGCCTTCCCGCGGGGCGACCACGCGAACCCCTGCCCGGGCGGCGCGGCGAGCAGCCGCTGCCGCCAGCGGCGACCCGACCGCTCCACGACGTAGATGCCCTCGCCGTTGACGTAGGCGAGGCGGCGGCTATCGGGCGACCACGCGCCCCCAGTAAGGGCACAGCCGCAATCGTTGACGACGACCTTGTGCGCGCCGCTGCTCGGCCGGACGAGCTCGATGGTCAAAGACCTTGCGGCGATGACCGCGATCCACCTCCCGTCCGGCGACCAGGCAGGCCTGCCCGACACCTCGTGGGTGACGACCCTCTCGCGACCGCGTCGCCGGACGACGAGCATGTCGCCGTCGCCGTAGCTGTCCGGGCGGAGAAACGCGATCGAGCGGCCGTCGGGCGAGAAGGTCGGCTCGCTGTCGCCAACCCCGTGCGTCACCTGCCTCGGCGGCCCACGGGCGGCCGCGATCGTCCAGATCGCCCCGTCCTTTGCGAAGGCGAGCCGACGCGAGTCGCGCGACCACGAGGGGCTATCAAATATGGCCTGGCCGGCCTGGGCGAGCAACCGCGCGTCGCGGCCGTCGCCCCGCATCAGCCACAGCTCGTTGCCCCGGAACGCGGCGACGAAGCGGCCGTCCGGGGACGGCAAAGGCGCCAGCCAGTCGCCGGCCCCGAAGGTCAGCTGCGCGAGCCCTCGGCCCGACGGCTCGACGGAGTACAGCTGCGAGACCGTCGTGCGCGAGCTCGCGAACACGATGCGGCTCGGCTGCGTGGCCGGGGCCGAGCTCGAGCCCAGGACGACCGCCGCAGCCAGCGCTCCCCACATCAGAGCGGCAGCTCGTCGAAGGGCACGAAGCGGATCCGGCCCGGCCAGGGATCCTCGCCCGGGTAGGCGTAGAAGAGGCCGGCGCCGGTGAGCTCGGCCGTCGTTGCACCCGGCACCGTCTTGTCCTCGCCGTCGCGGAGGCGGAGCAGGTGGACGACGCCGTCGAGCGTGTAGACCGCGACCCCGCGCGCGGCGTCGTCGAGCGTCAGCCGGATCCCGGGGCACGAGGTGAGACGGCAACGGCCGGCGCTCGGGACGTCCGGGAGCGGCCACACGGAGAGGAGCTTGCCGGTCGAGGGGCTGTAGTCGCGCAACTCGCCCTGGACGAGCACGACGAGGTCGTCACCTTCGAGGACGGCGCCGAGCGCGTTCACGTCGAACGACCGGCGGAGGCCGCCGTCAAAGTCGAGCACCTCGAGCGAGCCGTCGGGGCGGCGGGCAACGATGCGGCCTTGGTCGACGGCGAGCGGCTGGAGGTCGTCGGGGCCGTGCGTGATTTGCACGGGCTTTGTCCCGTCGATCCGCCAGATCGCTTCGGGAGCGGGATGCGGCGAGGTGACCTGCGGCTCGCGGAAGCCGTAGACGAGCGTCAAGCCGCCGCCGGCGAGGTCGCCGAGCGCGAGGGGGAAGTCCCGGCTCGCGGCCCCTTCGGCGATCTCGACGCCGTCGTCCGTGCGGTCGAGCGTCGTGAGCATCAGCGCGGTGTGGATCTCGTTCGCGTCCCACTCGGTGAGGTACGCGAGCCGGTCGCCGGCAAACGACAAGTCGAAGACGTAGATCCCGAATCCCGCCGTCGGCGGCGGACCAGAGCAGGCGGCGCGGGTCGATCCGCCGAAGGCGAGCGGCCGCGCGTCTCCCGGCCGCCAGGCCCCGAGGCTGTGCGGGCAGAGCCAGTAGCCGACGCGATCGCCGTCGGCCGAGAGCTTCGTGATCGGAACACGGGCCTCGAGCTCGCGCGCCGAGATGCGCACGAGCGACGCGTCCTCGGGCGGCCGGTACGAGCCTCCGGGAGGTGCCGGCGACCAGCCGATCCCGGGCTGCGCCTCGCCGGGCCCGAAAGACACGAAGATCCGGACCCGGCTGTCGAGCGCTCCCGTCCCGATTCCGGCGGTGGTGGCGACGGCGAGTGCGTTCCCGCCCGGCGAGAAGGCAAGGCCCTTCACCAGCCCCTTGACGGCGAGCGCCCACACTCCGTTGCCCGAGCGCTGCAGGACGTGAATCGCGTCGGCTTCCACGTAGGCGAGGCGACGGCTGTCGTACGACCAGGCGAGCGGGGGCGGTACGCAGTCGGTAAGGCAGTCGCTCGTGCTCCCCACGAGGAAGGCGCGCTGAAGCCGACCCGTCGGGCTGAAGAGGTCGAGCTCGGCGTCTTCCTGGATCGCAATCGACCTGCCGTCCGGAGACCAGGCCGGAAAGCCTTTGACGCCCCTCGCGACGACGTGCTCGTGGCGGTTCCGCAGCACGACGAGCCTGACGCCGGGCTTGCCGTAGTGGACGAACGCGACCGAGCGCCCGTCGGGCGACAAGCTCGGCCAGCCGGCGTCGCTCCCGCGGGACACCCGCCGCGGCGGTCCGCCTGCCACCGCCACCGTCCAGATGTTCCAGTCGCTCCCTCGGTAGGCGAGTCGGCGCGAGTTGCCAGACCAGGAGACGGCGGTCAGGTTCGCCTCCGTCGGGTCGTAGTCCACGTTCGAGGCGACGAGCCGGGCGCCGCTGCCGTCCGCCCGCATCACCCAGAGCTCCGACCGGCGCAGCGCCGCAACGTAGCGGCCGTCCGGCGAAGGCTGCCGCTGCTGCCAGCCGCCGGCGCCGAAGGTCAACTGCGCGAGCCCCGTTCCCGAGGGCTCGACGGAGTAGAGCTGCGAGACGCCTGTGCGGGAGCTCGCGAAGACGATGCGGCTCGGAGGCGAGGCGGAAGCGTGACTGGAGCCGAGGACGACAGCCGCAGCCAGCGCGCTCCACATGACACGAGGCTACGCCTACCTTGTTACGAAACAATCAAAAGTCTGCAAGCGGTTCGATCGCGTCACCGAGGCGCACCCGCCCCGGCTCCGCGACGGCGCCGAAGACCCCGAAGTCGATCTCCTTTCGGTCGCGCACGCCGCGGTAGGCCTTGATCTCGCGCAGCGTGTCGAAGTCGCGGACGCCGGTCTTCGGGTTCTGGGTGGTGATCGCACAGCGCGCGACCTGCTCGTGCAGGAGCACGACGGCCTCGCCGACCTGGACGCGGCGCCCGAGCCATCCGTCTTCCTCGTGCGCGGCGACGCCGCCGATCCCGATCAGCATCCGGAAGCGCCGCGGATCGACCCGCTCGTCGGGGCCCGCGCGCCGGCGAAGCTTCTCCAGCGACGCCTCCGACAGCATCGTCACCGGCCCGCCCCCACGATCGACTCCGGAGCCCGGCTCCTTCGTCTGGACGAGCCGCACCGGCCGCCCGACGTGCGCCGACAGCGCCTCGTTCCAGGGCCCGCGGACGAGGCGCCCCTCGACCGGACGGCCGAAGAAGTCGGTCGTCACCTCCCCGTCGAGCTCCACCTCGCCGACGACGACCGAGCCGTCGGGGAACGCGAGCTCGAGGCGCTCGCGCGCGGCGTGGTAGGCCGGACGGACGAGCCCGAGCCGCCCGTCCCGGAGCAGCCCGTACCGCCGGCCGTGCGCGTCGACGACGTGGAAGCGGCGGTCGTCGGCGACCCCGCGGCGTCCGAGCGCGATCTCCTCGAGCTCGACGAGAGCGAGCCCCTTGACGGGCGCGATCGTCAGCCAGGCGACGTGGGCCACGATCGAGAGCCTACGCAGGCGGGGCGTCGACCTCGACCTCGGAGCGCCCGGGTGTCGCCTCGAGCTCGAAGACGTAGAAGTCGCGCCCGGTCACCTGCACGGCCACGTTGTAGACCGGCGTCTCCGCGATCGAGCTCTCGAACCTCCCCGCGTGGGCATGGCCGTGCAGGACGAGGTCGGGGAGGTGCTCCGCGATCGGGATCCCGAGCCTCGCGCAGCCGAGGTAGGTCCAGATCCCCGGCGGCTCGCCTTCGAGCGTGCCCTCGACGGGCGCGTAGTGCAGCAGGACGATGCGGAGCGGGCAGTGCGCCACTGCCTTGAGGCCGTCGCCGATCGCGTCCGTCTCGGCGGTCGTCTCGGCGTACACCTCCCGAAGCAGCGGCTCGCCGAAGTCGGGGAGCGACGAGCCCGCGAACCCGCCGACGAAGCCCTTGGCGCCGACGATCCCGACGTCCACGCTCTCGACCTCCGCGATCGCCCAGTCGCGGTCGAGGACGAGAACGCCTGCGCTGCGGAGCGCGTCCGCCACCTCGTGTCCGCGCCCGAGGTGGTGGTCGTGGTTGCCGAGCACGGCGTAGACGGGCGTGCGGAGCCCTTCGCACGCGTCGGCGAGGACGCGTGCCTCCTCGGGATCGCCCTGGGTCGTGACGTCGCCCGCGAGCAGGATCAGGTCGGCCTCGCCGTCGATCTCGGCGAAGGCCGACTCGACGCGCTCGCGATGCGCCTCGCTCGCGTGCACGTCGCCCGCGGCGGCGATCCGGATCGTGCGCTTGTCGTCCACGCCGACATGGTGCCCGTGATTCGCGCTCTCCAAGCCCGGGTAGCTCGCGGCCATGCCCGGCGAGGAGGAGTTCGACCGGCTCGTCGAGACGACGCGAAAGGCGGGCGCCGCGCTCCGCGACGCGGGCGTGCGGTACGCGCTCGGCGGCGGCCTCGCCTCGTGGGTCCGCGGCGGGCCGAAGACCGAGCACGACATCGACTTCTTCGTGAAGCCCGAGGACGCGGAACGCGCTCTCGCCGCGCTGGCCGACGCGGGCTTCCGCACGGAGAGGCCGGTCGAGGAGTGGCTCGTGAAGGCCTACGACGGCGACCTGCTCGTCGACCTGATCTTCAATCCCGCGAGCGGCCCCGTGGACGACGAGCTCCTCGCCCGGGCGGACGAGCTCGAGGTCGCCGCGGTGAAGATGCCGGTCGCGAGCCTCGACGACGTGATGGTGACGAAGCTCCTGGCGCTCAACGAGCAGGAGCCCGACTTCGGCGGCTGCCTGGAGATCGCGCGCTCGCTCCGCGAGCAGATCGACTGGGACTGGGTGCGTGAGCGGACGGCGGAGGCGCCATTCGCGGCCGCGTTCTTCACGCTCGTCGAAGAGCTCGGCGTCGTTCGGGCGACCTAGCTGGGTACCTAAGGCTCTCGGCGACTAGTCAACGCGCTTGACGTCGGCGGTATCGATCGTCGGCGCCCCTGGCCTCGGATCGAGCCGCGTCAGGAAGGCATGCCCTTTCGAGCACACATGCACGCCCGGGAACCTGATCTCGTCGTCCTGTCCCTCGAACTGCGTCGGTATGCGCTCGCGGTCGCGGGGGCACGTCTGGAATTTCGGGATGACAGTCACGCAGGCATCATCAGGGCACGCGGCATTACGCGCAACCGCGCCCGGCGACCTAGAAGAAGAACTGCCGCCAGGCGGTCCACCAGTCCTCGGCGCGGGAGACGATCTTCCGCGGCTCGACGATCTCGACGCCCTGCTTGTAGCGATACTCGTCCGCCGCGTCGGTGGTCGTCAGCTCGACCTCGATCTCGCACGGACGGCCCGGGTCGTACGGCTCGACGGCGCGCAGGTCGCCAAGCGCCTTCCGCGCGCCCTCCTCGATCAGCTCACGCGCCCGCTGCGGCGGGATCTGCCGCGCGCTGAAGCGGCCGAGGCCCTCCTTCACGGCCACCGTCGTCAGGCCCGCGCCGAGCAGCTCGCGCCCCTCCTCGCAGGTCGCTCGATCGCCGGTGACCAGAAGAACCGGACAGCCCCACGTGCCGCAGAGCGCGGCGTTGATCCCCGTCTCCCCGACGAGCATGCCGTTGAAGCGCAGGTTCGACCACTTCTGCCCGGAGACCGTGTGGTTCAGGACGCCGTCGGGCGTTCCCGCGCGCGCGTGCATCGCGACGAAGAGCGCCGCGTCGCAGCCTTCCTCGAGGAAGGACGTGTACTCCGTCCAGTGCTCCTGGACGACGAACTCGCACGCCGGGTCTAGGAGCTCGGGGATCAGCGAGTTGAAGTTCCAGCCCTTGCCCGCGCCGTGGCAGTCCATGACGACGATCTCGGTCGCACCGGCGGCCTTCGCGCCGCGGACGGCCGCGTTGATCTCCTCGGTGTAGAGCCTCCGGCCCTCCTCGTACATCGGGTCGCCGCCCGACGTCTGCTGCCACTTCACGATCCCGGCGACGCCCTCCATGTCGCTGATGACGAGGACGCGCACGGCCGGTGTTCTATCGCGTCTCGGAGCGGGACGTCCTCCTCGGTCGGGATCCAGTGGCCGATCGCGCTCGTGCCCCAGCCGAGGAGCTGCCGTCGGACCGGCTCGAGGCCCGCCACGCGCTCCTCGTCGATCCCCAGGTCATCCCGCGGCCGGATCCAGCGGTGCGTGTAGGCGTAGAAGAGGACGCGCCGGGTCGTATCGGAGTGGTTGTCCCCGCGCGCGTGCCACAGCCGCCGGTCGAGGACGACGGCGGTTCCCGCACGGACGAGGAGCGGGACGGCGTCGTCAGGTTCGCGGTCGCGCGTGAGGACGTCGCGCATGTGGCTGCCGGGGACGACCCGGAGCGCGCCGTGCACGGCGGTGGGCACGTCCGTCAGGAACCAGGCCACCTTGAGCGAGAGCCGCGGCCGCGGCGACTCGACCTCGACATTCTGGCGGCCACCGTCCTGGTGCCAGCGCCACTGCGGCTCGGCGTCGGCCGCGAGCGGTGGATGCACGTCGAGGTGGCAGTGGTAGACGTAGATGTTCCAGCCGAGGACGTCGAGGACGATCGGCAGGACCGCCGGGTGGTCGACGAGTTCGAGGAAGGCGTCGTCGAGCCCGAGGAAGGCCAGGCGGTGGAACGCGTGGCCGTTCGGCGACTCCGCGCGCCGGACGCGCTCGACCGCGGCGGTCAGCCGTGCGACAGCGTCAAGGTCGAGCGCGTCCTCGACGACGGCGAATCCGTCCCGCTCGAGCCGTTCCTGCAGCACGTGGCGGTTACGGCCACGAGCGGTATGCAGGTCCAGAAACACCTCGAGCGGAACCGCCGCCCGGTTCCGCTCGAGACTTGCGACCGAGGCACCGCTTGCGGTGCCGTCAGGACGTGCAGGCCCAGCCTGCGCGTCCGTCTGAAACGGCCGGTCGAGCCGCCTGGAGAAACACCTCGAGCGGAACCGCCGCCCGGTTCCGCTCGAGGCTTGCGACCGAGGCACCGCTTGCGGTGCCGTCATCAGGACGTGCAGGCCCAGCCTGCGCGTCCGTCTGCAACGGCCGGTCGAGCCGCCTGCAGAAACACCTCGAGCGGAACCGCCGCCCGGTTCCGCTCGAGACTTGCGATGAAGGGGGAGCCTCGCCGCATGGAGGCCTCTTCATTCCGTTTGGCCCCCGCCGCATCGGGGCCGCCCGGTGATCGCT
>Ga0209577_10001807_pt1 | contig 21063 bp, 17 predicted proteins | sample GraSoiAngelo_109_FD_185874 | JGI IMG/M metagenome (GOLD analysis project Ga0209577, IMG submission 185874) | Grasslands soil microbial communities from the Angelo Coastal Reserve, California, USA - 14_0903_12_20cm (SPAdes) (version 2) | ecosystem: Environmental > Terrestrial > Soil > Grasslands...
CCTCGGGCGCCTGCGGGAGCATGGAGACGTTCTGGAGCTTGGCGCTGACCACCAGCCAGCCCTGGCGGCACGGCTCCACGCCGGCCAGCACCTTGTACGGAAGGGGCGCTTCGCGCTTCAGGGGACGAAAGGTCGGCGAGCGCACCCGTTCACCAGGCTCCGACGCCCAACCGCAGGATTTGGCGCGGTTGGGAGCTGCGGTGTGATTCGAGCAGCTCGACCAGCTCGAGCAGGACGTCCGGGGAGCGCTCCGGCTCGTGGATCACGTCGCGACTGTACGGCGGCGGGCGCGGGCGGGAATCCTCAATGTTGACGAGGGTTGCCCGCCCGCCGGCGCCTTTGCCTGCTAGCGCCCGCCCCCGCTGGAGCTGGCGGCCTTGACGGTCGTGCTCCCACTGGAAGAGGTGGAGGAGCTGGAAGGGGTGGAACCGCCGGTCGACCCGCCGTTGGTCGTGGCGCCGCTGGTCGGGGTGCCTCCGCCCGCCGGCTTGCCGCTGACGTCGGGTGTGGTCCCCAAGCCTGCGTCGGCCCGGTGAACCTCGACCTCGGTGCTGGCGGTGGTGCTGCCGATGTCATCGGCGTGGCGCACGTCGTTGGGCTCGCCGCTGGTGTTCACGGCGCCGGTGCCGCTCGGGCTCTGGCTGCCCGAGGACGAACCGGACTCCGAGCCGCTCCTACCCGATACGGCCCGGCCCGACGAGCTGTTCCTCGCCGCCGGAGCGCCTGGGCCGCCCTTCTGGGTCGACTGGGAGGTCGCGGTCGTGCTGTCCGAGGACCGGCTGGTGGCGGTGGCCGCGGGAACGGTGGACGCCTGGGTCCCGGTGCTGGGGTCAACCACGGACGTGGGCGTCGAGTCGACGTGTGTCGCCGCAGGCTTGTCCTCCTGGGGCGCGGGAATGTCGATGCTGAAGGCGTGGGCCACCCGGGAGACGACGAGCTGGGCCGGGCTGGGGAGGGCGTTGGCCGCCCCCATGCCGGCGCAGAAGCCGAACAGGCCGACCGCGCCCACACCGGCCCGGATCGATGCCCGGCGCGCCCAGGTCCTGAGCACTTCCCGGGAGCCGGGCGCGGCCTTGCGGGTCACCACGGCGCTCTCGGCCAGGGCCGGGAGCCCCCCCGTGAGCATGGCCGCCAGCTCCTTGCCGACGAAGGGCGAGGGCGTCACCGTGTAGGTGGCCCGCGCCTCGGACAGGAATGAGTCGAGCATGCGCACGTCCCCGGCCTGACTGTGAGAACCGCCGGTGAGGAGAGCCTCGACGTCGCGGTCGCTGAGAGTGGTCTGATTCATCGTCCGCCCCTATGCGGTCATCTCTACAGCGCCGAGCTGAGAGGTGTCGTGATGTTGGGCAACAGGCTCGAGCGTCAGCTCACGCCGTAGGCTTTCGAGCCCCCGGCGCTGAAGCTGCTTGACGGCGCCGACGCTCTTGCCCAGGGTCTTGGCCACGTTCTCGCACGTCATGTCGGCGAGGATGCGCAGCATCAGTACGTCGCGCTGCTGGGGGGCGAGCGTCGAGAGAACGGCCTGGACCTTGTCGGAGCCGAGCTCCTCGAAGGCCACGGTCTCGGCCGCCCGGGCCTTGTCCGCCCGGGCCTGGGCCAGCTCGTCGAGCTGGACCTCCTCAGGCCGGTTGGCCGTACGCCGGCGTTCGTCGACCAGCAGGTTGTGGGCGATGGTGAACAACCAGGACCGGAACTGCTCCTCGCTGCCGGAGAACGAGCTCATGCGGCGGAAGGCCCGAAGGAACACTTCGTTGGACATGAGCTCGTGGTCCTCGGCTCCCTGCGACCGCAGGTAGCCGTCGATCGGACCTCCGTAGGCGTCGAAGATGCGGGTCAACGCCCACCCTGCTCCGACCTGCGCAGCTGTCAGCACCGAATCCCAGGCACGGGGGAACCGAAGTTCCGTAGAACGCATCACACGGTCAATCGGACACACGTTGCCTTCGGAAAAGCTCTCCGCCGGTGCCCGGCGGAACCAGTGGCGCTTGCCGGGGAGACCGACCATCGCTGGACTCCAATCCCTAGAGGCGGTCAGGTGGGCGAGGGTCAATGACCCGGTCCGCCGCTGGTGCCCGAGCTGGCTGGGCGACCGGAGGGGTCACCGGGCGTGTCGGGCGTGGTCTGGGACTGATGCTGGGCTTCCAGGGCGTGCTCGGCCTCGAGAGCGTGCTCGGCCTCCAGGGCGTGCTCGGCCTCGAGAGCGTGCTCGGCCTCCAGGGCGTGCTCGGCCTCCAGAGCGTGCTCGGCCTCCAGGGCCTGGTCGGAGGACGACGCGGAAGAGGAGGAGGACGCCGAGGTGTCCGACGCCGAGGAGCGGTCCGACTGCGAGCCTCCGCCCTTGCCCGGGCCGCGATTCTGGCCCTTCGTCCCGTTGGAGGAGGTATGGGCGACGGCGGCCGAGGCCGCCTGGTGCGCCGCCTCCTTGGCCTGCTCGGCCGCCACCTCGGTGGCGGGCATGGTCGTCGTGGTGGCCGGCTCCTCCTGGGAGCTCACGGCCTGGCTGGTGGCCTGGGTGGTCGGGTCGTCGGCCCGCCTGACGTCGACGGCGCCCGCCGTGCTCGTGCTGCGGACCGTGCGGCTAGTGCCGTCCGGCGAGAGCAGATCGATGCCGACGGCATGGGCGACGGCGGCCAGCGAGCTCTGGGCCGGCGCCGGCAAGGCCCCGGCTACGCCGAGCCCTCCGAGCGTCCCGCTCACAACCAACCCCACTATCCCAATTCCGGCAGAGCGTACTTTCCAGCCCGATCCGAACATCGTCTTCCTTTCGACCGATCTCGTTGTTCATCACCTGGGTAAACGAAGGCTGCGCCCCCAGGGGTACGGGCGGCCGGAGAAATCTGCGCCGACCCCCCAAATTGGGGGGCCACCCCCCCAGATGGGCCGTGGCCCCGGCACCAGGGCTCTCCTAGCCTCGGTGGCGATGAGCTCGGGAGATGTGGCGCGCACCATTCAGGTCCCGTCCGCCAACGCCAAGGCCAGAGGAACCGTCACCTCGCTGGGCCCGGACAACCGAAGCCGGCCCATCCGGGTCGTCGTCGCCAACGGACCGGGCGCGGGAGCCCGCTTGGCGAAGAGGCTGGCCGCCTTCGAAGAGGTGGAGATCATCGACGTCGCCGTCGACGGGGCCGGAAGCTTCGGGCTCATCGAGGCGGCCCGCGCCGACATCGTCGTGGTCGACCTGGGGCTGGGCCAGGCCCTGGAGCTGATCGCCCAGCTGCGGGAGCGCCTGCCCTCCGTGCACATCGTGGCCCACCTGGCCCTGGCGTCCGAGCGCCTGGCCGAGGCCGCGCTGGCCGCCGGGGCCGAGGTCTGCGCCATCGAGAGCGTGTCCGACGCCCAGCTCCTCGAGGCCCTCGACCTGCTGGCCTGGCACCTGGACGGGGAGGCGGCGGACGAGCAGTCGCGGCTGGGCCACGACGCTGACGGCGATCGCGGGAGCGAGGCCCTCCACACGGCGGGGCGCGCAGACCCCGACGCCGGAGGCGAGGACCTCCGCCTTCAAGACGAGCTGGACCGGGCCCGCCGAGGCCATGAGGCCCTGCTCGAAGCGCTGGACGCAGGGGTCATCAACGTCGCACCCAACGGCGCCGTCATCACGGCCAACGCCAGCGCGGCGCGCATCATGGGGCTCTCGCGTGAGGAGCTGCTGGCCAGGAACATCCTCGACCCGAGCTGGGTCGCCATCAGGGAGGACGGCTCCTTCTGGCCCACCGACGAGCGCCCGATGCCCCTGGCCCTGCGCACGGGCGAGCCCCAGCGAGGCGCCGTCTACGGCGTGCGCCGGCACGGAGGCGACGTGCGCTGGCTGTCGCTGAACGCCGTGCCCGTATGGGACGCGGATGCCTCAGCGCTCAGCTCACTGGTCGTCTCCTTCGTCGACGTGACCGAGCAGCGGGCCGCCGAGGAGGCCGTGCGCCTGAACGCGGCCCAGTTCCGGGCCATCTTCGACAGGGCCGCCATCGGCATGGCCGCTACCTGGGACAACGACGGGCGCCTGGAGTGGGTCAACCCGGCTCTGTGCGAGCTGACCGGCTACAGCGCCGAGGAGCTCGTCGGGATGCGCTTCGTGGAGCTGACCCATCCCGAGGATGTGGGACCGGTGCTCGGCCTGTACCGCCAGCTCCTGCGGGGCGACAGGGAGCGCTACCAGCTGGAGAAGCGCTACATCCGCAAGGACGGCGGGGTGATCTGGGTGAGGGTCACGGTGTCGGTGGCCCATCAGCCCCTGGGCGCCCCCATGGCCGTGTCCATGGTGGAGGACATCACCCCGGCCAAGGAGGCCGAGGAGGTGCGTGAGCGGGCCGCGGCCCAGCTGCGGCGGGCCAACGAGGAGCTGCGCACGGCCGACGACCTGAAGGACAGCCTCCTCGGCGTCACCTCCCACGAGATGAGAACCCCCCTGGTCGGCGTCCTCGGGTACGCGGAGACGCTCCAGGCCCACTGGGACGCGCTGGACGAGGCCGAGCGCCGGGGATCGGTGGACGGCATCCTCCGCCAGGCGCGGCTGCTGGCGGCCATCGTCGACGATCTGGTGGCGTTCGCCAACGCCCAGGGCGGCCGTCTTCGCGTCGACCTGGCCCCGGTGGAGCTGGCGCCTTTGCTACGGCACGCGATCGAGGATCGGGGCCTGGCCCCGGCGTCGGTCGCCATCCGGTGCGAGCCCGAGGCGGCCGTGGTCGGCGACCCTCGCCACGTGCGCCATATCGTGGGCAACTGCCTGGCAAACGCGATGAAGTACGGCGCCCCGCCGATGTCGATCGAGGTGGAGGACAAGGGCAACGACGTCGAGATCCGGGTTCGCGACCAGGGCCCGGGCGTGGAGGAGGCCTTCGTGCCCTTCCTCTTCGAGCGCTTCAGCCAGCCCACCACGGGGCTGATCCGTCGATCGGCCGGAACCGGTCTTGGCCTTGCCGTCGTCGCCGCCCTGGCCCGGTCCATGGGGGGGACGGCCTGGTACGAGCCCAACTCGCCGGCCGGGGCCTGCTTCTGTGTGCGCCTCCCCGCGGGATGAAGTAGCTCCAGCGCCCTCGACAGTCCTCCGCGTACCTATCCGGCGGGTTCCCCCAGGGAGCAGAGCTGGGCCAGGGCGGCGATGACCTCGGGAAGCCCGGCCTCCTTCTCCAGGTAGCGGTCTGCGCCGAGGGACATGGCCTCTGCGGCGGAACGGGCCGCGGCCCAGGCCGAGTAGACCAGGATCCTGGTCTCGGGCGATATCCGCCGTATCTCGGGGATGGCGTCCAGCCCGCTGGCGTCGGGCATGCCCAGGTCCAGGATCATCACCCCCGGCCGCAGCGCCTCGGCCAGCCGGACGGCTTCGGCCGCGTCCCCGGCCTCCCCCACCACCTCGAAGCGCCCGTCGAAGCGCAGGGCCAGGCCCAGGACCTTGCGCAGGTCGGGATGGTCGTCGGCGATGACCACTCTCACGGTGGTGCTAGTGGCCTCGGCTACCACGCGCAGACGGTAGCTCCCGGAACTGGGAGCTTCCTGGACGGCCCCAGACGGTTCGAGAGGCCGGTCAGTCGTCCAGACGCCGGTGGCGGGTCACGCCGCCCGGGGTCGGCTGGGTGCGAGGCGACGGCTGCGACATCGACGGCTGTGACATCGACGGCTGCGACATCGACGGCTGCGAGATCGACGGCGGCGCGAGTGGGCCGTCGGCTCGAAGGGTCACACCCGACGCGGGGTCTTCAGCGGTGATCGTGCTCGGAGGTCCGGACACCACGGGCGGGCCGACGGGTGCATGGAAGGTCCCAACCGCCCCGACACCCCTATCCAGGCCGAAGATCGCGAATTGGTCGGTGACCGCCAGCGCCGCGGCGATGGCGCACATCACCGCAAGCAGGGCAACCGCCATCGATCTGCTTTGCGTCATGACTCCTCCGAACCACCGGTTCCTCTCTCACACTGAATCTCGGCAGGCGCGAGTCCCCGGTCCATCCCATTTGCGCCAAGAGTTGGTTAGCGGCACGTCCCCGTCCGGGTAAGCCTGTGGGCAAGGGCGCCTGATCCACCACCTGAAGTAGCGGTCCCCTGACCCGGAATGACGACGCCAAAACCGCTCCGGTGGGCTATGGAGACTGAACGAGTTTGGGCCGAAAGTCGTCATCGTGCGAGTGCTGCTGGTCGAAGACGACGACACCATCGCCGATCCGCTGTCAAAGGGACTCCAACGGGAGGGCTTTGACATCGAACGCGTGTCGAGCGGGACGGCGGCCATGGAAGCGCCCCAACCAGATGTGGTGCTTCTCGACCTCGGGTTGCCGGACATCGACGGCTACGAGGTGTGCCGGCGCATGCGGGCCACCTCGGACGTGCCCATCCTGTTCCTGACGGCGCGCTCTGACGAGATCGACCGCGTGGTCGGTCTGGAGCTGGGCGCGGACGACTACGTCGTGAAGCCCTTCGGGTTCAGGGAGCTGGTCGCCCGCATCCGCGCCGTGGTCCGCAGGCGGGGCCCGGAGCGGCGCCAGGCCAGCAACGGCGGCAGCCCGCTCAGGGTCGACGGCCTCGAGGTCGACCGCAGGGCGCGACGCGTCGTGCTGGGCGGGGGGGAGATCGACCTCACGCCCAAGGAGTTCGACCTGGTCGCCCTCCTGGTCACCGACCCGGGCGCCGTCTTCGAGCGACGCCGGATCATGGAAGAGGTCTGGGGCCACCCCTGGTACGGCCCGACGAAGACGCTCGACGTGCACGTGGCGTCGGTGCGCAAGAAGCTGGGTGACCCGGGCTGGATCGAGACGGTCCGAGGAGTGGGTTTTCGTCTTCGCCCTTCCGCATGATCCGGCGGTTGCTGGCCGGGTACCTCTCGATCACGCTGTTCATCCTCGTCGTCCTGGAGATCCCCCTGGGGATCAGCTTCGCCCGGCTGCAGAGGAACCGCCTCATCGCCGACGTCCAGCACGACGCCGCGACCATCGCCCTGTTCTCCGAGCCCAGGCTGGAGGCCAAGGACGCGGCCGGCCTGCAACGGGTGGTGGACGCCTATCGTGCCCGCACCAAGGGCCGGGTCGTGATCCTCGACCAGGTCGGGATCCTGAGGGCCGACTCAGACTCGCGGGGAGCCCCTGTGCCGGCCCGGGACTTCTCCACCAGGCCCGAGGTCCAGCGGGCGCTGGGCGGGGACGAGGCCCACGGCTTCCGTCACTCCACCCTCCTGGGCCAGGACCTGCTCTTCGTCGCCGTGCCCATGAACAGCGGCGGCATCGTGCGGGGAGTGGTGCGCATCACCTACCCCTCCTCCGTGCTGGCCACCACCATCCTCCGCAGCTGGGCTCTGCTCGTGGGTCTCGCTCTCCTCATCCTCGCCGTCGTCATCGCCGTGAGCTTCCGGCTGGCCCGCTCCGTCCTGGCCCCCCTGCACGACCTGGAGGACGCGGCCGCCCGCCTGGGCGAGGGTGACCTCAAGGCCCGGGCCAAGGTCCCACGCGCCCCCCGGGAGCTGACGGTGCTGGCTCAGGAGTTCAACGCCACCGCCAGCAAGCTGGCCCGACTGGTCGACTCCCAGGCCCGCCTGGTGGCCGACGTGTCCCACCAGCTGCGAACACCCCTGGCCGCCCTGCGCCTGCGCCTCGAGATGCTCGAGGCCGACATCCCCAGGCGGGCCCACGAGGACTACGAGGCCGCGGTGGCCGAGGTCCACCGCCTGTCCCGTCTGGTGGACGGCCTGCTCATGCTGGCCCGGGCCGAGAACAGGCCTTCGGCCCGAGAGCGCACCGACGTGGGCGCCATCGTGTCGGGACGGCGGGCCGCCTGGCTCCCGCTGGCGGAGGAGCGCCACGTCAACATCGCCGTCGAAGGACGGCTGCGCGCCTTCGCGCTGGTGACCCCGGGCAACCTCGAGCAGGTGCTCGACAACCTCATCGCCAACGCCATCGACGTCTCGCCCGAGAACAGCACCATCAGCCTGCGCATCGAGCCGCCCACAGCGGAGTTGGAAGGACGCTGGACGACAGTCCATGTCATCGATCAGGGGCCGGGGATGAGCCTCGAGCGCCGCGTCTCCGCCTTCGACCGGTCCTGGAGGGTCGGGGACTCCGAGGGCACGATCGGGGGCTTCGGGCTGGGACTGGCCATCGTCCGTCAGCTGGTCGTCACCGACCGGGGCGAGGTCGAGCTCCTCGAGGCCGACGGCGGAGGGCTCGACGTGTGCGTCCGCCTGTCCGCGGCCACCGCGCCCCGCCGGCGGCCCATCGTCGTGCGGAGCGCCGAGGGCGAGGGCGGCTCGGCGAGCGAGGCAGCCAGGACCGCGGCCAAGGCTCGCGTCGACCAGCTCGTCTCGAACTAGCCAGGGTCTCGCACCAACCAGACCCCAGAGACGCCTACGGTCCCGGTCGGGAGAGAGGTACCGACCGGGACCGCGGGACTTTGGGGGCGAGCTGCCCGTGAGCAGCCGCCCGCGATGTGGCAGGCCTGTTCAGGCCGCTCCCTCTTGGCGCTCGTCACGCAAGAGCTCGAGACGGCGCATGCGCTCGACCGGCGCCAGGCGGGGGATGGGGAGGTGGGTCACCGGGATCGAGATGCGACGGCGCAGCCGAGCCGGGAGATCCTGCTTGAGCCAGCCCGACACGCCCGAGGGCAGCGTGCACAGGAGGAGCTCGTCGAACTGGCGCTCACGCACGGCATCGAGGGCGGCGAGGACGGGATTCTCGTCCCCCACCGCACCCGTCACATGGACCTGCATCTGGCCGAAGCGCACCATGGCCAGCTCCAGGCGCCGGCGGGCCAGGGCCTGGGCCGCGCCCTCCGTCCACGTGAGGCCCTCTTGCACCCGCGTGGCGGGCACCACGATGTGGAAGCGGGACTGCCCGACCTCCATGAGGTCGCGGACCTTCTCCACCACTGTGTCCGAGACCACCGTCTGGTTGGCGATCACCAAGTAATTCCGCATCCGAGCTCCTAGCTCCTTCGAGTTCCAGCGCCCTCCGTGCCGGGATGCTGCAGGCCGGACCTGAGACAAACCTTGTGCCCTCGTCACCTTGTGACCAGAGGCTTTCCCGAAGGTTCGGACCGCAGAGTTCGAGAGTCCTCAAAGAGGAGGCATGGATGACCGACAGCCCCACCCGGTGCGCATGGTGCGGAACGCCCTACGGCGCGTTTCTCTCCCTGCTGACCCACATCGACGACGAGCACCTCGTCATGCCCCGCAACGTGGTCTCCCTGGCGGAGGCACGCCAGGCCAGGCACCAGCGCCGGATCGGCGCCTACCAGCAGATGCTGCCGACCCCGGCCTGACCAACCTCGCCAGCCCACCCACCAAAGCACGCCGCCCGGCCCCTGTGGCCGGGCAGTGTCGCGTCTGGGGGCTCTATCTAATGGCTCTTCGCGCCAGCGCTCATCGCTTTGCCGCTGGGGACCCCAGCCCCAGCGGCCCGGCCGCTCATCGCTTTGCCGCTGGGGACCCCAGCCCCAGCGGCCCGGCCGGCCTCTCACCAGCTCGGCGCGGGGCTCCCGGGATCAGCGGCCCGGCCGCTCATCGCTTTGTCCCTGGGGACCCCAGCCCCAGCGGCCCGGCCGCTCATCGCTTTGCCGCTGGCGACCCCAGCCCCAGCGGCTCGGCCGGCCCCTCACCAGCTCGGCGCGGGGCTCCCGGGATCAGCTGGCGGCGGCCAGGGCGGTGTCGTCCGTGTCCTCGGCGTCGTCGGATGACGAGGTTTCCCGGAGGTCGATGACGGCGCCGTCGTGCTGCCCCATGGCCGCCAGCGCCTCGCGCATGGCGTCGTAGCGGAAGCCGAAGCCCTCCTCCGTGGTGCGGAGGATGTTGGCGTCGCACAGGGCCTCGAGGTCCTCCACCAGCCCCAGCTCGGACACGCCCAGCACGGCGGCCAGGGCCTCCAGGTGGAAGGGCTGGGGCAGCTCGGAGGCGGCCCGAAGAGCGGTGAAGCGGGCCGGACCGGCCTCGCTGCAATAGCCGGCCAGCCTCACGCACGCATCGGCGCTGAACCGGTCGGGGCCCTCGTCGTAGGAGCTGCGCAGGGCGTCAGCCAGCAGCAGCGGATGCCCACCGGTTCGCTCGTAAAGGTCCGTGAGCCCGGCCGAGTCGAGGTCGTCCTGGCTCAGCGCGCCGAGGTGGATCCTCCCGGCCGGCTCGAGCAGGGCCAGGGGGCCGTCCCCCGCCGTCCCTCGCCTGCAGGTGGCCACCACTGCCACGGGGGAGCCGTGGCACCGGCGTTGCATGTAAGCCAGGGCCGAGACGGTCAGGGGGTGGGCCAGGTCCAGACGATCGATGAACAGGACCAGGGGGGCGTGGCGCCGCACCACCGCGGCCAGGAGCTCGAAGGCGACGACGTGGCTGGCCCGGTTGGTCGCCGAGGGGTCCTGGGCGGCCAGCTCCTCCAGGGCTCGGCGCACCTCGGCCAGCTCCTCGTCGGGCCCCAGCGCGTTTTCCAGGGCGGACATGATCGGCGTCGGGGGCAGGCCGGCTCCGGCGCCCGAGCAGTCGGCGTGACCGCTTCGGGTTCCCATCACCCGCCGCTGGGCCTCTTCGAGGAAGCGGGAGGCCCCGATGCCCCCCTCACCCTCCACGAGCACGAGCGAGAAGGCTCCCGAGAGGGCATGGGCCGCATGCTCCTCGAGCTCGGCCAGCTCCTGCGACCGGCCCATGAACACGCAGGCCACGCTGTCGTCGTCGCTCGTCGCGGTAGGCGATCCGCAGTGCATGAGCGTGTCGTCGTGACGCTCGATGGCCATGTAGAGCGACACGGTGTCGGGCATGGGGCCCACGCCCAGCTCGACCTCCAGCGTCTCCCGGCAGCGCAGGAAGGCCCGCACGGCATCCTCCTGGCGACCCAGGCGGTACGAAGCGACCATGGCGATTCGCGAGGCGGCCTCCACCAGTGAGTCGCGGGCCAGGGCCAGCGCGGCGAAGCGCAGGGCGCCATTCGAGTCGCCCAGGGTCAGGGCGCACTCACCCGCGCTGACCAGCGCCCCCATGAGCCGGGGCATGTGGGCCTCTCGGGCGTCCTGGACCCACTCGGCGTAGGGGTCGTCCTCCAGGAGCTGGCCCTGCACCAGCCCGATGGCCTCGGCCAGCCGGTCCATGGCCGTCTGGGGCTCGTCGGTATCGCACTTGGCCAGCAGGTCGTCAAACAGGTCGAGGTCGACTCGGGCCCTCTCGTTGGCGAACCGGTAGCCACCGCGGTCGGTCAGGATGAGCGACTCCTTGGGACCGCCGCCGGGCTGGAGGGTGCGGCGGAGGACCGAGACGTAGCTCTCGACCGTGCCCGAGTAGTTCTGAGGGGGGCGGTCGGCCCAAAGTTGGTCGGCCAGCCGCTGCTTGGAGACGCGGCCTCCCCGTTCGAGGAGGAGGATCTCCAGCAGCTGCCTGGGCTTCTTCCCTCCCAAGTCCCGCGGTCCCAGGACCCGACCCCCGTCGGGATCGACGATCTCTATGGAGCCGAACATCCGAACTTGGAGCATTCCGTTCCACCCACCCGGGAGTAGACAAGCACGGCTCTGCCGTGACCTGCCTACGGTGCTCCGGCGCGGCAATTGGCGCCAGACCTCCATGGTCCGTTCTCCACCCCCCAAGTTGGGTGGGGCCCGGGCCCTGACCTGGTCGGGTACCGCTCAGCAAGGTTTCCCAAAGGCAAACCGGGCAGCTTTGGCCCCCTGAAAGCGGCGAACAACTTCCGTGGAGGTGGGTGCGCTCCGATGGCGGCACGAGACTTGGACGAGGCGACGACTCAGCGCGACCCGGCGCAGCAGCGCGTCGGACTCTCTATCAATATCACCTTCCATCTGCCTTCGGCGTCGATGTTCGCCCGGGCAGCCGAGGTCAGGTCGCGGGAGAGCCATCTGGGCTTCTTCGCCTCCCTGCGCCAGGCGTCGAAGTCCCGCAAGAAGGTGACGCTGAGCGTGCGGGAGGACCGCATCGCCGCCCTCCTGGCCAGCTGGATCGTCTTCGGCCTGTTCCTGGACGGCTGGAACCACCTCAACCTCCAGGAAGGCAAGCTCGGCCCCTGGCTCACGCCCTGGCACTACAACCTCTACGCCGGCTTCACCGCCACCATGCTGTGGATCGTGAGCCGTTGGCGCCGGTGTCGCAAGCAGGGCACCACCGCCTCCGGGTACGGCCTGGGCATCGTCGGCATCGGGGTGGCCACCTTCGGAGTGGCGGGCGACGCCCTGTGGCACACGATGTTCGGGGTCGAGGTGGGCATCACCCGGGTCATCTCCCCGTTCCACCTCGTACTCATGGCCGGCGGCTTCCTGCTGGCCGCCACCGCCCTGCGCTCGGGCTGGCACTCCAACCGGCCGGCACGGGCGACCATGGGAGAGTTCTTTCCCGTCCTACTGTCGGCGACGCTGATCACGGCCATGGTGGCCTACTTCTTCCAGGAGCTGTCGCCCTTCCTGACCTGGATCCCCGCCGGCCTGGTCAAGCTCTCGGCCCAGTCCCCCTTCAACGAGACGACCCAGATCTACCTGGTCGCCTCCATCCTCATCTCCAACCTGATCTTCATGGCGCCCGTGTCGCTCCTGTTGCGCCGCTGGCAGCCGCCCTTCGGCTCGCTGACCTTCCTCTTCACCTTCATCGCCGCCGGCCTGGCCACCCAGACCGAGGGCTCCCGGGGCATGCTCGTCGGCGCGGCCCTGGTCGGCGGCCTGGTGGGAGACATGGCCATCCGCCGCTTCAACCCCACGCCCACGAACATCGCGGCCAACCGCATGGTGTCCACCATCATCCCCATGGCCTTCTGGGGGACCCACTTCGCCGTGCTGTGGGCCGCCTACAAGATCATCTGGGTGCCCGAGCTCTGGGTGGCGTCGATCCTGCTGAGCATGGGGACCGGATTCATGCTCTCACTCTTGACCCTCCCCTCCCCGGTCCCCGTCGGAGTGTGGCAGGAGCTTCCCCTGGCCTCGGGCCAGGATGCGGACGCCCAGGGCGGCGAAGGGGCTGACGATTCTGAAGATGCTGAAGATCCAGAAGAAGACGACGGCGACGACGAGGTGATCGACCTGAGGGAGCGCGCTCCCAAGGGTCGCGCAGGCCGCCCCGTCCCGGTGGTCGCCACCCGAGAGCGTCCCCGCTCGCCACGGGTGGAGCCGGGCAGGCGACAGTCGCGGACCGCCGCCGCCCAGCGCCAGCTGCGCACGGCCAGCGCACAACGCCAGCTGCGCACGGCCAGCCCAGCGCGCCCAGGGCAGCGGCGGGCCGCGTAAGGCCACGTGGGGGGCTCGTTGTCTCGAACCGGGCCCTCTGCCATACTGGCCCCGCAGCTGGCATGTAACCGACAACCCGAGCGAGCGGAGGGATTGACGTCGTGAGTTGGCGTCCGGTGAAGTGGCCAGTGAGGAAGTCCTACCTGCTTCCTTTCGGGATAATCCTGGGCGTCGCCGTAGCGGTGGCGTGCAGCTCCAAGTCCTCCACGAAGTTCGGCTTCGACCCCCACGCCGACTCCGGGCTCACCGACCAGCAGTACGGCCAGATCCTCAACGCCGTCCAGCAGGTCACCGCCTCAACCTCGCAGGCCCAGCTCGCGGCTCAGGGCCAGCAGATCTTCGAGTCCAAGACCATCGGCAAGAAGGGCGACTCCTGCGCCACCTGCCACACCAACGGCAACGGCGTCAACATGGCCGTGGGCATCATCAACCATCCCCAGAAGGCCGGCGACTTCACCGGTCCCCGCACGGTGATCCCGCTCATGAACGAAGCGGCTACAGCCCCCTACACCTGGGACGGCCACGTGGCCACGCTGGCGACCCAGGTCACCAACACCGTCAAGACCTTCACCAAGCTGGGCGCCACCCAGCCGGCGTCGACCACGGCCCAGCAGGTGGCCGCCCTGGTGGCCTACATCAACACCCTCAAGCCGCCGCTGTCGGACTTCGACCGGGGCACGCTGTCGGCCCAGGCGCAAGAGGGTGAGCGGCTGTTCAGGGGTGAGAAGGGCTGCGCCAACTGCCACAGCGGGCCGAACTTCACCGACGGCAAGATCCACGACATCGGCACTCCCACCGTCCCCGGGGAGACCGACCCAGGGGCGGCGGTGACCCCAGGCGGGCTGCAGCACGGCTTCAACCCCCCCAACCTGCGTGACGTCAAGGACCGCTCTCGCCTCATGCACAACGGGGTGTTCACGACGCTGGACGAGGTGCTGCACTTCTACGACAGCAACAAGGCGGCGGGGGTGCCGAGCATCAGTGGGCCCGAGAGGGACGCCATCGTGGCCTTCCTCAAGTCCCTCTGAGCCTCCAGCCCCGCGGCCCCCACGCCCTGAGGCCCACGGCCCTGAGGCCCACGGGCCCGCGGCCTTGAGATCCGCTGCCCGAGGCACCGCGCCCTGAGACGCCAGCTCTGAGGCTCACCGGCTGAGCCCCCCCGCGCAGGCTGGTGGTGGCCTCCCGACCATGCCCGGGTCGGCCGCTTCCGCCCCAGACCGGTGGGGGCGTCCGGACAGAGGCTCCGGGGGCCAAGGTTTCCGAAAGGTCCGCCCACGAACATCCGGCTGGACAGAAGGGGACCAGCTGCGATGTCACTCAGGGCAACCGACCAAGGCAAGAACTCGAGCCGGCTGGGAACGGCCGGGCGGGGCCTCATCCCCGCCGCGGCAGCCACTGTCGCCGGGCTCATCATGCTCGCCGGGCCCGCCATGGCCGCCGGCAGCGATCACCTGCCGCTGCCGGCGACACCCGCGGCCTCGCCCCCGCCGGCCAACGTGGTCCGGATCCTGGGCCTGACCAACGCCGACACGGGCACGCCCCCGCCGCCCCCGGCCACCCCCACCGACGACCTACGCGACCTCATGGACGCGCTCGTTAGCGCCTCGACCCCGGCGGCTGCCGCCGCGGCCAAGCAGAGCGCCCTGGACATCCTCGAGGGCAACCCGATCGCGAACCGGGCCTACAGCGGCATTCCCCTGCTGGGTTGGAACATGCCGGCCAAGATCAAGAACGTCCCCGCAGGTGGGTCGGTGACCGTCAACGAGGTGCGCTTCGACGACCAGGTCCTCACCGACACGGCCCTGCTCACGTTCGCCGACCCCAGCCAGCCCTTCTCGGTGACCTACAGCGTCGCCGACCTCACCCAGTCGACGGGCGAGCTCGCCCCGGCCGCGCTGGGCAGCGGGAGCGGGACCCAGCTGGCGGCCGACCTCCTGGGCCTGCCGAACATGCCCACGGGCACGACGGTGGTCAACAACTTCCACCCCGAGGGCCAGCCCGAGCAGACCCGTGAGGGCGTCCAGCTGCACACCGTGCGCATGCCCGCTCCCAACACGGTGTCGGCCTTGCTCGACCCCAACATCGTGGACGGCCACACGGGCATGGCCACGCTCGTCCCCGCCTCCGCCGGCGTCGTGTCCGCTGTGCAGGCCCGCTTCGGGACCGACAAGGCCGCGGCCATAGCCAAGATCGGCAACCGGGCCCCGGAGAAGCTGCTCTGGAACGACCTCAAGGCCCTCAACACCAACAACCTGGCCGCGGCCCACGCCCTGGGCACCCAGGACGCCTCGCTGGTGGTCGCCATCCGCATGCACAACCAGATCCCCGCAGGCGTCTCCACCGACCCTTCGGCCACCCTCTCGGTCGTCCTTCTCAACGGGCACGCCTACGTCTCGGCCCGCAAGCTCGACCTGGCCCCCGGCGCCCAGATGAGCATCTCGGTGACCAACGCCGACAACTATGAGCACGGCTTCAAGGCCACCGCCCTCTTCAACCGCAGCGCCACCTTCGGGGTGATCGACTGGGGCCAGTTCGACGCCTCCGGCCTGGGCTCGGCCACGCTCGCTCCGGGCGCATCCAAGACCGTGACGGTGACGCCGGCCTCCAACGCCTTCGCCCTGGTGCTGGGCGACGCCACCAACGGCGAGCAGGGCGCCACCTTCGTGAAGCTCAACCGCGGCGTGTCCCAGAGCGTCGCCCCGGCGGCAGCCGCACCTGCTCCGGCAGCCGCACCTGCTCCGGCACCCGCCGCTGCCCCGGCTGCGGCTGCTGCTCCCGCTCCGGCTCCTGCTCCGGCTCCCGCTCCGGCTCCTGCTCCGGCGGCCAAGGCGACTCCCGATCCCGCTCTTGCTCCGGTGCCTGCTCCTGCTCCGGCACCGGCCGGTGGCAAGGTTCCCGCTCCGACCGGCGGCGGCAAGGGCGGCGGCGGCAAGCCGTGAACCCCAACCCGACGCTGTCTGTCGGCGTCGGCGGCAGAAGCCTTCTAGCAGTCGCCGTCGCCATCGTCCTCATGCTCGGCCTCATAGGCGTGATGAGGGTGGGCGGCGGCGGGGCGCGGCCGACCGCAGCCTCGACCGCACCGGCGGCCGGAGGGGCGATCGCATCGGCCCAAGGCCCGTCCCCCGTCGTGCTCACCGGCCAGCAGGCCATGGGCCTGGTCTCCTTCGATCCCTCCCTCCTCGGGTACCACGTGGGGTTCCGCACCGGCCGCAAGGACATCCGCGCCCAGATCGACCGGGACCTGCGCAAGATCACGGTGTACGTCTCCCCGGGCGACGCGCTGCATCGGGTGGCCCACGACATCGCCCACGAGCTGGGGCACGCCTACGACGCCAGGTACCTGACGCCGCTGGCCCGTGACCGCTACCTGCAGGCGCGGGGCCGGCCCTCGGCCAACTGGTTCCCAGGCTTCCAGGCCGCCGACTACACGGCCCTGGCCCTCAGCGACTACGGCACCGGGGCAGGGGACTTCGCCGAGGTCTTCGCCCTGTGCCACGCCCCCAGCCCCGAGTTCCGCAGCACGCTCGCACCGGAGCCGTCCGACCCCTGCTCCCTCATCCCCAAGCCCGCTTGAGTCAGGGGCGGGCCCACCCAGATTGGGTGGGCCGGAACGACCCGTCAGGGGCTGGTGAGAAACCTGCCCGATCCGCATCCTGAACTGCACCTGAGGACTGAGGCAATCGTCATGACCGGAACAACCAGGCAGGACGACCACACGCAGTACGAGCAAGCAGGGGAGAGTGGCATGCTCGAGTTTTCCGTGTTCGGTGAGATCCACGTCCAGGACGGAGACCGTCACCTGGGCCCTCGCGACCTGGGGGGCATCAAGTCGAAGCAGATCCTGGAGATCCTGCTCCTCAACCGCGGTCACACGGTGTCCAAGGACAGCCTGGCCGACTTCCTCTGGGGCGACAGCCTCCCCACCGACTACTTCGGCGCCCTGGAGAGCCACGTCTCGGTGCTCCGCGGCCGTCTCCAGCCCGGGACCAAGGTGCGCCAGTCGGTCATCCGCACCGAGCCCGGCGGGTATCGCTTCGTGGCCGAGCAGGCCACCGTGGATCTCGACCGCTTCGACGCCCTGGTCGCCGACGCCGGCCGGGCCCGGGCGCCCAGGTCGCGCCAGCTGCTCACCGCCGCCCTCGAGCTGGTCAAGGGGGACGTGCTGGAGGACGAGCCCGACGCGGAGTGGTCCTGCGCCCTACGGGAGCGCTACCAGGCCCGCTGCGTCGAGGTGTGCGTGGCCGCAGCCGAGGCCGCCCTACGGGCCGGCCAGGCCGACGCCGCCCTGCGCCTGGCCGACCAGGCCCTGGCCATCGACCACGTGGCCGAGGCCGCCTACAGGACGGCGATGGTCGCCGCCTACCAGCTCGGGCGCTACGACGGCGCCCTCGACACCTTCGAGCGCTGCAAGGCCGTGCTGGCCGCCGAGCTCGGGGTCGAGCCCCTGGAGGAGACGGTGGCCCTGTACGAGGCCGTCTCCCGCCGCGACCCCCGCCTGTCCCACCCCTCCGCGGCCGGGGGCCTGCGCCTGGGCGCCGGCCGGGGCAAAGCCGAGCAGTTCCTGGGCCGCTCCGAGGAGCTGGCCCGGGTCGTCGGCCACGTCCAGACCGCGGTCACGGGCCGCCTCTCCGTGCTCGTCGTCCAGGGCGAGGCGGGCGTGGGCAAGTCCGCTCTGGTGGACGCCGCCCTCACCCGCGTCAACGGCACGCCCGTGGCCCGGACCGCTTGCTCGGGGCTCGACCGCGACTTCCCCTGCCTGGCCGTGGTCGCCTCCCTGCAGAAGCTCTTCGACGGCGAGGACGGCGAGCGACCCACGCCCCTCGACGACGTGCTCCTGGCCGCGTCGGTCTCGGCCGCCAGCGGCAAGACCCTGCCCCCGCCTTGGGCCCTGGACTCCATGGCCGCCATCGTGCGCGAGCACGCCCCCTTCGTCCTCGTGGTCGACGGGCTGGAAGGGGCGGACGACATGAGCCTGGCCGTGCTCGAGCACCTGCGGGTGGCCTGCGCCGACGCACCCGTCGCCCTCATCGGCGTGACCCGGGACCACGGCGCGACCGCAGGGGCCACGTCCCTGCTGGAAGGGGCGGCTCGCCTCGAGCTCGGTCCCCTCACCCCCGGCGACCTCGAGACCTCGAACATCGTCGAGCTCCACGCCCACACCGGCGGCCACCCCCTGTACGTGTCGGCCATGCTCCAGGCCGGAGGGTCGGCCGGGGACTCGGTCCCCAAGCCCGTGGGCGAGCTCGTCGCGGCCCGGTCCCGCGCCTTCGGTCCCCGCGAGCACCGCGTCCTGCGGGCCGCGGCCGTGCTGAGCGAGCCCTTCACCGCCGCCACCGTGGCCCACCTGCTCGACGACGACGCCGGCGAGGTGGCCGAGGTGCTGGACAAGCTCTGCGCCCACCGGGTGCTCTGGTCCACCGAAGGAAGGTTCAGCTTCCGCCACCGGGTGGTCCGGGACTCGCTCTTCCAGATGCTCTCCCCGGCCCGGCGCCGGCTCCTGACCAGCCGCCTGGGCTCGCCCCACACCGCGGGGCAGCGCCGGCTGGAAGCGGCCTGAGCCGGCGCTCTCGGCGTCGCCCATCGCGACAAGTCAGTCGAATCCGCCGATTCGTCTTCAGGTTGCGCATCCTTTGAGCTCACATAACCCCCGCGTCCGGCCACCATCCTCGGAAATCATCAATTTTGCGGAGGTTGGCGCCACCCCGACGTCTTAGCTTGCGCCCAGGGACGAGGGGAGGTCACTGGTGGCTTCGACCACGGCGACCGGCGGGGTGCGGCGCACGGGGCTGAGGACCGAGGTGGGGAAGATCGTCCCCGTCCAGGTCCGCGCCGCAGTGTTCGCCAGCCTGGTCTTCGCCGCCACCTGGGCGGTGCTGGCCGGCCTCGACATCAGGGGCCTGCGCCTCGACAGCAACCACCTCGAGTACGCCACCCAGCTCGTCGCCGTCTCCACCGCCGTGCTCGCCCTCTCCATCGGCGGGCTCTCCTTCTGGCGCTGGCGCCAGGAGGGAGACGAGGGCGACATGCGGGTGGGCGCCGCTGTCCTCCTCTTCGGGGCCCTGCCCGTCATCGCTTGCTCGGTGCTCTTCACCGACACCCCGGTTCCGGGCCCCATCGGCGAGGGCGAGCGGCTGCTCGTCTCCACCGGCCTCGTCGTCGGCCTGGCCCTGGTGCTGTGTCGCCTGGCGGCCCGGTGGCGACCCGCGGGCCGGCGCTCCGTCGTCGCCGTGGCCGCCCTCACCACCGCCGTCGTGGTGGTGCTCGTCGCCTTCCCGGGACTGGTCGACGTCCTGGCCAGCCCGCTCACGGTGGCCCCCCGGGCCGGCGGCGAGGCCGCGGGCCAGGTGCTCCTGGGCGTTGTGTGGATGCTTCTGGCCGTGGTGCAGTGGCGCAAGGCCGAGGGCAAGGGCGTGCAGCAGCCCTGGCTGGCCATGACCTTCGCCGCGCTGAGCCAGTCCCGGCTGGCCCTGGCCGTGAGCGTGGCCGGGGGCCCCATATGGCTCACGGGCAGCCAGCTGCTGCGGCTCGAGGGCGTGCTCATGGCCCTGGCCGGGGTCAACTACCACCTGGCCACCAGCTTCACCCGCGAGCGCCTGAAGGTGATGGCGTCCATGGCCACGGTGCAGACGATCGAAGCCGAGCGCGCCGTCGAGCGGGCCGCCAGCGAGGAGAAGGTCCACGACATCAGGGCCGCCCTCTTCGTCATCCGGGGCGCGGCGGAGATGCTCCACCAGCACTGCAACGAGCTCGACTCGGAGACGGTGACGACCCTGGCCCAGGCCTTGGCCTCGGAGGTGGCCCAGGTCCAGTCCCTCACCTCGGCCCGCACCCCCCAGCCCCTCCAGGCCGTCCGGCTGCGGGACGTGCTCGACCCCCTCATCCTGTGCGAGGCCCAGGCCCGCACCCGGGTCACCAGCGACATCCACGACGTTCTCGCCCTGGGCCGGCCCGCCGACGTGGCCGAGGTGGTGCGCAACCTCCTCAGCAACGTCAGGCGCCACGCCCCGGGCTCACCCGTCCACATCGAGGCCGTCGCCGGCGATGGCGGGGTGCGCATCTGCGTCGAGGACAGGGGCCCCGGCGTCCCCTCGGCCGAGCGCACCACCGTCCTGGAGCGGGGCGTGCGGGGATCGGCCGCGGCGGGGACCGAAGGCAGCGGCCTGGGCCTGTACGTGGCCAGCCGGCTGGTGGACCAGCAGGGCGGGCGTCTCTGGATCGAGGACCGCCCCGGCGGGGGGACCAAGGTCGTGTTCACCCTTCCCCTGGTCGCCGACCCGGAAGGAACCATCTCCCTGACCGATCGGCCCTTGGCGCCCGGCCCCGTGGCCTACGGCCGGGAATCGGACGTGATCGACCTGCGGGGCCGGCCCGCCCAGAACCGCCCGGCCTAGAACCGGCCCGCCTAGACACGCCCGCCTAGAACCGCCCGCCTGGACCAGGCGGCTCTCCGCCTCTAGGCCCCGGTGGTGTCCTTGACCAGGCCCGCCTTCATGGCGATCACGACCGCCTCGAGCTGGCTGTGGGCGCCCAGCTTGCTCAGGATGCTCTTCACGTGGCCCCGCGAGGTGTGCACGCTCAGGTTGAGGGCCCGGGCGATGGTCTGGGGGTCGAGCCCCGAGCCCATGAGGTCGAGCACCTCCCGCTCCCGCTGGGTCAACCCGAAGCCCTGGGGGGCGGGAGAGGCCTCGTTGCGAGCCTCGGCCAGCACGGCCGCCAGGGCCGCGGGGTGGATGAGCATGCCCCCGCTCTTGGCCATGCGTATGGCGGTCAGCACCTCCCAGATGGGGCTCTCCTTGGGCAGGAAGCCCGACACCCCGGCCATGGACGCCCGCAGCATGACCTTGGGGTCGTCGGTGTGCCCGGTGAGCATGATGACCCGGGTGTCCGGTTGCTCCTGCT
>Ga0209577_10001809_pt1 | contig 21048 bp, 12 predicted proteins | sample GraSoiAngelo_109_FD_185874 | JGI IMG/M metagenome (GOLD analysis project Ga0209577, IMG submission 185874) | Grasslands soil microbial communities from the Angelo Coastal Reserve, California, USA - 14_0903_12_20cm (SPAdes) (version 2) | ecosystem: Environmental > Terrestrial > Soil > Grasslands...
CGTTGCGCTCAATGAACGCCATCTGAAGCGCTTGCTCTCCGAGTACGTTCGTTACCATCATGAGGACCGCACGCATCTCGGACTTGGGAAGGGGACACCCGAGGGCAGAATTCGTTCCCAAGCTTCGGGTCGAGTCCTTTCACAGGAGCGACTCGGAGGGCTGCACCATCGTTATAATCGAGCGGCATAGTCCGGATCGATTCTCGACCGGTCCTTTATATATGTGCGCTCTACGCGCACGCGGGTTGGCCCCCTCCAGAGTCTTCTTGCTCTATCGAACCGATAACCGCCTGCCTACTCCACCAAGAACCGCCCCGTCTTGGGTCTCAGCTGGAGTTTTGGCGAACGACAGGGGGGATTTCCAAATTGCTTCTATCTCTAGAACTGGGACGCTTTATGTCGGTGTACAGCAAATATGAAAAGAGCGAGATAGCTGCCAGAAGGATTGCCCCAGCGGGGATGGCGCGCCCCAAGGGATAATCCCCCTTGAATGTTCTAATGTTCTGAGCGAACCTCAAAGAAAGCCCCCGGACCAAATAACGACCAAATACATCGCCAAGGCCCGTACCCACCATGGTGCGACTTGGGATTTCTTCGAAACACACATGGCTCGATGCTCCGGCCGGAGGGGACTGCCGCATTCATAAAGTACTGTTGGTCTGAGGGAGCATATTGGCTCAAATCGTCCGTGTCTTGGCGCTGGCGGCGGCACTCACCCCGGGCTCTTCTTGGCCTCAGCCAGGGCTGTGCGTGCCTCTTCATTTCCTGCATCGTATTTGAGAACGCGTTCCAGTGTCTCTATGCTGGACTCGGGATCGCCAGTCACCTCGTAAAGATATGCCAGTCCCAAGTATGCGGCCGTATAGTGGGGATCGGCTTCGATGGCTTCGTCGTAGAGCTGCCGCGCCGCCGCCACGTTTCCCTCTCTAAGCCGAATCTTCGCCAGACGAGTTCGGACCTCGGCAGATGGAGACCCAGAGTCAATCGCTTTTTGCAACACTTGGGCTGCCTCCGCCGGCGATTGGGGGTGAGCCACCAAAAGGACCAGGCCGTATGCCTCCTGCACCTCGGGATCGTCGGGAAGTTCTCGGGCTGCCTGTTCCAAGAGCGCGAAACCTCTTTGCCGGAATGCCGGGTAGACCTGACTCACTTCGTAAAAGGCCAGCGCCTGGGTCCGCAAATCCGGTAGGGCAGCCGGCTCCTGTCCGCTTCTTGGGTGGTAGATCAAATCTTCCTGGGATTCCGGCGTCGCGGGAACCCGGGGAGGACTCTGGGAGGCAATTCGCAGGATGCGATGGTCCGTCAACGCAGAGTGGCTAATGTTCGCCACAGACTTCTTTGGCATGTGGCATTGGATGCAGCTGTCCCGTGGGGACGTCGCCTGTCTGCGCGTCGAGGATAACGAGCAGCTTTGAACCGTATGGCACGTCAGGCACTTCCTGCGGAAGTACGACGACGATGCTGCCCCGCGCAATTGCACGTGGGGATCATGACAAGTGATGCAGCCCAGGCGGCCATTGCTCTCGATCGAGCACCGGCTCATCTCCATCTGTTCTGGGTGACTAAGCGCTTTGACGACATCAGAGTTCAAGGCTACGGGAGCAGTAAAGATGGCAACGACGTTTCCGAGCGGCGTACCGGGCCGGAAGTCCAGGTATGTCTTGCCGGCCCGCAGGACACGCGCATCTCCGCCAAAATGGCATTGGATGCACACGTCATCGCGAAGGTGTTGCGGAAGGCGTGCGGGATTGACGATTGAGAAGTCAATTGGAGCTCGGAGTGGTGCATTTTCCAGACGCTCGCGAACGTGGAGTTCGCCCGGACCATGACACCGTTCACAGCCGACGGCCAAGGCGCGGAAAGGTGGGTCTTGATAACGGTTTCGCGTGCCTGCAATGGGACGAAAGATTCCGGAGTGGCACGAAACACAAAGATTCCCGGCGGGCCGTGTAAAGCTCCGGAACCGGCCGGCCTCATAACCAGGCGAGAGATCCCATCCGCGAATCCCCGTGTAGTACGAGATCGGCGAAACAAATAGCGCGTCCCCTTTTGCCACCAAGTAACTTCGCCCCACGTCTCCGGAACCCACTGTGAAAGCCACTTGGTGCGTTTCGGAGTATTCCAGCTTGCCGTCCGCGCGGATCTTCGATTCCGTATGATACATCTTGCCACCGCTGACGGAGACGCTATACGTAAGACCGAGCTTCTTACTGAAGAGCGTCACACGCTTTCTAAATTCTGGCCAGTTGCTCGGGCCCGGAAGGGAAAGCGATTTGCCCATGCCGGTTTTCTTGAAATCGTTGTATTGAGGCTCGTGGCAATCGCGGCAGACCTCGTCACCAACGTAAGCAACCCCAGCCCGGGCATTCAGATATTCTCCGGGGGCTTGTTCCGGTATCGCGTCTTTGCGGCCAGCCCCGGGCAGCCATACGAGAAACACAGCAGAGAGACTTAGAAGAATTGCGCTGTTTTTTTTCATTGGTGTTCAGATGGAATCTCCGATTTCAACTCCATCTCTACGCGGAACCATATACCAGCGGCCCTCTTCTGGGAGCCGCAAGTCCGCTCAACTGGGAAGCTTAAATGTTGATTTGAGCGGCTGACACGAAAAATCCTCAGCAGCGGATTCGCTTCTCCGAAATGGACGCTCCTAGGCAACGCCAAGGACTCCATTAAGAGATCAACGAGGACCACTTGGCGCAGCAATTGGCGGAGACGGGAGTGGCTTTGTATCCCGAATTCCCTCCTCTTCCACAATCGTATAGATCGCGTCGGAGGCGATATTCTCCAGCATCTCCACTTTGCCAGTGGGCCAACGGATCTCCACGGAATCGATTTTCGCGGCGGCGAGGCCAAAATGCTGACGGAGATCGTTCTGCGAAAGATAACTTCCGCCGCCACGAACCTCGCTGAACTGACGAACGCCCGCGGCAAGAATTGTGACGCGCGCGCCGATCGCAGCGCGGTTGCTCTTGGTGCCGATCAACTTGAACAGCACGCGGTGATTGGCGTTCGAGGAGCGATTGATCAGCAGTGTAGGTGGCTCGCCGACGTTGAGGATGGCTATGTCCATGCTGCCGTCATTGTTGATATCTCCGAAAGCAGCGCCCCGGCGGCAGGCAAGCGGGATCTGCGTCAGCCCGGACACGGCGGAAATGTCTTCGAACGTGCCATCGCGCAGGTTTCGGAACAACTGCATCGACTGCCGGTACTTCACACCACCAGGAATTGCGTCCACCTGCGGGTACACGTGACCGTTTGCGACGAAGAGATCGAGCCAGCCAGTGTTACTGAAGTCGACAAATCCGGTTCCCCACTTTACGTAGGGATACGCAGGTTGTGCAGTCTTCGACGCCCAGCCCTCGTCCGTGAAACCTTGCAAACCAAGATTGTGATACAGGTTGTTCGGTTGGTCGGTGAAATTAGTAACGAAGATACTCAGGCGCCCTTCGTGCCTGTAGTCTCCGAAGTCAACGCCCATCGAGCCGAGTTCCTGTCCGTCGGTACTTAGTGCTGTCCCGGTCAAAAGGCCGACTTCTTCGAAGGTCCCATCGTGCTTGTTGTGGTAGAGAAAATTGGGCCCGGCATCGTTGGCCACGTACAGATCGGGCCAGCCGTCGTTATCGTAATCGCCCCACACGGCCCCGAGCCCGTAGCGGTGCCGGGGATCGTCAACCCCAGCTTTCTTGGAGACTTCTTCGAACGTACCATCGCCGCGGTTTCGAAAAAGCAGGTCGCTTTCGCCTTCCATGCCCCAGGGACCGCACTGCACCAGAATTCCTTTGTAGCGGCAGAATTTTTCGTTGCTGCCAAATTCCGGGAGCTTATTCATATCCAGATGGACGTACCGCGCCACAAAGAGGTCGACGTAGCCGTCGCGATCGTAATCAGCCCAGGCTGCCCCGGTCATAAAGCCGCTCCCTCGCACTCCGGCTTTATCTGTCACATCTTCGAATTTGCAATTTCCCAGACCGCGGTAGAGTGCGGTGCCACCGAAGCCGGAGACAAAGATGTCTAGTTTACCGTCATTATCGAAGTCGGCGACGGCGATTCCCATGCCCCACCCTTTGCGCTTCAGCCCGGCCGATTGCGTGATGTTGCTGAACTTAAGATTTTCATCCTGATGGTAGAGGGTAATCAGAAGATCGCCGCCATCGCGATAGTGTTCCACGGTGGAGCCATTCACCATGGCAATATCTAGCTTGCCGTCGTCGTCGCAGTCAAACAAGGCGATGCCGCCGCTCATGGACTCGATGATATAATGCTGCTCAGCCGTGGAAATATGGGATGCTGTCAGGCCCGCTTGTTTGGAAACATCCTCGAATTGGGGAACCGTCGCCGTGGATGGAGCTTTGGTCTGAGCCATGGCAAAAGCGAGGGAAAACCAGACGGAGAGGGCCAGAACACCGGCTATGGACATCCATCCGTAGTGCGGATCAGGTTTGCAAGGTCGCACGCAGCCCCACCCGGTCACCCTGGTCCCGGGCAACCAAATCATTGCTCGTTGAAATAATACTGAATAATATCGTGAATAGGCTGTTTCGCATATGAGCAAATTAGCCAGAGCCGGGCTGCTTATTTTAAGCATTTGCTTGAGCGCGCCACTCGCTCGAGCCCAAGTCCAACAAAGCTCGTCTGACTCCGCAACCGTGATCCGCGCGACGACGCGTCTGGTGCAGTTGGACGTTGTAGTCACAGACGCTTCTGGGCATCCGCCTAAGGATCATCTCAGCGAGAAAGACTTCACCATCTTGGAAGACGGAAAGCCGCAAAAGCTTTCGTTCTTCTCCTTTCAGCAGCTCGAAGGGCAGGAAAAGCGGCAGAGGCCACTGCCACCGCAGCTTCCACCACATGTGGCCACCAACCAGCCGGATTACCGCCGCACTGTGGGGCCGCCCGTCATCCTGCTGCTCGATGGTATCAACACACCTGTGGAGAACCAGATTGTTGTTCGTCAGCAAATGCTCAAGTTCATGGCGGACCATTTCGATCCCCACTTACGTATCGCCGTTTTCCTTCTCGGCAACGAACTCACGGTTTTGCAGGACTTCACGTCCAACCCGGCGCTACTGACTGCGGCGCTTCAGAAGTACCGTTCACAGGGTTCAGCCGCGGGGCGAATGGGAGGCGCGGACGTCCAATTACAGCCACCATCGTTTGATGGGCCCAATCTTCCTTCGCAAGCAGCTGCCCAGGGCGGGTTGGATTCCAACGGACGGTCGCTCATGAACATTGGGTATGCACTGGCCCGATTTGAGAAAGAGAGCAACGCAAGCAGTATGGAAATGCGGGTTGCGCATACCGCGGACGCTCTCTCTTCGATTGCGCGCTATCTGGCCGGATTCCCTGGACGCAAGGTGGTGATCTGGTTTTCGGCGTCCTTTCCATTGAATCTCTCAGTTGTCGATCCTGCGGATTTTGACGTTTATCGTTCTTATGCCGACCGGATCCGGACAACAACGAATCTGCTGTCGGACGCCCAGGTCGCGATCTACACCGTGGATGCGGGAGGCCTGAAGGGAAATTTGATCTCAGACCCAAGCGATACTGGCCGGGATGCGAACGGTAGGATGGCGTTGACAGTAGACGCGCATATGAACGCGAACAGCAAGGAAGTATTCGAGCGGTTCAATAAAGAAGACAGTCTGGCGAAGGTCGCTCAAGAAACGGGCGGGCGCGTTTTCTTGAACACAAATGACTTCGATCGCGCCATTGTGGAAAGTCTACGAGACAGTAGTACTTTCTACCAGGTTGGCTACTATCCCGACCACAAGAAGTGGGACGGCAAGTTTCACACTATCAAGGTGAAGGTCGCGGGAGACGGTTTAGCAGTGCGGCATCGCCGCGGGTACTATGCCACCGATCCTGAGAAATGGCGCAAGAGCGGCGAAGGGGAGATGAACGTGGCCCTGGAGAAGGACATTATCTCCACTGGCGTTCTGTTCTACGCACGGGCGATGCCGCCATCCGACAACGCCGACGTGAAAGTCGAATTCCTGGTGGACCCCCATACGATCACCTTTGAGACGCAATCGGAGAACCAGCACGAATGCAATCTCGAATTCCAGGTGCAAGCCTTCACTCCCGAGGGCAAGCTAGTGAAAGCCGAGGTGCAGCAAGCAGAAGCCCCGCTCAAGCAGGATACCTATGACCGCATCCAGAAGAACGGCCTTCCCATGCCCGTGTCCATCAAGCTCGCGCCGGGTCAGTACCTGCTTCACCTAGGCGTTCGGGATAATCGAACGGGGCAGTTCGGGACGTCGGACCTGCCGCTGACCATCGGCGAGGCTGCTGCCCACTAAAAATTCCAAGGTTACTTCGAGGGACCGTCAGGCGAACCTTTCCGCGCACTCTTTTCCTTCAGCTGTTGGTAGACTCGCAGAGCTTTATCGGCATCCTCGACCCGGCCCACGCGACGGTACGCAAGGCTGAGCTGGTAATAATCGTAGGATTCAACGGGCTGTAATTGCGTCGCTTTCTCGAGGTGCTGGATTGCTTCATTTGCATAGCCCATATCCAACAGCGCCTTTCCGAGCTGGTAGTGCGCATCCCCGTAAGCAGGCTTCTCTGCGAGTACCGCGTTCAGCAGCCGGATGGCCTCGTCCGTTTGGCGTTGCTCCAGGCGCACGTAAGCGAGCTGGTACATGGCCGGGACAGACCGTGAATTCACTGAAAGTTCCGCGCTTAATTCCTGCACGGCCTGATCGAGCTTGCCTTGTTTGAAATAGACCATGCCGATGAAGTAGTGTGCTTCGGCCAAGCTTGCATTCAGCTCTAGCGCGCGCTGGAACTCGAGCAACGCCTCGGGGTATTGAGACTGCCCGTAGTGCGCCTGCCCTACCAAGAGATGAACCTCGGGAGAGTTCGCGCCGTGCTCCAACATTCGCGAAAAAAGGCGTCCGCCGGTGGCTGCATCGCCACTCCTCACCAATGCCACTGACGCAGCGTAGAGTAGTCCGGGGTTCTCGGGCAACGCATCCAGAATCGGACGGAAGGTCTCCGCGCTTTTCGGGAACTGGTCGGTCATGTAGTACGAAAGGCCGAGCATCTGGCGCACGTTGGTGTCCTTTGGCGTTTGGCGAAGGAGGCGCTCGAGCGGACCGATCGCGTGTTCGTAGCGCTCCGCGCGGAAAGCGGCCAGTCCCCAGTTGCGATCCAGGCTCTCAATCTTGGGATTCCATCGTGCGGCTTCCGCAAATTCGTCGGCGGCCTCGCCATAACGCGATGCGCGCGCATCGATCACGCCAAGATTGTGATAGGCCTCTCCGAGCAACGTGGACATGCGCTTCACATACTCCGTCTCCCGTGCATTCGGGACTGCCGTTTCGCGCGGCGCTTGCAGGAATAAGGAGCGCAATTCCTGCAGGCCGGACAGGCCCAGTTTCTGGGAAGCGCCGGCAACGTCAGAAGCAGCAAGTTGCTGCGAAGAGTCAACCTTTGGCTGTTTCTGTTGAGCCCGAAGCTGCGCCGCCTGGCCAGCCTCGGATTCCGCTTCTTTGAGGCGGCCCAACTTTTCCAGGGCTCTGCCGAGTAGTTCATGAGCCAGAGCTGGATCCGCCAGATCTCCCGGATGCGAAGAAACAGAAAAGGATTTCTGCAGTGCAGCTACCGCTCGCTCCCACTTACTTTCGTCAAAACGGGTCTGTCCCAGGTGAAAGAAAGCATCAGCGTCGTCGGGATGGGCTGTAACCACCTGCCCAAACCACTTTTCTGCCTCATCCAGTTTCTTTTCGCTGGCGGCGATCATACCAAGATAGTACAAGCCGATGTAATCCTCCGGAGTGATGGCAAGCTCGGCCAAAAATTGCTCGCGAGCCTTTGCATAGTTCGGAGCGCCTTGCAGGAAATACGTCAGTCCAAGCGCGGAACGCACGCGAGGCTTCTTGGGTTCAAGCTCCATGGCTTTCGAAAAATGCGAAGCGGCCTGTTCAAAATAACCGGTCTCCCGATAAGCGAGGCCGATCAAGGCATGCGTGCTCGCATTGGGTTTGGATGATGCCAGCATCTCATCAAAGATGACGCTCGCCGGAGCAGGCTTCTTGAGTTCCAGGTCGGCTAAAGCCAGCAGGTAGCCCGTGTCCAAATCCGGCTGAAGCTCAAGCGCTGACTGCAGGCGTTCTGCTGCCGGCTGGAATTCGCCTCTCACGAAGTAAATCTTACCCGCTAGGTTCAACGCCCTCAGATCGTGTGCGTCCTGCTGCAGCGCGGCCTCAATCTCGGTTTTGGCCTTGTCCAGGTCCCTGGTCTCGAAGGCGGCAATAGCCAGGTCGACTCGCGTAGCTACGCGCGTTGGAGCCATCTTCACGGCGCGTGTGAGCAGGTCGACCCCCTCAGCGTACTCTTTACGCGACAAGCGCAAGTTTCCAAGACTCTGCAATCCCCCAGCGATGGCTTCGCGATACGCAGCCGCCGCTTTCTCGTAATCACCGGCCACCTGAAACGTTTGCGCAGATTGAAAAGCCTGCTCGGGAGAATCGGGTGACTTTGTCTCGGCAGCCGCTCGGCCTTTGTCCTGAGCGGCTGCACAAAGGGCTCCAAGAAGGCAGCAGCCCACGAAGAGGCTTGGCTTCCGTGAAATCGGGATTCCAAACATCGCACCTTTTCGTATCTCGACCTGGGCCATGGGGTTCCTTTACGGTTGAGCGGAGGCGGGAGGCGGAGTCCCGGAGGTTCGGCGCTTTTGGGCTTCGTCCTCGGCCTGTCGCAGCCGGTTATACGTTTCCATCTCGGTGTGCGCGGGGTCTTCCAGGCCCAATCGAATATAGGCCAAGGCCAAATGATAATGATACTGAGAAACACCGGGAACGAGCTTGATCGCTTGTTCGAGCGCGGCTTTGGCTTGCTCCAATTTGCCGGCTTGGAGGTAAAGGTTCCCGAGTTCCGCCTGTGCCGCCGCGTTCTCAGGGTTTAGCCGGACTGCCTGGTCCAACTCGCTCTGCGCCGCCTCCATATTGCCTTCCTGCCGCGAGATCAATCCGGAGTAATAGTGAGCGTCGGCGGAGTGCGGGTCCAGAGCCAGGCAGCGCTGCAGGTCCTGCTTAGCCCCGGCCATGTCGCCCTTCTTGAATTCCGCGATGGCCAGCAGGAGCTGACTGTTGGCATCGTTGGGGCGAGCCGTGGCCAGCTTGCGGGCAATGGGCTCCGCCTCCTCCGCCAAATCATTTTCTACTAAGGTTAAGGCCAAAACATATTCATTGTTTGGGTTATCGGGTTGAGCGGAATTCAGCCGCCTCGCTGTCGCCACGGCTTGCGCGCGTCGGCCTGTCTTCAAGAGCGCTAAGCTAAGCTTCTGCAGCACTTCGCTGCGGTCGGGCTGAATCTTATCCGCGCGGCGCAGAAAATCAATCATGTCATCCCAGCGATTCAACTGCGCTGCTACTTGCGCGGAATCGAAGAATAAATCGAAAGAGTCTGGCTGCAACTTTCGGGCTCGATCCAACAGCTGAAGTGCTTCTTGGGGCTGGCGCTGCGCGGCGCGCACGCGCGCGAGCGTGTGCAGGTAATCCGCCGACGGTTGTGTGGGCTTAACGGCGTCCACAAGATGCGCCGCGTCGTCCACGTAGCCGTGAAGGATGAGGACGGTTACGAATTCATGCAAAGCTTTGGGAGCCGAGCCGGCACGCCGCATCATGGATGCAATCAAGGAAGGCACTCTGGCAGGCTCGCCTGTCCCGAAATAATCCGCAGCCAGAATGGGGAGAAGCTCGGAAGGCCGCGAGGCTGCCGGTATGCGTTCGGCGGCGGCTATGGATTCCTTATAATAGCCTGCCTGCTCATACAGGGCAGCGAGCGCGCCATTCGCTGGGATATCATGGGGCGCAATGGCGATCACTTGGGAATAGGATTCGATGGCCTCCGAGTTCTTTCCCAGCGAACGGTACAAATCGCCCAGCCCGCGGTGGGCCGGAACATCCTTGGGAGCAATCGTCAAAACCTTGCGGAATAGCGCTTCGACCTCCGGCGCACGCTTCTGGTGAACGCGAATCTCCGCCATGAGGTCCAGCGCCCAGACTTGGTCGGGCTGCTTGGCAAGGACTCCCCAGAGCTGCTGTTCGGCCTCGTCGAGGCGGTTTTGGCGGATGAGCTTGGAAATGACGGTGCGCGGTGTGGCTTGCGGGGCTTGTGCTTTGACGGGAGTTGGGACTATGGCTAAGAAGGTTAAGAGTACAGGCAGAAGAAGAAACCTTTGGCGCGTGGACCTTCGCAGAGGCTGAGCATCACTTTTGCGCGTCCGCTCCAGCAAATCGACTTGGTTCCGTAGGGACATATGGCCCCGCCAATGCTCCCATACTATCGCAATCCGGCGCGACTCCATCCGGTCGTGTCGCCACGGCTAAGAACTGACACAGCCACCAATGAAAAGCCGGACCTGACTTTCATCAGGCCCGGCGCAAAGGGTTCTTGTGGCTTCGCGTGAAGTTAGAAGATGAACTTCAGCGCGTACTGGATTTCCCGGTTGCCGCTTTGGCTCGAGTCTTGCGGCTGTCCAAACTTAACACCTGCAAGGGAATGGGTGACCTGGTAAGCCGGACTGGCAACCGCGATGCCCACACACGTCGTCGGGGCGGGTGTGCCGCCTGGCGGATTGCATGTTGTACCGGAAGTGTTCACCGGGTAAGCCCCGCCGTTGCTGATGGTGTTAGTTGTGGGATCAACAAAACCACCCGGAGCACAAACCGTGGGGTTACCACTAGCGTCTTTCAGGAACACGTTGCAACCGGGCACGTTGAACGCCAAGTTGTTGCCGGCGAAGCGGAACTGTGGATGATTGAAGAGGTTAAACATTTCCGCGCGGAATTGCATCTTTACCCTTTCACTCAGCCGCCAGTTCTTCATCAGGGCAAAGTCCGTGTTGTCGATGGGGGGTCCTGCGCACTGACCGGGGCCCGTGTTGCCGAAGGTGCCCAATTGGTAGCCATTCCACGTAAATGCGAGGGGATTCAGCCACTGGTTTCTGGGAGAGTTGCTAAGGTGGCAGGGCTGGTTTAGCACTCGCAGGGGCCTGTTCACAAACAACCCGCTGGTGGTTCCCGTCCCCGTTGCGTCTCCTATCCCGTTGCTTCCCTGGATAGTCAGTGCGTTGCCGCTTGCGTAGTTAACGATGCTATTCGTTTCCCAACCACCCGCCACCTGCCGCAAGATAGAATTCGATTTTGTCAGATTAGGTAAGTTATAGATGAGCGTGGCGCTGAGTACGTGCCTGCGGTCGAAGTCCACCGGCCCTCGATTGGCGCGGTGGTTCGTGTTGTCTGCGAAAACAGTGCTTGTGCCTACGTATCCGAACGTAGTATCTCCCAAGTTCTTCGAGAAGGTATAGGCCACCTGAAGCATCGAGTTGTTCTGGAACCTATTGGTGAACATCGCTTGCAATGAGTGATAGATGGAATCGCCGGTGTGGCTCCAGATGGGCATCTGGGCAGATTGGTTATAAGGAAAGGGCTTCAAGAAAGCAGTGCTTTTCCCTGTAACAGCCATTTGTGCTGCTTGCAGGCGGTTCGCCAGGGGAATTTGGTTGGCGTCGTAAACATTCTGCAAGTGAATTCCCCGGTTCGCCACCCAGCCCACTTCCAGCTTGCTATTGCGCCACAACGCTGTTTCGGTGGTCAGGTTCCACTGCCAACTGTTCGACTGTTTGTTGCTGGGGTCGAGCCCCTGGTGGGGAGATCCGCCCAGGGATGCTCCGAAGACGCATCCAGCAGAAGTAGAGCAGACGCTCTCATTTCCCGGATCGTTTCCGGCAAAGTTGTTGGAACTGGTGAAAGTTCCATCCAGAGTTCGCTGAGCGCCCGTGCCTACACCAAAAGGAGGGTTGTTTGCACGCATGCTGATGGCCAGCAGCCGGTCACGGGATTCGAACTGGCCCACTCCCGTGCGGATCGCGAACTTTCCTGTGCCAAATACATCCCATGCTATGCCCAGTCGGGGCATAATCATGTGGTTGTTGTCGTGCACTAAGGAGCGGTTCTCGAAATAGGGCGGTGTGACTACAGATCCGATGGCAGGGCAGGTATTGATGGCGCCTTTGGCTAGGACCATGCCGCGGCAAGGATCGTTCGCCAAAATTCCAGGAATCGAGGCTTCGGCTGCGTAAACGGCTGGTGAGAAGCCTGCCAGCTTATTGTCGTCCAGATACGGCGCCCGGATAAGGGACCAGCGGGCTCCGTAGTTGAGCGTTACGCGGCGGCTAACCTTGAACGCATCCCCGCCATAAAACTCGTAATCGCGCCACCGTACCAGCGCGAAATGGTTTCGCTGCGTTTCATCATATCCGAAGGTCTCACCTCTGAGCAGGTAGTCGGCATAATAGTTGCCCGTTCCGATACCGCATCCGGCTCCCCAGCCGCCGCCACAGAAGCCCGGTGACGTCCAGCCAGGACCCTGATAATCCACCGCTGGACTGTTAGCGTCACCGCCCCCCCACAGCTCACCGCCTTCATCGCCAACCGTTTCATCCTTGGCGTTGCGCGTGTAAAGGAACCCGGCCTTAAACGTGTGCTTTCCGGAAACCTTGGAAAAATCGTCTTTCCAGGCAAACAGGTCTTGACGGTTCACCCAAGGTCCTTGGATCCCAAGTAGACCTGAGGGGGAACCGCACCAGCAGGTGGGCTCAGGTACGTTGTTCGTATGGTTCTTGTCCGAAAACGGAAACAAGCGTGGCATCGCCGCATTAATTGTTCCGTTGAGCGAGGGGTTGTCGCCCGCCTGGCTAATGTAGATGCGGTTCCCCGACCAGGAGAACTGGAAATCATTGACGGCGGTGTTGCTGATCGTCGTGGTAAGTTTCGCAACCGACATTTTGCCCGGCTGGTTCCAGGTATCGGAAAGCGCCGGAAAATCGCTATCTCCCCATAACCCCGCAGCCTCGTCGGCATGCTTGAAGTTCAGCCAGGAGTCCTGCGTAAACTTGATCATCAGCGCGTTCTTTTTCGTAATGTTCCAGTCGCCGCGGATACTCTCTTCGCGCCAATCCGAGGGTATTTCCACCTGAGAGACCCAGTTATCCCCATTGAAGGGCGTGGCCAGGTTCGGCTGCGGTAACGTTGACAAGTAGGCTTGGCCGGCTGGACTAAGGCGATTCGCAGGGATAGTGTTGTTGGCAAAAGGCTGGCCATTGGCAGGATCCAGTGGAATGGGTCCGCACGACGGGTTGGAAAAATCACCGTTAAGCTCTGCCGTCGTAGGAACGCAGTGATGTTGCACCCTTCCCCGGCGCTCGCGGTTCCATTCTTGCGACCAGAAGAAAAAGACTTTCTCCTTTTTGACGGGACCGCCAATGGTGTAACCGTAATCGTTGCGGCGCAGCATTTGCTTGTCGCAGCCAGGTTGTCCGGCGCACTCACCGAGAAAGAAACTCTTGGCGTTTAGGAGGTCATTTCGGCCGAAATAATAGACATCGCCGTGGTACTGATTGCTGCCGCCCTTCGTAATGATGTTGATTTGGGCGCCGGAAGCGCCACCGTACTCAGGGCCATAACTGTTGCGCTGAATCTTGAACTCTTCGATGCCATCAATGGAGGGATAAGTGAGAATGGTCCGCTGCGAGCCAATGTCATTGTTGCCTGCACCATCCACGGTCCATTGATTGTCCACCGAAGGCGAACCGCTGAACGAAATATCCACCCCGGAAAACAATCCTTTATTCTTGTTGTCGAAGCTCTCGCCCACGGCCGCGCCGGGAACGAGCGTCGTCAACTGCACGAAGTTCCGCCCATTCATCGGCAATTCGCGAACTTGCTCACCAATCATGATGTTTCCCACGTCGCCCGTCTGGGTGTTGACGACGACGGCGTTAGCTTCCACCGTGACCGTCTCCGCCGCCACGCCCATTTCCATCTTCAAGTTGAGGTTAGTGACATCGGCGACGTGCAATTCCACAGCCTTCAGCGACAGCTTCTTAAAGCCGGTCTTGCTTATCGATACGCGATATGTGCCGGCATCGAGTTCCGGGAACGAGAAACTGCCTTGCTCGTTGGTCGTAGTCTCCCGTGAGGCTCCAGTGCGATCATTAACGATGCTGACCGTCGCCCCGGGAACCACAGCACCGCTTGGGTCGGTCAGTGTGCCGGTGATTGTGCCCGAAGTTTTCTGCGCCAAAGCAGTCGGCGTTAGAACAAGCAGGGCTGCAAAAGAGCTTGCGCCGAGTATCAGCGCCGCCACGGCCAACAGCGAGCCAATCGAGCGCAACTTGCCGAATGCATCATTCGAATTCAAACGATGGATCTTCATTCGTATACCCCTCGAGGAAGCTTTTTCACCGTGAGCAAAAATGAAATCCACGCTGCGCACGACCTAGCAACGGATTCATATCTGCATTTACCCACCACAGGTTCGTGAAAGGACCCAACGTCTAAAGCATTACGGGACATAATGCTTTTGTACTAGCGGCGTATTTATTACCAATGGATGGGACTTGTCAAGGAAAAATATTGATATTCTAAAGAAAAATAATGATATTCTCCCACCACGACGAGCGGAGGGTAGGGAGCCTTTCCTGTCTGGGGACTACTGCAAACAGGAGCCGTACGGATATAAATGCGGGGCTTTCCCGATTCGCACGCGAAACCTCGCCGCGGTCACCTACATCCAAGATTCGTTTGACAACTTCTAAGTTGCGCTAGAGTCGCGGCTTACGGGATGTCGGGTGCACTTGGCAGGATGCACTCTGCCTATTGGACACGCCATTCTCAACATCCCAGTTTTCGTAGATGTGGGGAGAACCAAATAAATGACGCCCCAGCAGAGAAAGAAGACCGGCCCTCACGTCGAGGCTAAGGTCACACTTAAGACCATCGCGCAGCATCTCGGCTTGACCCCAGGAACGGTTTCAGCCGCCCTAAACAACTCTCCCGCCGCACGTTCCATCCCCCCGCACACAAAGAATCGCATCATCGAAGCCGCGCAAGCGCTCAATTACCGGCCTAACTTTTTTGCCCGCACGCTGCGCTTGAAGCGCACTTACACGATTGGCGTGATCGCCGAAGAAATCGGCGACGCGTACGCTTCGATGGTGATCAGCGGCATCGAAGAATACTTGCGCAAGAACGATTATTTCTTCCTCACCGTAATCCATCGTCAGGATCCGAAGCTCTTGCAAACTTACGCGCAAATGCTTTTGACGCGTGGAGTCGAGGGCTTCATCACCACTGACACATCTCTCACCGAAAAGCTTGCTCTCCCTACGGTCGCCGTCGCCGGCCACCAGCGGGTCGAAGGCCTGACCAACATCATCCTGGACCACACGCGCGCCGCGCACCTGGCCCTCGAGCATCTTCGCGATCTCGGCCACCAGGAAATCGCTTTCATCAAGGGGCAAACAATGAGTTCGGATTCCACCGTGCGGTGGAACGCGATCTGCGAGGTTGCTGAGCAACTCGGCATCCGCATTCGTCCCGAGCTGACTATCCAACTCGAGGGCTTCGATTCGACGCCCGGGATTGGGTATACCTTCACCAAGCAACTGCTGGCCAGGAAGCATTCTTTCACGGCGCTTTTTGCCTACAACGATATTGCGGCCATCGGCGCAATCTGGGCGTTCTACGAAGCTGGCCTGCGAGTTCCCGAAGATATTTCCGTTGTCGGCTTCGACGACATTCCCGGGGCCGCCTACGCCAACCCGGGACTGACCACCGTTAGGCAGCCGCTTATAAAGATGGGGCAAATCGCCGCACAGACGGTCGTTGATCTCATCGAGGGTCGCGGCGAATACGTTCCCGAAATCGCCATCGAGCCCGAGTTCTTGATTCGCCAGTCAACGGGCCCCGTTGCTGCCCTTCAGTCACGGAACTTCTCGGGTAGCACTCAACTCTCGCGAAGAAGGCTAGCTGGCTAAGTAGTTTTTAGACAGCCGCTGAAGCTGTGATAGAAATTTCTACAACTCTGAAGCGCGGAACACGGCAAAGGCCAAACTGAATGTCGAAGGTATTTTTCAACTGCTCTTATCTTGGAATCGTTCGGCTTGCCCATCGCATGATGGGGCCAAGACAAGGAAAAGCACGGGGCGACCTATCTTATACCGCGCCATGAATTCGCAGTAGCGCGCCAATATGATGCGCTCCAAAAGACCTCTTGTTTGATTGAGCTTCGTTCCATTACATTCCTCCAGCATTCTTTCGACCGCAACCTTGCGGAGCCTTGGGGTGATGTTCATTTTCCTGGCCTCACTTGCAAACCCGCTTCCCCTAACTGCGGTGACCCTGGTTTGCCATCCATATAACTTCGCACCGCACGGAATCCGTGGGATCATCTGCGATGAGTTCCATGATTTGTCCGCGCTTCAACTTGAAGTTACCTCGCAACCTGAATCCCTCGTTCGACCTTTCGACAATGAGACAGGGGAACATTTCCTGGCCACTGTGGTCGATAACAAGGTTGGTATGACCATTAATTTAGTAGTGGTTGGCCCGAGCGGACGATTCGAATTTGGTGGTCGGCGAAAGCGCGATGCATCACCGGAATTTCGATTTTCGGCATATGACAGCTCACGCAGTCCCTCGTGCCTACTGGACACCACGCACCAGGATGATCGCCCCCAGGTTTCACGCTGGGAGTTGCGACATGACAATTCAGACACTTCGCGTCATAGAAGGAAGGTTCTTGCACTACCGCGCCGTGCGGGTCGTGACAAGCAACGCAGGTAATCCTCGCGTCCCCCTGGCTTTTTCCCCAACACTTGCTGTTTTGCAGGCGGTACGGTTGTTGGCGAATGCTGAACAGGCCGTTCAGTCCGGCGCGCACCGTACCCGGCCACGTCCCATGGCAAGCTCCACAAAAGTCCACTGAATCAGCCGGGCTGAGCTTGCCGGGGTTGAATATGACATCCGGTGCGTGTTCACCTCCGGCTGTCGTCCGCAAAAAATCTGTACGCGATGAATTTGTGGGCGAAAATCTACGTGAAACGCTAGATTGCTCCCACTGGCACACCCGTGGCATGCTCCCAGCCCTATGAGAACTGCACATTCCGTGCTTCGCTTGGTCTTTATGCTTTCCTCTCTAGCTCAGGACGCTCTCCGATTCTTGTTGTTGGGCACTCGTTCAGGCGCTGCGATCAAAGCGGAAAATATGTTCCTCCGGAAACAGCTCGCCCTTTACCTCGAGCGCGAGGTCAAGCCTCGGCGGGCGACCGATGCTACACGGTTGTCTCTGGTCCTTCTCTCTCGGCTGTTCGCATGGCAAGACGCTCTGGTCAACGTCAAGCCTGAGACCTTCCTCGGCTGGCATCGGAAGTGTTTTCAGTTGCTCTGGCGATGGAAATCGAGGCCGCGAGGGAGGCCCCGAGTGCCCGGGCAACTCCAGGAACTGATCTTCAAGATGGCGCACGAGAATCCAACGTGGGGAGAGGAGCGCATCGCTGCTGAGTTGCTCCTTAAGCTGGGAATTCGAGTGTCGCCTCGTACCGTTCGACGCTACATGCCGCTTAACACTGGCCTAGGAAACGCCTTCCTTCTCAGCCATGGCTGACGTTTGTACGAAATCACGCCCAGGCGATGTTAGCCAGCGATTTCTTTGTCGTCGTGACGTCGTGACAGCTCGCTTTCGAGTTCTCTGCGTGTTTGTAATCATGGAGGTAGGAACACGCAAGATTGCTCACTTCAACGTGACCGATCATCCTACCGCAGCTTGGACGATCCAACAGTTTCGAGAGGCCATCACGGGTGAGCAGCCCTACCGGTTCGTGCTCCACGACCGGGACAGCATCTACTCGACGGAACTTGATTGCGCCCTGAAGTCGCTGTGCGTCATCGTCTTGAGGACTCCGTATCGGGCGCCGCGAGCGAATTCTTTTTGTGAACGGCTCGTGGGCACGATTCGAAGGGAATGTCTTGATTTCCTCATCCCTTTGAACGAGCGGCACGTGCGACGAATCCTGAAAGAGTGGGTTGCGCACTATAATCAGGGGCGACCACATTCCAGCTTGGGACCGGGAATTCCTGACCCTGGCGAAGTTTTCGCAACCACGAGAAATCGCCACAGGCACCAATTAGACCACGATGGTAAGGTCGTTGGCCGATCGGTCCTCGGCGGATTGCATCACGAGTACCGGTTGGAAAGGATTGCCGCTTGAGCGACAGATTGTTGAGAAGGCGTCGCCCTTTGATCCTTTCTCTTCTGGAAAGGCAGATCACCGCGACCCTCGCGCCTCGCCCGTCAGTTCAGGTGCTTGCCGAACGCGGCGGTATGCTGTCAATACTCCGCGTGCCGTTCTCCTCGTGGACACGCGTGAACAAAATCCGTTTCATTTCTCTCGCTGCGGGGAATGGTTCGCGGGAATTGAAAAGAAAAGCGCTCAAGCTGGGAGATTATTCCCTTGGCGGGTTGGAAGACGTCTGCGCGGTGGAGCGAAAAGATCTTTCGGATTTGGTCCATTCCTGTACCGTTGATCGTCGTGGGTTCATTGATCGACTGCGAACTATGGCCCGATTTCAACATCGGCTGCTCGTGATCACGAGCAGCTGAGCCAGGTTAAATCTCCCTATTCCCAGGCGAACGTAGATCCGATCGCATAAGCCAGTGTTTGACCGCAACGCTTGCGGGACTACAGGTGCTCTTTGTTTGCAGTGAGACGCACGAATTGGGTGAAGAACTGGTGGGTTCTTATTTGTACCCGCCTTACGGCTACGGTCGCTCTTTCACAGACGACGATATATAAGAGGATAGGCAGTCCGAGCCTTCCCATTGGACTTCTATCGGTTCTGGTGGGGAACTCTGAAAGCTTACACGAAATTTTTGCGGAGGACAACTATTCCCTGCTCTTTCTTTCGATGTCCAGCAAGCCGCGCTCGCGCATGAAATTGCCCATGCTGCCCTTCATCGTCATCCGATCGTCCTCATACACCCCGCTTATCGCATTCCGTTGAGTGAAGAGATTGTGGCCGATCTGCTGTCTGCCGGTGGGGTTTCCTCTCGGAACTCCAACAGGAACGCATTGTGTCGATTGGCGCGAGGTATTGCGAAATTCTGGAGATGTGGCGCCGACAAGAACAGTTCATCCACGAAATGATGATTTGGCACCAGCCGCGGTTGGCCGGCGCTGCCGGACAGCTTGCCGGACAGCGGTGACATTACCGTCCTCTTCGGTCACATGTAATACTTGTATTTCGGTTGGGGGCATTTCGTTTGCAGGGATTTCTCGCAGAATATCGCCCACGAGTTTTGAAAAGCGAAGCGATGCTCGCGAGGGATGATCCAGGTCCTGGTGTAGGGAACGCAGAGATACCTCCCGACTCCAGCAAGAGCCGTTTCATATCCGCGATTTTGATTGCGCTCGCCACGATCCTCCAGTTACGTATTTCTTTCTCGCTTTCCAGACCGGCGCCGCAGCGATCTTCACTTCTTATTGATGGAGTCGTTGATTTTCTTTATCGAAGTTATGATCTCTTCGAACTTGGGTGCCGTGCCGAAAATCATGGGAGTCGTCTTTGCATAATCGGCCTGTAAGCGTTCCAGCATCCCGACGCTCGGTTCGATAGCCCAGGAACCGGGCTGCGCGGAAGCCAGGTCGAAATCGGGGCGGTTGAAAAACAACCTCGCATGTCTTACACGGTCAATGGCAAGATTCTCAGCGGCAAGCGCCGCCTGGCCTGCTGCGGAATTCAGCAGGCAATACAAATCATAGTAATGTCGCGATATCCGCTGGCCCTCTTGACGAAGTTCGCCTCGTCTCTCAAACCAGCGGCGCAGTCCATGGGCGATCACCGCTTTATCCCAAAAGGACCGAGTGGGCTCGATGGTAGTTACCTTCGGCACGGAAATCTTTAAGTCGGCGACTTCTTCAGCGATATATGGGCGAATTGTTGTTTCAGCGTGCGGGTCGAGGGCCGACTTCGCTCCGCATTCGATACGCACTGCTGACCGCACGTAATCTGTCTCCGCACGCAAGATACTCGGATAGAACACGAGCAGCGTTTGCCCATCCTGGTCAGTATCGTCGAGCTCCACGCGTCCCGCCTCTCCGGCGTATTCCACTATTCGCTGGGTCACACCTTCGCGGAGTGCGCCCTGGACCCATGCGCGGCAGGCGTCGCGGATGGCATCCAGCTTCTGCTGTCGTTTCTTTTTGCTTAGTTTCTCGAGCTCTTCTGCGCTAGCCGCTTGGTTGAGGTCTTGCCGGAACGCTGTGATGTCGATGTCCTCGGAGAATCGGTTGATGAGGCCGTAACCCTTGGATAGCGAAGTTCCTCCCTTAAAAAGAAGGCGTGGCCCGCCTGGCGAAAGCCATGGTAAAGCACGTCGAGTGTCCAGCACACCCAGAAGTCCTTTTCCACATATTGCGCATTCGCCCCGAGACGCTGCGACGCGGCAAGAAGGGCATCGGTGCGATTCTTTTCGGATGCCGTAAGAAACTTTTTGAACCCGTCGTTCACGTTCTCACTCCTTCTGCCCGTGTTTCCCGACGAGTTCGTTGATCATTGGCTGCATCCAAATGGGCACGCCGGAGAATCCTTTTTGTAAATCTTCGCGAATGGTCTGGCCCTGGTCGTTGTCCGCGAGTATTTTGTGGAGTTTTTGCATCGTTCTCTCCCGCTCCTCCTTTTGGGAGAGTAGGTCTTGCATCCAGTACAGCGCTTGCACAACTCGCATCGCTGGTCGACCTGCCCAGAACAGCCGGCTGGGAGCGACGGTCTTGAAGTGGATGACTTGATTTCCAATGCGGATCGGTTTCAGCCGCGCGTCAACGAGAACCTCGATTCGTGCGGGAACGGCAGTGGTAAGGCCGAGATCATTAGCAGCGGTCATCCCATCGACGAGCAGCCGAACTTTATCTCTTCGCGCGACCGCCCGAATCACAGCTCTATAATCGGGTACGGTTGGCTTGCCAGTTAACTCGTTTTTGGCTGGTCGGTCATAGAGACCGCGGTCAATCCGGCGAAGTTCTCCGGTGGCAACGAGGCGCTGCAGCACCTTATCAATTGCTGATCGGCTGCCTAGGGCCGTAAAGTCGTTGGCCGTCCAGACCTCGTTTCCGGGCGTCTTGAGAAGCTGCTGCAGGACATGGGCTTTGAGCTCTGAACCCCTCGGCTTTTTCATGGCATAGTGCCTTTTGTCCGAAAT
>Ga0209577_10001810_pt1 | contig 21045 bp, 18 predicted proteins | sample GraSoiAngelo_109_FD_185874 | JGI IMG/M metagenome (GOLD analysis project Ga0209577, IMG submission 185874) | Grasslands soil microbial communities from the Angelo Coastal Reserve, California, USA - 14_0903_12_20cm (SPAdes) (version 2) | ecosystem: Environmental > Terrestrial > Soil > Grasslands...
CCTCATAAAGATCCACGGACGGCGGAGCGGCCTCCTGGCCAAGCACGGTCAGCGAGGCGCCGCAGAGGATCACGGACATGATCAATCTGTATATTTTCATTCCCGGTTTTTTGCCCAAATGTAATGCACCATGACGATGGTTCATGTCGGGGCGAGAGGATTTGAACCTCCGACCTCGTGGTCCCAAACCACGCGCTCTACCAAGCTAAGCTACGCCCCGAATCGAGCGAAACTATTATCACGATTTCGCAGGTTACGCATCCGCGATGCTTGATCGCATCAAACGTCGTAATCCAGGTTAGGGGCGAGTCGCTTTTCCACTGCAGGAAGCGATTCACCGCGCCGGGTCGCATAATCCACGACCTGATCGCGTCCAATGTGACCAACCCCAAAATATTTTGCCTCCGGATGCGAAAAATAGAGCCCGCTTACGCTCGAGCCGGGATGCATTGCAAATGACTCCGTTAGTGCGATACCTGCGTTGTTCTTTGCATCCAGTAAATTGAATAGTACTTGTTTCTCGGCGTGATCGGGGCACGCCGGATAACCAGGAGCGGGCCGAATGCCCCGATATTTTTCCCGGACAAGATCAGTCTGCGACAATCGTTCGTCGCGTCCGAATCCCCACGCAATCCGTGTCTGTTTGTGCAGATATTCGGCGAACGCTTCAGCTAATCGGTCTGCCAGCGCCTTTGTCATGATGGCACTATAATCGTCATGCTGCCGCTTGAATTCTTCCGCAAGCTCGTCTGCACCGTGAATTGAAACCGCAAATCCGCCAAGGTAATCTGGCAATTGCGGATTGCCCGCCGCGGCGGGTGAGCTCCTTGCAGATTGCGGATCGGAAACCGGTGCAACGTAATCGGCAAGACAGTGGTTAAATTGGCCTGCCGGCTTTTGCATTTGCTGTCGCAGGAAATAAAACGTCGCAACCTTCTTTGTGCGATCATCGTCAGCATAAAGATCCACATCGTCGCCAACTGAGTTTGCTCGCCAAAAAGCGTGAACACCGCGCGCGATGAGTAGATGTTTTGCGACGATTCGATCAAGAAGGTTCTGCGCGTCATCGAAAAGTTCCCGCGCGTGTTTGCCAATCTTCGGATCGTCAAAAATTGCGGGATAGCGCCCGCGCAATTCCCAGGCGTGAAAGAATGGCGACCAATCGATGTACTCGACCAGCGTGCGCAGCGAAAAGTGGCGTACAGTCTCATCCCGAGCGGATCCCGTACTTTGGTAAACGCAGATGCCCAAAAATTCCGGTTTAGGTGGAACATAGTTGGTCCAATCAATCGGCGTCCGGTTTGCGCGTGCTCCTTCCACCGTCAGCAAATTCTTTCGCTGTGTTCTTGCGGAATGCTCCCGGCGCAAGCGTTCATGGTCTTCGCGCGTTTTCTTATCGAACGCCGACTTGAGTTCTGCGTTCAGCAGCGAATTGACAACACCCACCGCGCGCGAGGCGTCCAGAACGTGCACAGTACTTGCCTGATAATGCGGTGCGATCTTCACCGCGGTGTGCGCCCGGCTCGTGGTCGCTCCTCCAATCAATAGCGGCAAACGAAATCCTTCCCGCTCCATCTCCTGCGCGACATGCACCATCTCGTCCAGCGATGGTGTAATTAGGCCGCTCAAGCCAATCACGTCGGCTTGTTTTTCTCGCGCCGTTTCCAGAATTTTAGCGGCCGGCACCATGACGCCAAGATCGACAACGTCGTAGTTGTTACATTGCAGCACGACCCCGACAATGTTTTTGCCGATATCATGCACGTCGCCTTTCACCGTTGCCATTACGATGCGCCCGTGCGGTTTCGCACCGGCGGATTTCTCCGCTTCCATGAATGGCATCAGATAGGCGACAGCTTTTTTCATTACTCGCGCGCTCTTAACCACCTGCGGCAGGAACATTTTGCCGGAGCCGAATAAGTCGCCCACCACGCTCATTCCGGCCATGAGCGGTCCCTCAATCACATCGAGGGGTCGTTTGCATGTTTGACGCGCTTCCTCGGTATCGGCGTCGATGTAGTCGACAATCCCTTTAACCAACGCGTGTTTCAGACGCTCCTCGACAGGTTCCTTTCGCCAAGCTTTGTCGGCGACTGGTGTTTTATCTTTCGCTTTGACTTTTTCTGCGAACTCAACCAGCCGCTCCGTTGCATCATCTCGCCGGTTCAATAACACGTCTTCGACGCGTTCTCGTAACTGGGGCTCAATTTCTTCGTATACCGCCAGTTGTCCTGCATTGACGATTCCCATGTCGAGACCGGCGCGAATGGCGTGAAAGAGAAACGCGGCATGCATCGCCTCGCGAACGGCGTTATTACCGCGAAACGAAAAAGAAATGTTGCTCACGCCACCGCTGACGCGTGCTCCCGGAAGATTCGTTTTAATCCAGCGTGTCGCTTCGATGAAATCGACCGCGTAATTTCGATGTTCTTCGAGCCCGGTAGCGACCGTTAAAATATTCGGATCGAAAATAATGTCACTCGCAGGGAAACCTGCCTGCTTGGTCAAGAGATCATAGGCGCGCGCACAGATCTCGATTTTACGCTGAAAACTATCCGCCTGACCTTGCTCATCGAACGCCATGATGATCGCTGCAGCGCCATATCGCCTGATTAGTCGGGCTTGCCGGAGAAAGTCTTCTTCGCCGTTTTTCAAGCTGATGGAATTCACGACCGACTTTCCCTGCAAGCATTTAAGGCCCGCTTCGATGACGCTCCACTTCGAGCTGTCGATCACAATTGGAATTCGCGTGATCTCAGGTTCGCTGCCGATCAGATTCAAGAAGCGAACCATGGCCGCCTCCGAGTCGAGCATCCCTTCGTCCATGTTCACGTCGAGAAGGTTCGCACCGCCCTGTACCTGCTGACGAGCCACAGCGAGCGCGCCGTCGAAATCGCCCGCGAGAATCAGCTTCGAAAACTTCGGCGATCCTGTGATATTAGTGCGCTCACCGATGACAACGAACCCGAACTCCGGCGTAACGTTCAACGGTTCGAGTCCGGACAGTCTCAGAGTCATGTGAAGCGGGCGTTTCTTTCCACAGCACGCGGTGAGAATTTCTGCGTTAGTTTTGCCAGCGCTCGAATGTGATCCGGCGTTGTGCCGCAGCAACCACCCACCACGTTGAGCCAGCCATTCTCTGCCCATTTCGCGACCTTGGGTGCGAAAGTTTCGGCTGTTTCCGGAAAACCGGTGGGCGAGAGCGGATCCGGCAGACCCGCGTTTGGATATGCACTCATGTAGTATGGTGAAGTACGCGCCAGCTCTTCCACGAACTGCTCCATTTCATCAGGACCCAGCGAGCAGTTCAAACCGAGGATGAGCGGTTGAGCGTGCGCGACGGATATGAGCGACGCTTCAACGGTTTGGCCGCTTAGATTGCGCCCGGATTTGTCGATCACAGTGCCTGAGATCATTAACGGCACCTTGCGCCCGGTTTCTTCAAATGTGTCGGCGATGGCGAACAATGCCGCTTTTCCGTTGAGCGTGTCGAAAATCGTTTCAACAATAAGTAGATCGACACCGCCCTCAAGCAGCGCTTTCGCTTCATCGAAGTAAGTTTGGCGAAGTTGATCGAACGAAACGGCGCGAAATGCGGGATCGTTTACGTCAGGTGAAATCGAACCTGCTACGGGCAGGGGTCCCATAGATCCGCCAACAAATCGTTGCTGGCCGGTTTCATTCGCGACGCGATCTGCAGCGCGTCGCGCGATCCTGGCCGCCTCCAAATTAAGCTCATGGACCAGCGCGCGAAGATCGACATCGTCCACTACGCGCTGAAAGAATTCCTGATCTTTGCGACCGCGTGTAGGCTCGCCCTGAAACAAAAAATCGTGCAGGCCGATGGTTGTGCCGCTGAAAGTATTGGTTTCGATGACGTCAGCGCCAGCATCGAGATAAGCCGCGTGAATTTCCTCGACGACTTGCGGCTGAGTTAAATTGAGCAGTTCCAGGCTGCCCTTAAGATCTTTGCCTTTCCACTCGCGAAACCGCTTTCCTCGATACTCCGTCTCGGACAGCTTATACTGCTGAATCATTGTGCCCATGGCGCCATCGAGAAAGACGATGCGTTTGCGCAGGAGGGCTTCCAAAGGATGCAGACCGTTTGTTGCCATGATTGTCCGGGAACTAAAGAGCGTTTCGCCGGTGAATCAAGAAACAAATTGACGTATCATGATGCGTAGATGTGTTGTGGCTCCTGCTCGTGCTCATTCTCGTAATCATAATCGGATGAATCGAGGTTGGTTGAAACCTCCGACTGAACAATGACGTAGTCCGAATAACGGCTGAATCTCGGCCTTCCCGAAGGCTACTCCGAGGATCTTGTAGGCAGACGGCGCGGAAGGCAGAACGCGACTGCAACAACGCGCTTTTCAAGTTTAGAATCGGCAAGTAGATCAAAGGCCATGGAAGCGGTGCAGCTCTTCAAGTCGCTCGACCGCAATCAGCGCAATACGTTCCTCGCTTGTTTTCTGGGTTGGGCGCTGGATGCCTTTGATTTTTTCCTGCTCACGTTCGTGATCGTGCCGATGGCACGCGACTTTGGCAAGAGCATTGCCGAGCTGAGCTTCGCGATCACGCTTACCCTGGCTATGCGTCCCCTAGGCGCATTTATTTTTGGATTGCTCGGGGACCGGTTCGGGCGCCGCATGCCGCTGATGATCGACATCATCTTTTACTCTCTCATGGAGTTGCTCACCGCGTTCTCTCCGAATTACACCTGGCTGCTGATCTTCCGCGCCCTTTACGGAATCGGCATGGGCGGAGAATGGGGACTTGGCGCGTCCCTGGCAATGGAAACCCTGCCAACTGTCGCGCGTGGATTGTTCTCGGGAATTCTACAACAAGGTTATGCGTTTGGTTATCTGCTGGCCGCCGTTGTGTACTGGATCGTCTTTCCGTTCTTCGGATGGCGCGGCCTTTTCGTCGCGGGAGCGCTCCCCGCACTTCTAGTGTTGTACATCCGTGCGCAAGTGCCTGAATCGCCGGTTTGGCTGCAACGCCAGCGCGAGACGAGCAATTTCTGGAACGATCTGCTGATGGTACTAAAACGGCACTGGGGTCTCTTGCTGTACGTCATTTTATTGATGACGGCGTTCAACGCCATGTCTCATGGGACCCAGGACATGTATCAAACGTTTCTCGGCGAACAACGTCACTATGGCGTGACGCAGAAGGCTGCGACTGGGATCATTTACGCTGTTGGCGCAATCTGCGGCGGAACAGTGGTTGGTCATCTGTCGCAAAAATGGGGCCGCCGTCGCTCGATTATTTCGACTGCCGTATTTGGAATAATCCTCATTCCGCTTTGGGTTTTTCCGCCAGGCTTCGCGCTCCTGGTCATCGGTGGGTTTGCCATGCAATTCATGGTGCAAGGCGCCTGGGGAATTGTTCCTGTGCATTTGAACGAACTATCGCCCGGCGCTGTGCGCGGGACGTTTCCAGGAGTTGCGTATCAACTCGGAAACTTATTTGCTGCCAACACGGCTGTTGTTGAAGCCCGGTTGGCCGACCATTTTCGTGATCCAAGCGGGCACCCAGACTACGCAAAGGCGCTAGCGCTCTTTACGCTGGTGATCTTTTTGGTGTTGATCCTGCTCGCAGCAATCGGGCGCGAAGAACGCGGAAAGGAATTTTAGCGATGCCCGGCCGCTGGCGCCGACTCCGATCCGGTGCTCGCCGGTTGCGGCTGCGCGGCGGCTACTTGAGGAGACGCGTGATATACACCGGGCCCGTAGCGTTGTTCGACAATTGCCTCTGCGATTCTCTCCGACAGCAGTTCGCGATATTCGGCATCGCGCGCCTGGTTGCCTTCGGACCGATTGCTCAAGAATCCGCACTCCACCAGAACTGCCGGATAGTACGCAAGGCGCAGGACGCGGAAATTCGCTGTGTGCACGCCCCGATTCATCGAGTGCGGGATCGTCATCAGTTTGGATTGGATCCGATTCGCCAGTTCAGCCGAAGTGCCCGAGTGATAATAGGTCTCAAAGCCGTGAACACCACGTCTGCGTGAATCGTTGAAATGAATACTGACGAAGATGGCATTTTTCTGCGCATTCTCGATAGCCACACGATCGTTCAATTCAATAAAGACATCCGAGTTCCGGGTCATCACGGTTTTTAATTGCGATTCGCGCAAATTCCGCTCGAGACGTTGAGCCACATCGAGAGCAACGATCTTCTCCGGCGGCCCGTAGCGGCGATACGCGCCATTATCCTTCCCACCGTGCCCCGCGTCCACCACTACGGTGGTAAAAGTCTTACTCGTGTTTTTGACCCCGGTGGTCGTAACGGTACTGCAAGCAGCTAACGAAGCGAAAAAAGCGACTGTAACGAGACGAGCGACCTGGCGCGGCATTCTGCTTTATAGCAAAAAACACGTCTTCTACCAAAAAATTTTTCGCGCGAAGGTTAAACGATGCAACGTAATTGAGTGAGGACTGTCTATTGATCGCAATCGCAAAAAGCACTTGTTTTTTGTGCTTCCGCGCTTAAAGCGTTTACTTCTTTTATGTTAATCCGATTTGCGATTCTCCCCTTGTTTCTGGCGCTGAACCTTTCGATGTGCAAGAAGCAGGAGAACGTCTCCTCTAACTCGCAGCAGGCGAGCGCCTCATCACCGACGCCAGCTGCCACTCCAGTCGCGGTGGCATCTCCAAAGATCACCAAGCCGGTGGTCGATCAAACGGCTCAGGTGCTTATTTTTTGTTATCATCGTTTGGTGGACAAAATCCGCTATCCCGGCACTGAGATCACACCTGCTGCGTTTGAAGCGCAGATGAAGGAATTAAAGGACCGCGGCATAACGGTCATTCCGATGCAAGATTTGCTTGCCTGGAAGCGAGGTGAAAAGAACATCCCACCGCGAGCAGCAGTGGTTACCTTCGATGATGGCTGGAAGTCCCAGTACGAGGTCGGGTGGCCGATCATGAAGAAATACGGCTACCCGTTTACGATGTTCATTTATACCGAAGGTGTGCGCGGTGGCTCGTTAGGCGGCGGGGAAGCGATTACATGGGAGCAGCTTGCCGATATGCGCGACAACGGAGTTGATATCGAGGGACACTCCGCGACTCATCAGGACCTGCGCGAAGGTCATACCATAACACTGATTACCGGCGGAAAGAGGAGCCGAACGAAAGTGACTGGACCCCAATACGAGCAATGGATGCAGAACGAAGTGGTCGGCTCCAAGCAACTACTCGAGCAGCGGCTGGGCATCAAAGTAAATTGCTTTGCCGTGCCATTTGGGAATTACAACGAGCACGTTAAGGAAATTGCCCGAAATTCCGGCTACGAAGCGATGTTTACTGTTTACGGTCAGCCCATCACCTTTACGTCGCCAATGGACTCAATCGGTCGTTATGCGATCGAAGCGAACAAGCCCAAGGTGTTTGAGGATGCTGTGAAAATGATCGCGACCTCCACCGGAGGAGGGGCGGCGGTGGCCGAAGTTGGCGCAAAGGATCTGGCGACTCAGCCGGCCGACGGTGAAACCGTGCACACGGCGCTTCCCTTGATAAAAGCTAATCTCAGCGCGCTCGGTCAAATCGAACCGGGCAGCGTGCAAATGCGCGTGAGCGGCCTCGGCGCTGTTCCTGCGAATTTTGATCCGAAATCGGGCACGGTGTCGTACCAAGTGACGCAAAAGTTGCACGAGAAATCGTGCGGCGTGATTATCAGCGCGAAGTCACAGGGGAAAAAGGTGGAAACACATTGGACTTTCGGAATCGAAGAAGGCGCGGCGGGAGGCGCCTCGCCGATACCGCCGCCTAAGAAATAAGCGGGTGATGGAAGGTGGAACGCGTTGTCCTCAACGCGTTACTAAAAGTCCGTCTTCGGCGCCAATTTTGCCATCGTCTTCGTAGAATCCGATCCAGCTTCTAGATAGTCATGTTTTCCGATCTCTCTGACAAACTTCAGGACATCTTCAAAGAGTTACGTGGTCACGGCACGATCAGCGAGTCGAATATCGATGCCGCGTTGCGGCAGGTGCGTCTCGCTTTGCTCGAAGCCGACGTCGACTTTCAGGTCGCCAAAAAATTCATTGGCCGCGTTAAAGAGAAAGCGCTTGGCGAAACCGTTCTTCGCAGCATTACGCCGGGTCAGCAGATCGTAAAAATTTTCCACGACGAATTAACCGTGTTGCTCGGAAGCGACGCCGCGCCGGTTAACCTCGGCGATTCAGGTCGTATTTTGATTGTCGGTCTGAATGGGTCAGGTAAAACAACTTCCTCTGCCAAACTAGCGCGTCTTTTGAAAAAGCAGGGTCGCGCGCCCGTGTTGGTTGCGTGCGATTTGCAGAGGCCCGCGGCGATTGAACAACTGGCAACGCTGGGAAAACAAATCGAGGTCCCGGTATTCACTCCGGACCCGGGCGAAAAGAATGTGGAGCGCGCTGTTGCTGCTGCGCTCGCGCAGTCCGGAGGGCAGAATTCTCGCGATGCCAGCGGTGCTCCCGGGTTCACCGGAGCTGGCCACTCCATCGAAATCTTCGATACAGCGGGTCGCCAGGAAATCGACGAAGCGCTGATTCAAGAGCTGAAACGGTTGAAAGAATTCTTAAATCCGCAGGAAACCTTACTGGTAGTTGATGCCGCGACGGGACAACAGGCAGTCAGCGTTGCATCCCGTTTTAATGAAGCTCTATCAATTACAGGAATCATTTTGACCAAACTTGACGGAGACGCGCGTGGCGGTGCGGCGTTGTCGATGCGCGAAGTGACGCGGCAGCCAATCAAGTTCACCGGAACCGGTGAAAAGCTTGATCAGTTTGAAGTCTTTGTTCCGGAACGGCTCGCGGGCCGGATTCTCGGCATGGGCGACGTCGTTAGTCTGGTCGAAAAAGCGGCGGAAGCCATCGACGAAGAAGAAGCCGCCCGGTTGGAGCGGAAACTGCGGACGGCTTCATTTGATTTCAATGACTTTCTGGCGCAGTTCAAGATGATGCAGCGGATGGGGCCGCTCGAGAATATTCTTGACATGTTGCCTGGCATGAGTAATGTGCAGGGCCTTTCTGTTGACGAGAAGCAGCTTAAGCGCACGGAAGCAATCGTGCTTTCGATGACGAATGAAGAGCGGACGCGCCCTGCCATCTTAAATGCACGGCGGCGTCAGCGCATCGCGCGCGGCAGCGGTTGCACGGTCACAGAGGTAAACGACTTGCTACGACGCTTTGATCAGATGCGGAAGATGATGAAAAGCACGGGCAAAATGAAAAAGATGATGACGCAACTGGCGCGAATGAGAAGTTAACATGGCAGTTTCAATCAGATTACGCAGAGAGGGAACGAAGAATCGCCCCTACTACAAAGTGGTAGTGGCCGATAAGCGCAGTCCGCGCGATGGAAAATTTATCGAAACGATTGGCACGTACGACCCAAAGAAACCCGGTCATAATAGTACGTTGAACATCGATCGAGTCGAATACTGGATCGGCAAAGGCGCGCAGCCATCCGATACGGTGCGCAGTTTGATAAAGACGAATAAGAAAATCGCAGCAGGCGCCGTGGTCTCATCCGAAGCAAAGCCGGAGCGATCGCAATCTGCCCAAGAAGAAACGTCGCCTCCGGCGTCTCCAGATCAAGTATAGGTCATCTCGGGAGGAGCGAGGGACCTCACAAAACGTGAGCATGTGACACGCTAGTTGCCTTACCTGTCGCGCCGTAACTATTGTGCCAAGTCGGATTCGCAGTTAATCTTTCTGGCGCATGAGAGAGTTTCTCGAGTTTGTCATTCGACAATTGATCGAATTTCCCGACGACATGGTACTGACGGAAATTCCAAACGGCAGAACAACTGTCTTTAAGCTGCAACTTCGACCGGGGGACGTCGGTCGCGTGATTGGCCGCGGCGGCCAGACCGTTCAGGCTATTCGCGCCTTGCTCGCCAGTTCGGCGGCGCGCCATGGCCAACGGGCGATCCTCGAGATCGTCGAGTAGATTTCCATCTCCGATTGGACGTTGGCCGCAGGCCGTTCGAGGTTCCTTCTCGAGTGAAGATCGACATCCTGACGCTGTTTCCCGATATCTGCCGGGCGCCTCTTGGCGAAAGCATCATGAAGCGCGCCCAGGAAAATGGGATTGTCGATCTTCAAATCCATAACTTGCGAGACTGGACCACTGATAAGCATCACATCGTGGACGATGCACCGTTCGGCGGCGGCCAGGGAATGGTGATGAAGCCGGAGTCTATTTTTGCGGCGGTGGAAGATCTCCGAAACCACGCATCGAAGGTGGTGCTGATGTCGCCCGCTGGACATCGGTTTGATCAACAAACGGCTACACAGCTTTCGAAAGAACCACATCTGATCATCATTTGTGGACACTACGAAGGGATCGATCACCGAGTGATTGAACATCTCGTGGACCGAGAAATTTCGATTGGCGATTACGTGCTTACTAACGGCGCGATCGCGGCCGTCGTTCTTGTCGATGCAATCGTGCGTTTACTGCCCGAGGCGCTTGGTCACGAACAGTCCGCAGTGGACGACAGTTTCAATCAAGGACTTCTGGAGGCTCCGCAGTACACGCGCCCGGCAGAATTTCGCGGCTGGAAAGTTCCGCAAGTTTTGCTTTCGGGCAATCACGCCGAGATCGCAAAATGGCGTAAAGAACAGGCGATAAAGCGCACGCAGGAAAATCGGCCGGATTTGCTCGGATAATTCACCATACACAACTAGCATGTCATCCTGAGCGAAGCGAAGGGCCTCACACAGGGGTGATCGTGCCTTCAAATTACACTAGGCATTCAAAGCTTTGATTGCGGGCCCCTCGTCGTCTGCGCTACTCGGGATGACAGGGCGCTGTTATTGCGGCGCTTTTCCCAATACGACACACGCATTGATTCCACCGAAACCAAACGAGTTGCTCATTACATATTTCAGCTCGGCTTCGCGTCCGTGATTGGGCACAACATCGAGATCGCACGCGGGATCGTGATTTGCGTAGTTAATTGTGGGCGGAACCCATTGACGATCTAAAGCGAGCGCGCAAAGCGCGGCCTCGATCGCGCCAGTCGCACCGAGCGGGTGCGCGTAATAACCTTTGGTTCCAGTAACTGGGATTCGCCGCGCGTGTTCGCCAAATACTTGTTTGATCGATCCTGTTTCCGCGCTGTCATTGAGCTGGGTCGAACTGGCGTGCGCGTTGATGTAATCGATCTGGTCGGGCGGCAGGTCGGCGTCCGTGAGGGCCTCACGCATCGCGCGAATCGACGATTCGCCGTTTGGCAGAGGCGCAGTCATATGAAAAGCATCGTTATTTAGGCTGTAGCCGAGTACTTCCGCATAAATGTGCGCGCCACGGCTACGCGCATGTTCGAGTTCTTCGATGATGAGGGAGGCTCCGCCCTCACCCATGACGAATCCATCGCGTAACAGGTCGAACGGACGGCAGGCTAGAGCAGGATCACCCGGCCATCTGCTCATGGTTTTGATGATATCGAACGCGCCAACAGTAATAGCCGTCAGGGGCGCTTCCGCGCCGCCGGCGACAATCACGTCCGCAAAATTGTCCCTGATGTAACGCAGCGCTTCGCCGACGGAGACCGTGCCGCTGGCGCAACTATTTGAATTCGTCGTGCCCACGCCGCGAAACCCGAATTCGATCGCGATATTCGAGTGGGCCGAGCCCCCGAATACCTGGACAGCGAGCGTAGGTTGAACTCCGCGAGCGCCCTTTTTTAAATATCTCAGATATTGTTCTTCAGCCTTGCAAACGCCACCAAGTGCGGTTCCGAAACTGACACCAATCCGATCCTGCGGTTTTTCGTGGGAATATTCCACCTGCGCGTCATCGAGGGCGAGTTTCGCGGAAACCACCGCGAATTGCGCGTAGCGGTCCAGTCGTTTCAGACGGTGCGGCGAAAAGTACTGCTCTGGGTCCCAATCACGAATCTCGCCAGCCGAACGCACGCGGAAGACGTTGGAATCAAAGCTGGCAATGTTACCGATGCCGCTTTTTTCCGCGAGAATTGCGCTCCAAAAATTCTCGCGTCCGTGTCCGATGCAGGTGATTGGCCCAATTCCGGTGATTACAGCGCGTCTTTGGCTCATGCGGTGACCTTACTTGTGTTTGTCTCGAGGTACGATTTCATGCAGCGCAGCGTTTCATTTGCAATGTGATGAATGAAAAAGTCGCCGATAATCCAATCCGCGACGGGCGCTAAAACCCTCACCCGAAATGCGAGATCGTGTTTGATTTGGACCAGCACGCCGGCTGGCACTTCCTGAAATGTCCACACTACCTGCATTCCCTTGGTGAATGCTTTCAAGTGACGAAAGCGGATTTCAACACGGTCGCGATCGATGATTTGTTCCGAAGTCCAGGAAATGGGAATGCCAGAGCGCGTCGCGGCCATTACAACAATATTTCGACTCGGGCTATGTTGGACATAGCGGATATAACGATAGTGCGGAAGAATCCGCGGCCACAGCTCCAGGTTTGCGGCCGTCTCGAAAATCGTCATCTTCGACGCGCACATGATAATGGAGTTGGTCTTTTGCATTGGAACTGATCGCCACCGCAAAATAAACCCACCCAGCACTCGATGTTGCGCATTTTCTGCGGGACAGAAGATAGTTCCCCGAAAAGCAATTTGAAGAAAGAGAAAAATCCTGCAACGTCAGAGAATGAGCCGTCTGGGGCGGAAACAGATCCAGCTATCGCGATCCCGAAGGCAAGGGATTTGAACCCTTGCCCTCAACCCAAAGGCGTACGGCTCGGCGACCGTTCGCAACCTTCTTTTGATATCTGTCTTGGTGAGCTAGCAACAAAGTTCAATTGCCGCCGCGTCTGGCTGCATCGGCTTGCTGTGCCAGGCGATGCATGAGCTCAAAGAAGGCTTGCGATTGACCGATGAAGAGCCCCATATCCGTTAAGAACTGGACAACCCCCATCGCAACGTCTTCTGTCTTGGTCGGTCGAATGACTGAACAAATAGGGAGGCTTCGGCGCAGGAACGGGCACGGTTCCGGCATGATCAGACTTTTGTTCAGCTTCTCGTCGTCTACTGCCAGATCCGGGAATGTCACCGACACACCGGTCACCGGATCAACTGCAGTCAACGGCGGCGCATTGCCCGCCTTGTCCGACCACGTCTGAAAATGCATCGTTTCAGTAGGGCCAATGCTTAACAGAATTCGCAGGACTTCCTCATCGGTCGCTCTCAGCGCCATCGAGGGATACAGGCTGTTGCCACCTTGTTCGATTGTGGCAAAGTGGAACGCCGCAGTATTCGCGATCGCCTGTAGGAAATTAGGATCACCTGTGTCGGCATCTGTTCTGGGAATTGCTGTGTGCTGGTTAACGCCCAATGTTGGGACCGCCTGCGGAAAATTGAAGTTTGGATCAAGATCAGGGTTCTTATTGTCGATACGATAGCGAGTCCACCAACTCGTATCTACGGTGAGTTGCGTCAGGTTAGTGAGCCGTAAATTTCCGCTGCTTCCACTCGCTGAACTACCTGGCAGAGTGCGAAATCGCCCGAGAAATACAGGAGCCTCGCCCTGGGACTCCAAGTACGCATTGAGGAACTGGTGGTGAGTGATCTCATCATCGGTGTTGTCGTGGATGTAGACGGGCATGTCTTCGTCAAGCGCCTCGATGGCCCCTGTGTAGGGTTCATTTCCAGTGCCGCCCGGCACTTCGTGGTCCTGCACGCCGCCGAGTTCGTTGTACTGGATCCAAAAATCGGCCTCGAGTATTTCTGCTGCCGCTGCGAATCGTAGGAGAGCTGCGTCTCCGCCACTCAGACCGCGACGTGCTACCGCTGCTCCAGTGCTTCCCAAAAGTCCTGCGCCGATTGTTCCTGCTCCAACGGCGAGTGATTTGCCGAGGAACGAACGACGACTCATGGAGCTTTTGCGAGGTTTAACTCTTTTCTCCACATCATTTGCCGTAGAATCATTTGTTGCTTTCATGCCCGTAGAATCGCAGCGGTCTGCGCGGTGCGCTGCATGGGAAAAGTTACGCGTTTGTTACCGTGCAAGGCGCTAGGCCTTTAGCTGATCGGCATAAAGTCGCAACGCTGGCGACGCTGCGGGCGATTTGCAAAAGAAACTGGAGCCTACGGGATTCGAACCCGTGACCTCCTCAATGCCATTGAGGCGCTCTACCAACTGAGCTAAGACCCCGGTAAAGAATTTAGATTGTAAGTTTCAGATTGCAGATTGCAACAGGTGAGCTGAACGCTCGGGGACGAGCAAAGATTTGGTCAATGTTTGAATAGCTTTGAAGGCGTTGCAGTCGAAGCTTGCAACGAAAGCACATCTGTGATGTTTAATGGGCAGAGGAAATTAATGAAGCTGTTGCGACTTCCCGCGCTTTATTCGATTGCGGTGCTTGCGATGGCGATCTCCACTAGCACGGGACAAACAAACGCACCGGCGCCTCAAAATGGCTCTCGTCCCGCGCCGGCTAATGCTGTTCGAGCCAGTAACGTGCGTCCCAACAATCCGAATCCGCCGTATATCCCGCGCGGACCGGTAAACGTTGGCCAGCGTCATTCCAGTACGCTCCCGACTCAAATGCAAAATCAGCAACCCAGGAACTTTCAGCCGAATTATCCACGGTTCGCCCGGCAATTGAATCCCAGGCTGGCAGCGATGCCGCCGCGACCAGACACAACAGCGCGTCAAATGCAACCTGTTGCGGAGACCCTCGCTAAGAACGAAGTCGCAGAAAATCAGCTGCCGTTAGCAAAGGCTCAACCCAACGTCATAACGGATACTCAAAGCGATCCAAGATCACCGGAAAGAATGGCTGATGGGCCGACGGCGCGTGAAGTGCGACAAACCAGAGAGAAAGATAAATGGCACAAAGGAAACGGTAACAATCGCCGCAGTTATTTCGATGCACTCCGAGCCCATCGACACGAATGGCACCATCGCGATTGGTGGAAACAAAACTGCAATACCATTGTGTTCGTTACCGGTGGATACTACTTCCTCGATGCCGGCTACTGGTACCCAGCCTGGGGTTATGATCCGCTGAACAGCTATTATGATTACGACGGGCCAATCTACACCTATGGCAATCTCCTTCCCGACCAAGTGATCGCGAACGTGCAAGCCGCCCTGCAAGATGCAGGCTATTACTTTGGGGCGGTAACGGGTTCGCTGAGCGTAGAGACCCGTGCAGCTCTTGTGAATTTCCAGCGTGACCAGGGACTGATTGTTACCGGGGCAATTGACGAACCTACCGTCGGAATGCTTGGGCTGTATTAAGCCGCCCGGCGGGGTCCTGTAGATGCTTTGCTCTGTGAAGCGCGACAACTGAGGTTGCTTGAATCCACGCGCCGCGCCGCCCAGAGGTCGGCGACTCCAGCAAGACCGTGTCCAGGATTCGCTTGATCGATCCGGTTACGGCGTTTTAAGAAATCGTTCATGAGCGATGTAACCTTTCAAAATAATGTGCCGGATCAATTACTTTCCGGAAAAGAACTGCCGAGTTTTAAGTTCGAATTGGAGAAATCCAAAGGGAAAGTTATTGGGGACAGTTTCGGCAAGGAAGCGACCGTCGAACAACTTCCCATCTCGAAGGGAATCGCCGGCGTCTCAATGCGTATCGAGCCAGGCGCGATGCGCGAGCTTCACTGGCATGCTACAGCTGCCGAGTGGGCATTTGTTCTCAAAGGCCGCGTTCGAACAACCGTGATCAACCCGGCCGGTCAAACTGAAACGAACGACTTCGATCCAGGCGACATCTGGTACTTCCCGCGTGGGCATGCCCATATGCTGGAATGTCTCGGCAACGAGCCCACGCATTTCATTCTGATTTTCGATAACGGTTACTTCTCCGAATTTGGAACGTTCAGTATCACTGATTGGATTGGACATACGCCCAAGCCACTTCTGGCGAAAAATTTCGGCCTGCCTGAATCGGCCTTTGATGCCTTTCCAAAAGACGAAGTTTATTTTGCCCGAGGCCCCGTCCCTCCGGAAGCGATTCCGGAAAATCTGCAAGGGCCTCGCGTGTTATCACCCGAAACGCATAAGTTTCGAATGCTTGCGGGTGCGCCGCATGCGATTTTCAAAGGCGGTCGCGAATGGCGCATCGACTCCACTCGATTTCCAATTTCGGCTACTGTTACCGGTGTAATTCTCGATCTCGAGCCGGGCGCGTTACGCGAACTTCACTGGCATCCAAACGCCGATGAATGGCAATACATCATCGAAGGCGACCTCAGCGTGACAATGTTCGGCTCGAACGGTCGATTTCGAACGGAGCAACTGCATGCTGGCGACGTCGGTTACATCCCGCAGGGATACGGACACTCGATTGAAAACGTTGGTGACAAGCGGAGTCGCATGCTCATCGGATTTAACACCGGGACTTACCAGGCGATTGATCTTTCTGCGTGGATCGCGGGCAATCCAGTCGATGTCCTGGCAACCAATTTCGGCAAACCCGCACCCTTGTTCGAGAAGTTTCCGCGCAAGGATGTTTTCATATCGCCAAATCAATAACATTTTTGTCCGGCTAAGGATCGCTATAACCACGCCGCTGTGTCGCCGTGCTGCCGTGAGCAACAGCTCGGGACGCCTCGACGCAGCTACAATTGCAGGATGGCTTCCAACGTGCGCGTTCCAGGCGCGAAAGATTTGCGACGGTCGCGTACCGCCGTTACAGGAAGACTGCCAGCTGATCCTTGAGCCATGCAAAAGTTGATCGAGTGCGTACCGAATTTTTCAGAAGGCCGTGACCAAAACATCATTCGGCAGATCACTGACGCGATTGCATCTGTGGACGGTGTTTCGCTGTTGGATGTCGACCCTGGCGCGAGCACGAACCGGACTGTTGTGACATTGGTAGGTAGTCCCGATGCCGCGGTGGAAGCGGCATTTCGCGCTATCAAAAAGGCGGCCGAATTAATCGATATGCGCAAACACAAGGGAGCGCACCCGCGCATGGGCGCGACCGACGTTTGTCCATTCATTCCGGTGAGCAACGTGAGCTGGGAGGAAGCAATCGCCTGTGCGAATCGCTTGGGAAAGCGCATCGGCGATGAATTGAAAATTCCGGTCTATCTCTACGAAAAAGCGGCGAAAAATAAATCGCGCTCGAATTTATCGGTAATTCGCACGGGTGAATACGAAGGGTTCTTCGAAAAAATAAAGCAACCCGAATGGAAACCAGATTTTGGTCCCGATGTATTCAACGAAAGATCAGGAGCAACTGTAATCGGCGTTCGTGATTTTCTTGTCGCTTACAATGCCAATCTGAACACGAAATCAGTGCGGCGCGCGAATTCGGTTGCGTTCGATGTGCGAGAGCAGGGGAGGGTAAAGACTGCAGACGGAACGCCGTGGGGAAAACCGGTGCTGGATGCCAATGGCGAACCGATTCGGATTCCGGGAATGCTGAAGCACGTCAAGGCAATTGGTTGGTTTGTGAAGGAATACGGGATTGCGCAAGTCTCGATGAACTTGACGAATATTGAAGAAACGCCGTTACATGCCGCGTTCGATGCGTGTTGCGAATCGGCATCCAGGCGCGGACTACGTGTGACTGGCTCAGAGATCGTCGGGATGGTCCCAAAGAAATGTCTGGTCGATGCCGGCCGTTATTTTCTTCGTAAGCAACAATGGTCGGAAGGTGCTTCCGAGGAGGAGCTGATCGACGTCGCCATTCGCTCAATGGGCTTGAGCGAGTTGAAACCTTTCGATCCGAAAGAAAAGGTGATTGAATTCAAAATAGAAGCTGCCGAACCAAAGGATCCTCTGGCGAAAATGAATCTCCGGGAATTTTGCAACGAAACGCTGAGGGACTCGCCAGCGCCCGGCGGCGGCTCCGTTGCGGCACTGATGGGTGCTTTAGGCGCCTCGTTAGGCGGAATGGTTGCAAACCTGTCCACAGGAAAACGCGGTTGGGACGACAAGCTCGAATATTTCAGCAATTGGGCGGTGAAAGCGCAGCAACTCAAGGACGAACTTCTCTCCCTGGTCGATGAAGACACAGCGGCCTTCAACAAAGTCATGGACGCATTCGCACTGTCCAAAGAGTCGGCTGAAGAGAGAGCTGCGCGTGTCGCTGCGATTGAGCAGGCAACCAAGTACGCGGCCGAAGTTCCGTTGAAGGTCATGGAGACTGCGTCGAAATCTTATGAATTGCTCGCCGAAATGGCCGAGAAAGGTAATCCGGCTTCGGTCTCCGACGTCGGTGTCGGCGCGCTTGCCACTCGCGCGTGCATTGCAGGTGCGGCACTGAACGTGAGAATCAATCTCGCCCAGTTGAAAGACGAAAAATTCAAGACGGCACTTGCGGAGAGAGTCCGAAAGGTGAGCACAGATTCGGCGGCCAAGTTCAAAGAAATCAGCCAAGTTGTCGAAAATAAGTTAAGCAAATCGTGACGTCGCTGGCTGTTCTTCACGCTTCGCAATTGGTCACGGTCGCTGGCCCGAAACGGCCGCGCGTAGGTGCGGAGTTGTCCGAGCTCGGGATTATTCGCGATGGTGGACTGCTGATTCGCAACGGCAGAATCGAGCTCGTCGGCTCCAGCGGTGCGATCGAGTTTAAGGCAGGCGGCGCGGAAGTCATCGATGCTCGGGGGAAAGTCGTTCTTCCTGGATTTGTCGATGCGCACACCCATTTGGTTTTTGCCGGGAATCGGCTGGACGATTTCGAGCGTCGTGCGCGCGGCGACACTTATGAGCAAATCGCGAAGGCAGGCGGCGGAATTTGGTCGACTGTTGAAAAGACGCGGGCAGCGAGTGAGTCCGATCTTGTCGCCCAAACGCAACGACATGCAGATTGGTTTCTGCGATGCGGAACGACAACTGTAGAGTCCAAATCGGGCTACGGACTTACACTCGAAGATGAACTGAAAATCTTGCGGGTTATGAAGCGCCTCAGTCAGGAGACGCTGCTCGAAATTGTGCCGACGTTCCTCGGCGCGCACGCGGTGCCGCGCAAGATGCACGCCGATGAATATGTCGATCTTGTCGTTGACGAGATGCTGCCACGAGTGACTTCAGGCAATCTTGCTGAGTTTTGCGACGTATTTTGTGAACATAATTATTTCAATGTCGATCAATCGCGACGGATTCTCGGTGCGGCGAAAGAGCTTGGGCTAAAGCTGCGGATTCACGCTGATCAACTTAGCAATTCAGGCGCATCAACGCTGGCTGCCGAATTGAAAACGACCACGGCAGATCATCTGGAGCAAACCGACGAGAGGGGGATCGCATTGCTCAAATCTGCCGAGGTGCAACCAGTTTTGCTGCCGGGCTCAGTCTATGCGCTCGGTTCGACGCGTTATCCGCGAGCGCGCCAAATGGTCGAAGCTGGTCTCAGCGTTGTGATCGCGACTGATTTCAATCCCGGGTCGTCGCCGACCCCGAGCATGCCGATGATTTTATCGCTCGCGTGCACACAAATGAAAATGTCGCCAGCAGAGACTATCTCGGCATCGACGATCAATGCGGCCTATTCGTTAGGCCGGGGCGATCAGATCGGCTCGCTCGAGCAGGGAAAATTCGCCAACTTTGCCATCTTCGATTGCGAAGACTATCGCGAGCTTGCGTACTGGTTTGGGGCTCCGCTGACGCATGGCGTTTACGTCAAGGGAAAGAAAGTCTACTAATCACGTCGGAGAAACTCAAAGAAATGGAAGAAGAAGTCTTAAAAGTGGAAAAGGGATTTGCTGACGCAATCGCAAAGAATGATCCAGAAGGAATCGAACGGTTTATTACCGATGAGTGGATCATCATCAATGCCGATGGAGGAATCATCGATAAGGAGCGTTTTCTCGGAGTGATCAAGTCAGGAGCTCTGACTCATGAAATGATGGAATCCGACGACATTCGAGTGCGTGTCTATGGAGACAGTGCCGTCCTAAGCGCGCTCACTCGGTCGAAGGGGAAATTCATGGGGCAGGAATTCAGCACGTACGAGCGGTCCACAGATGTTTTTGTCAGGCTCGATGGACAATGGCGGTGTGTTTTGACACAACTTACTGGGTTTACCAAACGGTGAGGCGGCGGCGTCCTACGAAGCGCGCCGCAAATTTTGCGGCGCCTGCCGAGCGCCGTTAGAGTGATTTTATGAAGGTCGAAGTGGAAAAACAGCCGGGGTCGGTTTCTACGCTGCAAATTGAACTGCCGCCTGAGGAGGTGTCCAAAGAATGGGACGCGATCGCCATCAGTTTCGCGCGTTTTGCCAAGATCCCGGGTTACCGGCCAGGAAAGGCCCCACGCGCTGTCATCGAGAAAAGATTTCGCAAGGAAATTCAGGACGAATTGACTAAGAAGCTCGTTTCCAAGAGCTATCATGAAGCGATCGAGCAAGAACAGTTGCGCGTCGCTTCGCTCGCAAATATCGAAGATGTTCAGCTCGGAGAAGACAAGTCGATGCGGTTCCGCGCGACAGTTGTCACAGCGCCGGAATTTGATCTGCCCGAATACAAGAACATTCCTGTGCAATTACCGGAGACGAATGTTTCTGAATCGGAAATTGACGCCGCAGTCGAGCGCTTACGCGATCAATCCGCGGACTTTGTCGATGTTCCCGAACGGGGACTGGAGATGGGTGACTTCGCTGTCATCGATTTCGAGGGCACCATCGATGGCAAGCCAATCAATGAAATTGCGCCCCAGGCGAGCAAAAATCTTCACGGTGGCAAAAAATTCTGGTTGCGCCTCGCGTCCGATAATTTCCTGCCGAAATTCTGCGAGCAAATGACAGGTCAGAAGCCGGGCGAAACGCGCACGGTGACCGTCGATTTTGCGACAGATTTTCCGGTAAAGGAACTAGCGGGAAGCCAGGCAAATTACAATGTTACTCTCCGCGAGATTAAGCAGAAAGTATTGCCGGCGTTGGATGACGCGTTTGCGGCTAAATTGATTCCGGGAAAGACGCTTGTTGATTTGCGCAAGATCATCGAACACGACCTCGCACATGAGAAAGAGCATGAGCGCGAACGGACGAAAGAAGGACAAGTAGTGAAACACCTGCACGAACGGATCCAGTTCGAGTTGCCGCCTGCTTTGCTAAAGACTGAGACGCGTCGCATTCTGGCAGAGTTGGTGCAACGAAACCGGGA
>Ga0209577_10001815_pt1 | contig 20999 bp, 17 predicted proteins | sample GraSoiAngelo_109_FD_185874 | JGI IMG/M metagenome (GOLD analysis project Ga0209577, IMG submission 185874) | Grasslands soil microbial communities from the Angelo Coastal Reserve, California, USA - 14_0903_12_20cm (SPAdes) (version 2) | ecosystem: Environmental > Terrestrial > Soil > Grasslands...
GCGGTGGGAGATTCGGGGATCGCGCCGCGCGCCGTCGCCCAGCGCCTGTCGGCCCTTGAATCGCAGAAGCGCGAGGTGGCCGACGCACGCATCCTGGCGCAGCAGTTCCTCGCCGAGGTGAAGATCGACGAGGCGAAGCTAAAGGCCTATTACGACGCGAACCAGGCGGAGTTCCGCACCCCGGACCGCGTACGCGCCGAGTACGTCGTGCTCTCGGCAGAGCTGCTTGCGAGGCAGGAGCCGGTCACCGAGACGGAGTTGAAGAGCGCCTATGAAGCGCGCGCCGCCCAGTACCGCGTCGACGAGCAGCGCCGCGCGAGCCATATCCTGGTGAAGTCCAGGGAAGAGGCGGACAAGCTGCTTGCCGACCTGAAAAAATCTCCGGCGCGCTTTGCCGAGCTGGCAAAGCAGCACTCGCAGGACCCCGGGTCGGCGGCGAAGGGCGGGGACCTCGGCTGGTTCGGCCACGGCATGATGGTGAAGCCCTTCGATGACGCGGTCTTCAAGCTCAAGCCGAATGACCTGCAGATCGTGCAGAGCGAGTTCGGCTACCACGTCGTGCGCCTGACTGGCATCCAGTCGGGCAAGTCGCGCTCGCTCGAGGAGGTGCGCAAGGAGCTGGGCGAGGAGCTGGCGAGGCAGAAGGGCGCGAGGAAATTCGCCGAGGCCGCCGAGAACTTCAGCAACCTGGTCTACGAGCAGTCCGACAGCCTGAAGCCGGCCGCCGAGCGCTTCAAGCTGCCGGTGCAGAGCACCGGCTGGATCGGCAAGTCGGCCAGCCAGGAGCTCGGCGCGCTCGACAACCCGAAGCTGCTGGCGGCGCTGTTCTCGCAGGATTCGATCAAGAACAAGCGCAACACCGACGCCATCGAGGTCGGACCCAGCACGCTGGTGGCGGCGCGCGTCGCCGAGTACCAGCCGGCCGCGCAGCGCAGCTTCGAGCAGGTGAAGGGCGAGATCGCGGACCTGCTGCGGCGGCGCGAAGCGACGGCGCTCGCCGAGAAGGACGGCGCGGCAAAGCTCGAGCAGCTGCGCAAGGGCGGCGACGCCGGCGTCAAATGGAGCGCGCCGCGCACGGTGTCGCGGCGCGACGCGCAGGGCCTGCCGGCGGAAGTATTGCGGCGGATCGTGGCCGCGGACGTTTCCAAGCTGCCGGCTTACCTCGGCATGCCGCTGCCGGAGGCAGGCTACCTGCTCGTGCGCGTCTCGAAGGTGATCGAGGCCGAGGCGAAGCCTGCGGAGCAGCAGGCCGCGGACGCAGGCCGCACGAGCCAGCTCTTCGGCACGGCCCAGTACGACGCCTATGTCTCGAGCCTGCGCTCTCGCGCCGACATCGAGATCAGCAAGGCTAATCTGGAGATGAAGTAGCGCCTGCGCCGCCGATCCCGGCCACCACATGGCTGAACCCGGCGTCGACGTAGAGGATTTCGCCGGTAATCGCGGCAGCCAGGTCCGAAAGCAGGAACGCGGCGGCGTTGCCGACATCCTCGGTGGTCACATTGCGGCGCAGCGGAGAATGCTCCTCGACGAACTTGAGGATCTTGCCGAAGCCGCCGATGCCCGCCGCGGCGAGCGTCTTGATCGGCCCGGCGGAAATGCCGTTGACGCGGATGCCTTGCGGGCCGAGGCTCGCGGCCAGGTATCGCACCGAAGCCTCGAGGCTCGCCTTGGCGAGACCCATGGTGTTGTAGTTCGGCACGACGCGTTCCGCGCCGAGATAGGTCAGCGTGAGAAGCGACGCCCTTCGCCCTCGCATCATGGGCAGCGCGCCCTTGGCGAGCGCTGCGAAGCTGTACGCCGAGATGTCGTGCGCCTGCGCGAACGCTGCGCGCGTAATGCCCTCGAGGAAATCGCCGGCGATCGCTTCGCGCGGCGCGAAGGCGATGGCGTGCACCAGGCCGTCCAGGCCCTCCCAGTATTTTTTCAGTCCCTGAAACAAGCCGCTTATTTCGGCGTCGCTCGTCACCTCGCAGGGCAGGGCGATGTCGGAGCCGAATTCGCGCGCCATCTCGGCGACGCGGTCCTTGAAGCGCTCGTTCTGATAGGTGAGCGCGAGCTCGGCGCCTTCGCGCCGCGCCGCCTTGGCGATGCCGTAGGCGATCGAGCGGTTGGAGAGCAGGCCGGTGACGAGGATCTTCCTGCCGGAAAGCAAGCCCATCGATCCGATTATACTTTCCGGCGATGAGCCTCGGATCGCACTGGCGGCGCTCGGCGGCGTCGGCCATCCTGCTGCTTGCCGTGCCTGCGGCCCTGCAGGCGGCCGATCCGCCCAAGATCCTGCGCGTCACCTTCCAGGCCGCGGAGACCGGATTCGATCCGGTGAGGGTGAGTGACTATTACTCCGGAGCGATCATCGAGGCCATCTTCGACACCCTGCTCACCTACGATTACCTGGCGCGGCCGGCGAAGCTCGTCGCCAACGCCGCCGAATCCCTGCCGGAGATCTCGCCCGACGGCCGCAGCTACGTCTTCAAGATCAGGAAGGGCATCTACTTTGCCGACGATCCGGCGTTCAAGGGCAGGAAGCGCGAGCTGACGGCGCTCGATTACGCGTACTCGCTCAAGCGCTTCTACGATCCCAGGCACCGCTCGCCCTACGCGTTTCTCTTCACCGGGAAGATCGTCGGCCTCGACGAGCTCGCCGAGCAGGCGAAGGCGAGCGGAAATTTCGACTATGACGCGCCGGTGGCGGGCCTGCAGACGCCGGATCGCCACACGCTCGTCATCCGGTTGAAGCAGCCGGACCTGAACTTCTCGTACGTGCTCGCGTTTCCCTTGAGCGGCGCGGTCGCGCGCGAGGCGATCGAAGCCTACGGCGAGGAATCGCCCTCGCATCCGGTGGGCAGCGGGCCTTTCCTGCTCAAGCGCTACACGCGCTCGTCGAAGATCGTGCTCGCCGCCAATCCCGGCTATCGCGGCAAGCTGTGGGACTTCGTGCCGGGAGACGATCCGCGGCAGCGCGAGATCGCCTCGCAGATGCAGGGCAAGAGGCTGCCGCGGCTCGACGGGGTCGAGGTCAGCATCATGGAGGAGACGCAGAGCCGCTGGCTCGCGTTCGAGCGCGGCGAGACCGACATCGAATACCAGCTGTGGGACGTGGCGCCGACCTTCATGACCGACGACGGCAAGTTGAGGCCCGAGTTCGTGCGCCGCGGCATCCAGCTCGACCGCACCATCGATCCGGAGATCACCTACCTGTACTTCAACATGCAGGAGCGCATCGGCGACTCGCCCAACCCGGTCGGCGGCTTCGGCAAGGAGAGAATCGCGCTGCGGCGCGCGATCGCCATGTCCTACAAGGTCGACGACCAGATCCGCATCATCCGCAAGGGCCAGGCGGTGCGTGCCCTGTACCCGGTGCCGCCGGGGGTCGCCGGCCACGATCCGCGCTACCGCAGCCTCATTCCCTACGATCCGCGCGCCGCGAATGCGCTGCTCGAGAAGTTCGGCTACCGCAAGGGCGCGGACGGCTACCGCAGGCAGCCCGACGGCGCGCCGCTCGTCATCCGCAACGCCTCGACGCCCACCGAGCGCGACCGGCAGTTCGACGAGCTGCTCAAGCGCTCGCTCGATTCGATCGGCGTGCGGCTCGAGATCCAGAAAGAGCGCTTCCCGGAGCTGCTCAAGCTCGAGAAGCAGTGCCGCCACATGACGCGCATGGCGGCCTGGATCGCCGACTATCCCGACGGCGACAACTTCATGCAGCTTTTGTACGGTCCGAACACCCACGAGAGCAACAACGCCTGCTACCGCTCGAAGGAATTCGACCTGCGCTACGAGAAGTCGCGGCGGCTCGCCGACGGGCCGGAGCGCGACCGGCTGTATCATGAAATGACGCGCCTGATGGAACTCGACACGGTGTGGCTGCTCTTGGACAGCCGCATCCGCAACGCGCTGCAGCAGCCGCGGGTGGTGGGCTTCACCAAGCACCCGGTGCTGCACGCCGAGTGGCTGTATCTCGATCTCGCGCCGCGATCCGGGGGCTGAAGCCTTGCTCGGGTACGTGGTGCGCCGCCTGTGGCAGTTCGTGCCGACGCTGCTCGGCGTGGTGCTGCTGGTGTTTTTCCTGTTCAACTTCGTGGGCGGCGACCCGGCCTACCTGCTGGCGGGCAAGATCTCTAACCCGGCGCAGATCGAGAACATCCGCCGCCAGCTCGGGGTCGACCAGCCCTATGCGGTGCAGCTGTGGATCTTCGTCAAGCAGATCGCGAGCGGCGATTTCGGCGCGAGCTGGTCGACCAACGAACGCGTGTCGGAGATCTTCGCCACGCGGCTGGGCCCGTCGCTGACGGTGCTCGTGCCGCTGCTCGCGATCAGCACGCTGCTCGCGATGGCGGCGGCGATGCTCGTCGCCTACCTGCGCGGCTCGCTCACCGACCGCGCGATCATGGTCGGCTGCACCGTCGGGCAGTCGATCAGCATCCTGGTCTACATCCTCGTTTTCCAGTACGTGCTCGCCTACCAGCTCGGCTGGTTCCCGGTGCAGGGCTGGGGCATCACCTTCGCCGAGAACCTGCTGCGCTACAGCGTGCTCGCGATCATCGTCGGCGTCGCGGTTTCGCTCGCTCCGGACATACGGCTGTATCGCAGCTTCTTTCTCGACGAGATCAGCCAGGACTACGTGCGCACGGCGCGCGCCAAGGGCCTGAGCGAGCACCGCGTGATGTGGGTGCACGTGCTGCGCAACGCCGCCATTCCGATCGTCACCAACATCCTGCTGCAGCTTCCGGGGCTGCTCGCCGGCGCCTTCCTCATCGAGCGCTTCTTCGGCATCCCGGGCATCGGGCGCGAGGTGATTCTCGCCGTCGAGCGCAGCGATTTTCCGGTGATCAAGGCGGTCACCGTGTATGTCGCCGTCGCCACGATGATCGTCAACCTCGCCGCCGATCTCCTCTATAAGGCGATCGACCCTCGCGTGCAGCTCAAGTGAGCGAGAGCGCCGTGCTGCCAGCCCTGCCCGGCGCGGCCTCGCCCGGGGTCTGGACGCTCGCCTGGCGGCGCTTCTGCCGCGACCGGCTCGGCCTTGCCTGCCTGGTGGTGGTCGTGATCTATGCGGCGGTGATGGCCGCTTGCGCGGCAGGCTGGATCGTGCGCGACTGGTCGGAGGAAGTGGCCGTGACCTACGCGCCGCCAAGCTTCCTCGGGCCCGAGGCGCCGCGCGGCGCGCCGGCGGCCGCGGCGGCGACAGCGCCGCAGGGCGCGCTCGAGGACTACGGCATCCCCGATCCGCTCGCCGACGACCTTGCCGAGATCGCGAAGGAGCTCTCGGGCGTATCGGCGAGCGAGACGCGCGCTGCCACCCTTGCGTTCGGCGCCGACAAATGGGGCCGCGACGTCCTGAAGAAGGCGGTGAAAGGGACCGAGATCTCGCTGTTCGTAGGGCTGGTGGCCGCCGCGCTCGCCGCTTTCCTCGGCACCCTGTTCGGCGCGCTCGCCGGCTATCGGGGCGGATGGATCGACGATTTCTTCAACTGGCTCTACAGCGTGTTCACGTCGATTCCGTACCTGCTGCTCGTGCTCGCCGTCGCGACGGTGGTCAACCAGAAGGGCGTGCTCACGGTGATCCTGATCCTCGGGCTCACCGGCTGGACGGGGATTTTCCGGCTGATCCGCGCCGAGTACATGAAGCACAAGGTGCGCGAGTACGTGCTCGCGGCGGATGCGATCGGCGCATCCGAGGCGCGCCGCATGTTCGTCCACATCCTGCCCAACGTGAGCCACGTGGTGCTGGTGCAGCTGTCGCTGCACGTGGTGCTGTTCATCAAGTCTGAGGTGATCCTGACCTTTCTTGGCTTCGGCGTCGGGGTCGACACCGTGTCCTGGGGCAGCATGCTCGCCGAGGCGCAAAGCGAGCTGATCCTCGGCAAATGGTGGCAGATCGCGGCGGCGACCTGCGCCATGGCGGTGCTGGTGACCGCGTTCAGCCTGCTCACCGACGCGCTGCGCGACGCGCTGGATCCGCGGCTGAAATGAGCCTGCTTCGCGTGCGCGACCTGGCGGTCGACTTCCGCATCGACGGCTCGACGACGCTACGCGCCGTCAAGGGCATCGGCTTCGACGTCGCGGAGCACAGCACGGTCGCGCTGGTGGGCGAATCGGGCAGCGGCAAGACGGTGACGGCGCTCGCCATCATGGGCCTGCTGCCGCGCGAGAATGCCACGGTGCACGCTGCGAGCCGCATCGACTATCTGGGACGCAGTCTCCTGCAGGCGACCAACCGCGATCTGCGGGCGCTGCGCGGCGCCGAGATCTCGATGATCTTCCAGGAGCCGATGAGCTCGCTCAACCCGGTGTTCACGGTGGGGTTCCAGATCGCCGAAGCGCTCAGGCAGCACCGCGCTCTGCCCGTGTCGCAGGCGCGGCTGCGCGCGCTCCAGCTGCTCGGCGAGGTCGGCCTCGCCGAGCCGCAGGCGAGGCTCGGCGCCTACCCGTTCCAGCTCTCGGGAGGCGAGCAGCAGCGCGTGATGATCGCGATGGCGATCGCCTGCGAGCCGAAGCTGCTCATCGCCGACGAGCCGACCACGGCCCTCGACGTCACGGTGCAGCGGCAGATCCTGGAGCTGATCGCCGGCCTGCAGGCGCGGCGCCGGATGTCGGTGCTGTTCATCACGCACGACCTGTCGCTCGTGGGCGAGATCGCCGACGAGGTGGTGGTGATGCGCCGCGGCGAGATCCGCGAGCAGGGCCGCACCGGGAGAATTTTCTCCGCGCCGCAGGACCCCTACACGCGCGCGCTGCTCGCGTGCCGGCCGCCGCTCACTCATCGCCCGCGCAGGCTGCCGGTGATCGACGATTTCCTCAAGGGCGCGCCGGGCGGCGCCGGGGGCGAGGAGCGCCGCCGCGGCCTGCGCGGCGACGAGCCGATCATCCTCGAGGCGCGCGGGCTCGCGAAGAGCTTCTATTTCCGCGACGGGTTCTTCGGAAGGCGCGAGCTCAAGGCCGTGAAGGGCGCCTCGTTCAAGCTCGCCAAGGGCAAGACGCTCGGGGTGGTCGGCGAATCCGGGTCCGGCAAGACCACGCTCGGCCTGCTGCTCATGCGGCTGCACAAGGCTTGCGGCGGCGAAGTGCTGTTCGAGGGCCGCGACCTGCTGCCGCTGCCGCCGAAGGCGGCGTACTCCTACAAGCGGCGCATCCAGATCGTGTTCCAGAATCCGTATGCCTCGCTCAATCCGCGCTTCACGGTGGGCCAGATCCTGATGGAGCCGATGCAGATTCACGGCGTGGGCAGCGGCGCAGCCGAGCGGCGCGCTTTGAGCCTCGAGCTGCTCGGCAAGGTGGGCCTCGCCGCCGAGTCGTTCGCCAAGTACCCCCACGAGTTCTCCGGCGGCCAGCGCCAGAGGATCGCGATCGCCCGCGCGCTTGCCCTGAGGCCGGAGGTCCTGATCTGCGACGAGTCGGTCTCGGCGCTCGACGTCTCGGTCCAGGCCCAGCTGTTGAACCTTCTGCAGGATTTGCAGGACGAATACGCAATGAGCTACCTGTTCATCTCGCACGACCTCGCCGTGGTCCGCTACATGGCCGACGAAGTGATGGTGATGAAGGACGGAGAGATCGTCGAGATCGCCGGCCCGGACGAGATCTACTCGAACCCGAAGCATCCTTACACGCAGCTGCTGCTTTCCTCGATGCCCGGCCGCGCGCAGTGAGACTCGCGGTTTTGCTCTTTCTTATGCTGGGGTCCCCCCCGACGTGGGCGGCTCATGCCTATGCCCAGTTCGGCGACATCAAGTATCCGCGCGGCTTCACCCACTTCGAATGGGTGAATCCTGCGGCACCGAAGGGCGGCGAGCTCGAGCTGGTCGCGGCGTTGCGCATCACCAACTTCGACAAATACAACCCGTTCACGCTGAAGGGCACCTCGCCGCCCGGGCTGGGCACCCTCGTCTTCGAGACGCTGCTCACCGCGACGCTGGACGAGCCGACCACGGCCTATGGACTTCTGGCCGAGGACATCGAGCTCGCCGCCGACGGGCTCTCGGTCACTTTCCGCCTCAACCCGAAAGCGCGCTTCCACGACGGCAAGCCCGTCATGGCGGCCGACGTCAAGCACAGCTTCGACATCCTGATGAGCAAGCAAGCCAACCCGCAATACCGTGTCGTGTACGGCGATGTGAAGCGCGCCGTGGTGCTCGGAGCGCGCACGGTGCGCTTCGATTTTGCGCGGGCGAGCGCGGAGCTGCCGCTTCTCGTAGGGGGGCTCCCCGTTTTCAGCCGGGACTGGGGAGCGGGAAAACCCTTCGACAAAGTCGTGATGGACATTCCCATCGCTACCGGTCCGTACCGGGTCGGCCGCGTGAACTTCGGCCGCGATATCACTTACGAGCGCGATCCGGACTACTGGGCGCGGGATCTGGGCGTGCGCCGCGGCATGTTCAACTTCGACCGCATCACCTACAAGATCTATCGCGACAACGTGGCGCAGACCGAAGCCTTCAAGGCGGGCGAGTTCGATTTCCTGCGGGTGTTCTCGGCGCGCGAATGGGCGCGCATCTACACGGGCAAGAAATTCGACTCGGGCGAGCTCGTCAAGGCCGAGCTGCCGTTCAGGAACGTCGGCGATTTTCAGGCCTTCCTCATCAACACGCGCCGCGACAAGCTCAAGGATGCGCGCGTGCGCGAGGCGCTCGCGCTCGCCTTCGACTTCGAATGGATGCGCCGCAGGCTGATGTACAACTCGTACATCCGCTGCCGCGGCTATTTCAACAACAGCGATTTCGAGGCGAGGGGGCTGCCGGGTCCTGACGAGCTCGAGGTGCTCGAGCCTTTGCGCGGGGAGCTGCCCGCCAAGGTGTTCACGGAAGAGGTGCCGCAGCCGCCGTCGACCGATCCGCCCGGCAGCCTGCGCGCCAACCTGCGCAAGGCCCGCGATCTGCTTGCCGCCGCGGGATGGACCTACCGCGACGGTGCGCTGCGCAACGCGAAAGGAGAGCCGTTCGCCCTGGAATACATGGATAGCGGCGGCAATGAGCGCGTGATGACGCCGTACATCCAGGCGCTCGCGAAGCTCGGCATCCGGCTCGACTATCGCCGGGCGGACTTCGCCCTGTACCAGAAGCGGCTCAACGTCTTCGACTTCGATCTTTTCACGCTGCGCGTTCCCGGCAACGAGGCACCGGGGGCCGACCTGCTCGACTTCTTCGGCTCGCCATCGGCCGACACCGAAGGCTCGAGCAACTGGATCGGCGTGCGCGACCCGGCGGTAGACGCCATCGTCAAACTGGCGATGTCCGCCGCCACGCGGCCCCAGCTCGTCGCCCGGCTGCGCGCGCTCGACCGCGTTCTGCGCCATGGCCACTACGTGATCCCGCAGTGGTATTCGAGCACTTACCGCGTCGCATACCGCGCTGGCAAATTCGAGCAGCCCAAGGTGAAGCCGCTCTATTACACCGCCGACGACTGGGTCGTCTTCACGTGGTGGAGGAAACGCTGAATGTGGTCGTACCTGCTCAAGCGGCTGCTGCTCATGATCCCGACGCTGTTCGGAATCCTCCTCATCACCTTCGTCGTCATCCAGTTCGTCCCCGGCGGGCCGGTCGAGCAGCTCGTCTACCAGCTCGAAGGCCGCGAAGGCGGCATGGAAGGCGCCGGCGCGGCAGCGCGCGGCCCGGGGCTCGGGGGCTATCGCGGTCGCCAGGGCGTCGACGCGGCGCAGATCGAGGAGATCAAGAAACTATACGGCTTCGACAAACCGCCGCACGAGCGCTTCATGCAGATGATCGGGCAGTTCGCGCGCTTCGACCTGGGGAGTAGCTTCTTCCACAACAAGAAAGTGTCCCAGCTGATCGCGGAGAAGCTCCCGGTGTCGATCAGCCTGGGACTATGGACGTTTCTTCTCAGCTACCTGATTTCGGTCCCGCTCGGCATCGCAAAAGCGGTGAGGGCGGGCGCGGCGTTCGATACCGCCACCACGTTCATCGTGCTGCTCGGCTATGCCATCCCGGGCTTTGTCCTCGGCGTGGTGCTCCTCGTGTTCTTCGCGGGCGGAACGTTCGTGCAGTGGTTTCCGCTGCGCAGCCTCACGTCCGCCAACTGGCATGACTTGAGCCTCTTCGCCAAGATCACCGATTACTTCTGGCACATCGCGCTTCCGGTCGCGGCGATGACGGTAGGCGGATTTGCCGTCATCACAACGCTGACCAAGAACTCCGTGCTGGAGGAGATCCGCAAGCAATACGTGATGACCGCCCGCGCAAAGGGCGTCGAGGAGCGCAAGGTGCTGTGGCGGCACGTGTTCCGCAACGCCCTGATTCCGATCATGACCGGGTTCCCGGCGGCGTTCGTCGCGGCGTTTTTCACCGGGTCTTTGCTGATCGAGACGCTGTTCTCCCTGGACGGCCTTGGGCTCCTCTCGTATGAATCGGTGATCCGCCGCGATTACCCGGTGGTGTTCGGCAGTCTCTTCGTCTTCACCCTCATTGGTCTCATTACGCATCTCATCCGCGACTTGAGCTACGTCTGGGTCGACCCGCGGATCAGGTTCTTCGATTGAGCGATGTCCTCCACCATCGCCGGCGCTGCTGCAGCCGCTGACGCGGCTCGAATCCCGCTGCGCGCGAGTCCTGGAGGGCGCGCCTGGCGCCGGTTCCGCAGCAACCGGTTGGGTTATGTGAGCCTGCTCGTGTTCGCCGTGCTTTTCGGCGTGAGCCTGATTGCCGAACTGGTGTCCAACGACAAGCCGCTCGTCGCCCGCTACAACGGCCATTGGTACTTTCCGGTGATCGAGACGCTGCCGGAGACGACCTTTGGCGGAGACTTTCCCACGCCGGCCGACTTTCTCGATCCGCGCGTTCGAGAAAACCTGGCGAAACCCGGCAACTTCGCGCTCTATCCGCTCAACCACTATCACCACAGCACGATCAACTACTTCGCGAAGGATCCCGACCCGTCGCCGCCCAATCGCGAGAACTGGTTGGGCACCGACGACCGGGGCCGCGATCTGCTCGCGCGGCTGCTCTATGGTTTTCGCCTCTCGGTCGTGTTTGCGCTGATTGTCGCGGCGCTTTCCACCGCCTTCGGCGTGCTGTACGGGGCGATTCAGGGTTATCTCGCCGGCTGGACCGACATCGGCATGGAGCGCGCCAAGGAAATCTGGGGCGCGATGCCGGTGCTCTACATGCTGATCATCTTCTCGTCGCTGTTTTCGCCCAGCTTCTGGCTCCTCGTCGTGCTGATCGCCATCTTCGGCTGGCTCGGCATCGCGGCGTACGTACGCGCCGAGTTCCTCAGGAACCGCACGCTCGACTATGTGCGCGCTGCGCGCGCGCTGGGCCAGAGCAACCGGATCATCATGTGGCGGCACATTCTGCCGAACAGCATCACGCCGGTCGTCACCCTGGTGCCCTTCGAAATGGCCGGCGCGATCGGTGCCCTGACCAGCCTCGATTTCCTGAACCTGGGCATGCCTTTGGGCACGCCGAGCCTGGGAGAGCTGCTCAGCCAGGGCAAGGACAACCTCTACGCATGGTGGATCTCCGTGTCGACCTTCGCCGTGCTCGTCGTGATGCTGCTTCTGCTCATCCTCATCGGCGACGCGTTGCGCGACGCGCTCGATCCGCGCAAGCTGCTGGAGGGCGAGCAGCGATGAGCCTTCTCGAAGTCCGTGCTCTCAGCATCCATTTCGGGCCGCGCAAGGTGGTGGACAACGTCTCCTTCTCGCTCGAGGCGGGCGAGAAGCTGGCGCTCGTCGGTGAGTCCGCCTCGGGCAAGACGGTGACCGCGCTCTCCGCACTGCGGCTGATCGAGAACGCGCGCCTGAGCGGCACGATCCTGTTCGGGGGCCGGGACGTGCTCGCGATGTCGGACCCGGAGCTGCGCGAGCTGCGGGGGCGCGACATCGCCGTGATCTTCCAGGAGCCGATGAGCGCGCTGAACCCGATCCATACGGTCGGCGACCAGATCGTCGAGTCGATCGAGCTGCACACGAAACTACGCGGAGCGCAGGCCTGGGCCGAGGCTGCCGGTGCAATGCGCCGCGTGGGGATCGACGATGCCGAGCGGCGCGCGCGCAGCTATCCGCATCAGCTCTCCGGGGGCCAGCGCCAGCGCGCGATGATCGCTATGTCGCTCGCCTGCAATCCGAAGCTGCTCATCGCCGACGAGCCGACCACGGCGCTCGACGCCACGATCCGCGTGCAGGTCCTGGAGCTGCTGGAGGACCTGCGCGCGCAGGCGGGCATGGCGCTCCTGCTGATCACACACGACCTGAACCTGGTGCGCCGCTTCGCCGATCGGGTGGCGGTCATGGAACGCGGCGTGATGGTCGAGCAGGGGCCGACCGCGCAGGTGACCGAGCGTCCGCAGCACCCGTACACGCAAAAGCTCGTCAACAGCCGGCCGGTGCGCGACGTCGCTCCGCCGGGCGCGGGCCGCGTCGTCGAGGCTCGCGACGTGAGCGTGGAGTACCCGGTGAGCCTGCCTGGCATTCGCGGCTGGTTCAAGAGCGGCCGCTTTGCCGCGGTCGAGGGCGTCGACTTCGATCTCGCGCCCGGCGAGACTCTCGGCATCATCGGCGAGTCGGGCTCGGGCAAGACTACCCTCGCGCTGGCCGTTTTGGGCCTGATGGAGGCTCAGGGGGAGATCCACATCGGGGGCATCTCATGGAGGGTCTCTGCCAAAGAGAAACGCAGGCTGCGCAGCGAGATCCAGGTGGTGTTTCAGGATCCGCTTTCTTCGCTCTCGCCGCGGCTCACCGTCGAGGCGATCATCGGCGAGGGGCTCGAGATCCACGCGCCGCAGCTCGATGCCGCCGAGCGGCGCAGGCGCGTTGTGCAGGCGCTCTACGACGTCGGGCTCACCGAAGGCGGAGAGGCCGAGCCGCTGCTCGCCCGCTACCCGCACGAGTTCTCCGGCGGCCAGCGCCAGCGCATCGCCATCGCGCGCGCCCTGATCGTGCAGCCGAAGGTGGTGGTGCTCGACGAGCCGACCAGCGCGCTCGACGTCACGATCCAGAAGCAGGTGCTCGAGCTCCTTGCCGGGCTGCAGCGGAAATACGGGCTGAGCTACATCCTGGTCACGCACGACATCGACGTGGTGCGCGCCATGGCGCATCGCGTCATGGTGATGAAGGACGGCCGCATCGTCGAGAGCGGGCCGCTCGACGAGGTCCTCGGCCGCGCCAAATCGGACTACACGCGCACGCTGATCGAGGCGGGCGTGGCCTAGGCGCTAGGCGTGGCGATCCTGCGTTAAGCGCAGGACCGCTACGTCGCTAAGAACGCTTTCGCGTCCGCGACCGAGGCAACTGGCCACGTTGCCTGGCCGCTCTTGAAGAACCGGGTGGTCACGTCAAGCATGAACACCTGGCCACCCTCTCGGGATGCCTCCTGACAGAACAGCGACTGTCCATCCGACCGTCACGAGGACGACCATTTCTCTATAAGTCCCGCCTCCCGACGGCTCGACGGGCTCGGTCATCGTACTGTTGTCGCGCGGGAAAAAGAAAAGGCCCACGGTCCTTGCGAACTGGGGTCTTGCTGCGTAACGCACCGTCGAGTCCATACACGAGGCGTGCCCGAAGGCGCATCATCGGGCAATGTCAGACCTTACGATCCGACAACGCCAGCTATGCTCGGGCGCTAGACCGAGCGCACAGCCTAAGTCGCTTGCGCGACGAGATCGGAATCGCTCCCGATCACTTCAAGGGCGGGTAACGACCGCAACGCCAATGCCAACGAGGCACTGGACTTCATGCATGGCTGGATGACCAGTTAACATGAAGGCTGTGTGAGCACGATGCTCACGGAGAAGCGGCTTTCGTCTTGACATCGCGCGGGTGTGATTGACGCGGAAACAGGAGAACGTACCTACTTTCGCTAATCTGCATCATGCCACGTCGTTCAGCATGGATTCACCGCTTTGGCCAAACGCCATGGTGCCCACTCGACGCGAATGGCGGACGCGGCCAGTTGCAGACCTTCAACCTCGCCCGACACTTCCGTTGAAGCGGCCGTTCGTGCCGAACAGACTTGCGGTGTTTTTCAGAGTCTCACGCCGCAAACTAACAAGCCCCGCCGAAGTGGGCCTTGTGTCGGCGCGAAATCGGTTACTGCTTGCGGCGCGAGAAGCCGAGTCCAGCGAGACCAAGGACGAGAAGAGCGAGAGTGGCGGGCTCAGGAACCGAAGCCTGGGCTAGGTCGTAGCCGATGACATCAAGAGCTCTTAGCTCGACCCCCAAATTCGGCTGTGCGCCGGGAGTGCCGAATGCGTCCTGCACCCTTACCGTGGTGCTGTTTTGCCAATCACCGTAGTCGGCGCCGTCGTTGGTGTTGTGGAATGGAACTATGATAGTCGTGCCGTCGACGGAAAAGTTGGCCGTAGCGCCACTGGTGGCATTGTAGCTCCGGCCACCTGAGTTATCGTAGCGGAAGAGATCCTCCGGAAATGGATTGCCGCTGGGCGGACTCGGGAGGGCCGAGCCGAGACCGAGGACTTCGTTAATCTCATGAGACACCACAGCCATCAGATCGTATTTGGAGGCGTCTTGCGGACCAGTCCGCGAGAGATTCATGATCGACGTATTTAGAGTGATCGTGCCGTCACGATTCTGGCTATTGGCTATTCCTACTGCTCCTTCATCGGCAGTGTTGACGCTTATGTTCGCAGTGCCGAAAAACGTTAGAAATTGCGCTGCTGTCGGGAGATGAGCGAGAGCAATGGCGTCGTCGCTGGTCTTGGCGTCGGCCGTGAGCGCTGCGAGGTAGGCCGCGTAGGAGATATTAGTAAAGAAGACATTGCTTGAGCCAAGCCCGCCGCCTTCCTGGAATGTAACGTGCACCGTGATCGGATCCGTGAAGTCACTCTCGTAAACCGCGACCGCTGCGTTGATCGTGCCCTCGATAGTAGCGGCGTTGGAGTCGCTCGTGATGTTGGCAGCGAACGTTGGGCTGATTATAAGGTTTGCCCTGGCGGGCAGCGTGACGGTCGCCGCAGCGATGATGCCGAGAAGTAACTGAAGCGACGTCCTGACGAGGAGGCCTGGTCCTTGGCCTCGCTTACTGACGAGACAGTTTTGGCACAATCTATCGCTCATTTTTTCGCTACCCAAGAAGTGACGTGTCGCGTGATTCAGGCGAAGTCTATGCCAACGGATCGTTCCTGAGAATATCAGTGCTTTATTTCCGTGGATTGCCCTGAATCGTAAAATATTCCGACGAATCTGCGCGACTAGCCGGGTGGGGCAGGACGCCTTCTATCTGGAAGCGGCAGGATGTATTAGCGCTTAATCCTGGGTGAGCAGCAGCGCTTACGCGCGAGGTCGGCAAAGGCGGGCGTTACCGCTACTACAAGTGCAACACGCGCATCGGCAAGGGGATCGACTACTGCAAGAGCGACAACCTGCCGATGCAAAAGCTCGATGCCATGGTGCTCAATTCGCTGGCCGATCGCGTCTTTACCGCGGCGCGCGTGCGGCCGATGCTGGAATCGCTGGCACGACAGGCCAAGGACAGCGGTAAGCAACAGCAGCGGCAGCTCGAGACGCTGAACCGGGCGCTCGCGGCGGTGACGCGAGGTATGGAGCGACTCTGCTAAGTGACCTTCCGGTAGCGCCGGCCTTTCGGCTTGGCCCGTAGACCAATCCCGGCGACCTCGAGCGCGTTTGTGACTAATCTATCGACGCACCTAGTCCGGAAGAGCTGTCACCGAGTTGAGACGGCGCGATCTGGCGCGAAATCAAGCGAGTAGTTTTTCGCAAGGCGAAGCCGCGTCGTACGACTTGGCGCAAAGGTCGGCGCTCTCGGCCAGCGCGTGGCGGACCCGTACACTGATTCCATGCGCGACCTCGAGCGCGGCTGTGACTAACCAATCTATCGACGCACGTAGTCCGGAAGAGCTGTCACCGAGTTGAGACGGGGCGATCTGCCGCGAAATCAAGCGACTAGTTTTTCGCAAGGCAAAGCCGCGTCGCCGACGGGCAACAGGAGTCGCGTGCTTCTCAGGCAGTAAGTGCTTGATCCGGCGCGATCCATCACGTTGGCATAGGCGTTGCTCCTCCCCTGCGCTTGGGAGTCGTCGGTATTACAGGCAGGTCGCGGGTTTCAACCTCAACAGCAAAGGAGAACTGAAATGATGTCGCGTTGCGCAAAACGAATGCTCGCTGTTCCACTAGTGCTCGCACTGAGTCTCGGCGTTGCGGCCAGGGCAACCGCGGCCCCGGCCGCGGGGCTGAGCTGGCAGGTCCACGGGACCGGGAGTGGGTCGGCGAGCTTGACCGCAGTGTCTTCGAGCGGCCCGGCGATGCCCCAGTTCGTCGGGGACGCCACGTATTCTTTGAGCCTCTCTATGCCTGGGACCACGGGACCTAACGGGGCCGGTGGAAGGTGTGAAGTCATCAGCGGTTCCGGTTCGGTCACGGCGGCCGATGGCGCTATGATCAGCTTCGCCACTGTGGGCACGCTCTGCAATGAGGACGGCTCCGGCTCGCCCCTTCACTACAACGGGACCTACCGCATCACGAAGGGGGACGGCCGGTTCAGTGGCGCCGCCGGCGGAGGAAGCCTGACGGCCACATTTGACTCGACGCACTTCATCAAGATCGACGGCACAGTCACCGGTTTTTAGTTCCGTCTGACTGTCCTGAATAGCCGGCGGGGGCGGCCTTCGCCGCCCCCGTCGCGCGTTTAGCGGGAATCCGGACTAGGCGGCCTTGCGGTAGCGCCTGCCTTTCGGCCTGGAGCGCAGCTTGCCCCTCTTTGCGGGCGCGCGCACTTCGAGGGCGATGCGCTGCCCGGTGGCGAGCCGGCTGACGCGGTTCCAGCGCTTGATGTCCTCGATGATGACGCCGTAGCGCTCCGCGATCGAGTCGAACGTCTCGCCGCGCCTGACGGTGTGGAAGATGCGCCGCAGCACGATCGGGATCGGCGGCGCATACATGATCGGCAGCTTGCGCATGCCGCTCGCCGCGGCGATGTCCACCGGCACGACCAGCAGGCCGGGCACCTCGCGCCTGCGCGGCGCGATGCCGTTGACTTCCTTCAGCTGCCCCAGCGTCAGGCCGAATTTCTTCGCGATCGATTCGAACGTCTCGCCGCGCTTGGGCTGATAGGACTGCCACGACACCAGCGCGTTTTCGTCGTGCTTGATGAGGTTGGCGTGGAAGACGTCGACCTTGTCGGCGGGAAGCACGATGCGAGGCGTCATCGCGGCGCGGATCAGCGGGCGGCTGAAACCGGGATTGAGGGCGATGAATTCCTCGACCGGCATCTCGGCGAGCTTGGCGGCGAGCTGCACGTCGATGTCGCGCAGCTCCGTATAGGCGGCGAAATACGGCACATTGGGGATCGGATCGAGGACGATGCCGAAGGGCGCCGGGTTGGAAATGATGTTCTTCAGCGCCTGCAGCTTGGGGAGGTACATGCGCGTTTCGGCCGGCATTTTCAGGCTCGCGTAGTCGGTCGGCTTGTGGGCGGCGCGGTTCCTGGCGATCGAGCGCGCTATCCCGTTCTCGCCCCAGTTATAGGAGGCGAGCGCGAGCTGCCAGTCGCCGTGCAGCTCGTAGAGCTTGGTGAGGTAGTCGAGCGCCGCGGTGGTCGAGTCGACGATGTCGCGCCGCCCGTCGTACCACCAGTTCTGCTTCAGCTCGAAGCGCCTGCCGGTGCGCGGGATGAACTGCCACAGGCCCGAGGCGTGAGCGCGCGAGTAGGCCATCGGGTTGAACGCGCTCTCGACCATCGGCAGCAGCGCGAGCTCGGTCGGCAGCCCGCGCTTTTCGATCTCCTCGACGATGTGATAGAGATACAGCCGGCTGCGGTCGAAGACGCGCTGCAGGTATTCGGGGCGCGCGGCGTAGTACGCGGTGTGCTTGTCCACCAGCGCACTGTCGATGTCGGGGATCGCGAAGCCCTGGCGAATGCGCTGCCACAGATCCGCCGGCGGCTCGGTGCGATCGATCTTCCTTAAGCCGCGCAGCGGGTCCTGGATGACCTGCTGCTCGCCGTCGAAGGGCGGCAGGCCCGAGGCGTCGGGGAGGCTCGCTGGCGGCAGCGCGGGCTGCGGGCTGGCGGCCGGCGGCGGGGCGGCCGGCGCCGAAGAGGCCGCCACCGCCGCGCTTGCCTGCTCGCCCGGCAGCCCGGGCGGCACGGGCTTTGACGCGCAGGCCTGCAGCAGCGCGATCAACAACCAGGCAAGGACCCGTTTGTTCTTCAAAGGCGGTTCTTCCAGTCCCGTATTGCGGCGAATACTCTCACAGGATCGGCAATGCGTGCTCCGAGGTACTTGTTGGCCGACTCGACCACCGCCGGCTCGAGGCAGCGCAGGAACGGATTGGTGGCCTTTTCCTCGCCCAGCGTGCTCGGCAGCGTCGGCTTGCCCGCCGCGCGCAGGCGCTGGTCGCGCAGCTCGCGTTGCCTGAGCGCTGCGTTGTGCGGCTCGACGGTTTTGGCGAAGCCGATGTTCGCGAGCGTGTACTCGTGCCCGCAATACACCTTCGTCTCGTCGGGCAGCGCGAGCAGCTTCTGCAGCGACGCGTACATCTGCTCGGCGGTGCCTTCGAACAGACGCCCGCAGCCGCACGCGAAAAGCGTATCGCCACAGAACAGCGACCCTGCCCCATAATAGGCGATGTGCGCGCGCGTATGCCCGGGGATATCGATCACCGAGAAATCGACGCCAAGCTCGGGGATGCTGACGCGCTCGCCTTCGGACACTGGCCGGGTAAGCGCGGGGATCGGTTCCTTGCGCGGGCCATAGACGGGAACCGAGCGCATCGCGACCAGCTCGGCGATGCCGCCGACGTGGTCCGGATGGTGGTGCGTGGCAAGGATCGCGGCGAGCTCGAGCCGCTCGCGCGACAGATAGTCGAGCACCGGGGGCGCTTCGCCGGGATCGACCACCGCGGCGTGCGTCGCGTTGCGCAGCGTCCAGACATAGTTGTCCTTGAACGCTTTGACAGGAACTATCCCGAGCATGGTGCAGCATTCCTTCGTGCAAAACGGGGCGCTGAAGTATAACGGCGGCCGCTCATCGCTCTCCTGGTGGTTTTCCACACCCCAGGGAACCTATGTGCTCGACTGGGAGCTCGCCCAGTTTGACAGCGCCGTAGACGACGTGTTCGGTTTCAGGGCGCTGCAGGTCGGCCTGCCCGAAATCGATTTTTTGCGGCAGAACCGCATTCCCTACCGTTTTTCGCTGGCGCTCGAGCCAGGTGGCGCGCTGGCGGCGGACCCGCTGCAGCTGCCGCTTGCTTCGCAGAGCGTCGACCTGGTCGCGCTGCCGCACGTGCTGGAGTTTCACCCCAACCCGCACGACGTGCTGCGCGAAGTCGAGCGGGTGCTGATGCCCGAGGGCCAGGTCGTGATCTCCGGCTTAAACAGCGCCTCGCTGTGGCGCCTGCGGCAGGTCTTTTCCCGCAAGGCGGGGGCGCCGTGGGACGGCAGATTCATCTCCCTGGTGCGGCTCAAGGAATGGCTCAAGCTCCTCGGCCTTGAGCTGAACGGCGGCAAGTTCGGCTGCTATGCGCCGCCGTTTTCCAATCCGCAGTGGCTGCGGCGATTCGGTTTCATGGAGAAGATGGGCCCGCGCTGGTTGTGGTTCGCGGGCGCTGTCTATGTGGTGCGCGCGGTGAAGCGGGTGCACGGCATGCGCGTCGTCACCCCGGCCTGGCGTCGGGAACGCGCGCGCAGGCGGGCGCTCGCGCCGATGACGCAGCGCTCTCATAAAAATCATGGATAAAGAGGTGGTGGAGATCTTCAGCGACGGGGCATGCCGCGGCAATCCTGGCCCGGGCGGCTGGGGCGCGCTGCTGCGCGCCAAGGGCACCGAGCGCGAGCTCTATGGCGGGGAGGCCGGCACCACCAATAACCGCATGGAACTCACCGCGGCGATCCGCGCCCTCGAGGCGCTCAAGCGCCCCAGCCGGGTGCGGCTCTATACCGATTCGCTGTATGTGACGAAGGGGATCTCGCAATGGGTGCACGACTGGAAGCGCCGCGGCTGGCGCACCTCAGGCAAGAAACCGGTGAAGAATGTCGACCTGTGGCAGCGGCTCGACGAGCTGGCAGCCCTGCACGAGGTGCAATGGCACTGGGTCAAAGGCCATGCCGGCCACCCGGAGAACGAGCGGGCGGACCAATTGGCGAACCGGGGCATACCGGATGAGCGCTAGGCAGATCGTGCTGGACACCGAAACCACCGGCTTGAACCCCAAGCTCGGCGACCGGGTGATCGAGCTCGGGTGCGTGGAGATCCTCAGCCGCAGCATCAGCGAGCGGCATTTCCATGTCTACCTGAACCCGCAGCGCGAGGTCGAGGAGGGTGCGCTCAAGGTGCACGGGCTCACGCGCGAGTTTCTCGCCGACAAGCCGCGCTTTGCCGAGATCGCCCGCGCGTTCCTGGATTTCATTCACGGCGCCGAGCTGATCATCCACAACGCCGACTTTGACGTCGAGTTCCTCGACCTGGAGCTCGGGCTCGCCGGGCTCGGCGGGCTCGCAGAGCATGTGGCAAAGATCACCGATACGCTTGCCTTCGCGCGCGAGCTGCATCCGGGCAAGAGGAACACCCTCGACGCCCTTTGCGAACGCTATTTCGTCGATCATTCCAACCGCACGCTGCATGGCGCGCTGCTCGATGCGCGGCTGCTCGCCGAGTGCTACCTGGCGATGACACGCGGCCAGGAGAGCCTGATGATGGAGCTCGAGACCCCGGCCGCTGCCGCCGCGGCGCTCGCCGCGCTGCAGGTCGATGTCTCCAACCTGAGCGTGCTGCGCGCCCTGCCCGAGGAGGTCGCGCTCCACGAAAAGTACCTCGACGCCATGGAGAAGGAAGCGAAAGGCGGCGTTCTCTGGCGCCGTATACTCAAGACGGCGTGAAAGGCAATCCCTACGAGCAGCAGCTCGACAAGAATGCGGCGAACTACGCGCCGCTCACGCCGCTGTCGTTCCTCGAGCGCGCGGCGCACGTCTATCCGAGCCGCGTCTCGGTGATTCACGGCGCACAGCGCAGCACCTGGAGACAGACCTACGAGCGCTCGCGCCGTTTGGCGAGCGCTCTGGCGAAGCGCGGCC
>Ga0209577_10001816_pt1 | contig 20998 bp, 24 predicted proteins | sample GraSoiAngelo_109_FD_185874 | JGI IMG/M metagenome (GOLD analysis project Ga0209577, IMG submission 185874) | Grasslands soil microbial communities from the Angelo Coastal Reserve, California, USA - 14_0903_12_20cm (SPAdes) (version 2) | ecosystem: Environmental > Terrestrial > Soil > Grasslands...
AGAAGCTCCTATTGATCAGTGGACCAGTGGAGATTATAGAGAAGGGAGAGGAGTATCGGCGTCTCTACAGACTGTTCTATTCGAAGCTGAGCTGGGTCAAGCGAGATCCCTGGAAGGAAGGTGAGGCACCTTTCATCAAGGTCATTCCTTCTTTCAAGACGGGGTGGGGTCTCACGAGCTCTATATGAATAGCTTCTCCCGTTCAGAATAGTGTCCGGATCAAGTGCCGCTTGACTAGGATTCACGCATCGTTAAAGTGTTCGCTCTTGCTCTGTTTACGTTCCGGATCCATCCGGGAATCACTACTGCTCTGAGAAATGCTTTGAGGCTTATGTTTCGGCTTTTCGCATCATTGTCGAGTCTCTGAAAACCTTCTCGTCGAACGCCACCATGAACTTACGCAATAGTCAACTCCTGGAATTTCGACGATAAAATCCGTTGGACAATAATAAGCCAACGTCCACAATGTGTTAGACCCGAACACATTTGAGTAGAGTCCGATGATTGGCTATCTCCGGCATGCTAATGCTATTTAGTGTAAACGTTGGGGTTATATCGAATCCGCGCGTGTCTATGTCTGGAACGATATGGAAGCAATAGATAACGCGGGGTATCCGCCCGAAACAACCAATCAGACCGTCCCGCAAGACACTATGACGGACGACCAATTGAAGAATCTCCTTGCAGAGCTGATATCCTCATCAGCAAGCCTGAACGTGAGGGTGTGGCTCGACGGAGTCTACACGGACATAGAGAACGCGGGCACTCGTCGGGAGTGGATGAAGGGCCGAGAAGTCTACTTCAAGGTCGAAGGAAAGGTGGACGGCCAGAACAGCCTCGAAGAGGCAGCATCCAGGAGCGTTTAACCATGGAGACTCGTAAGTGGAAGGCGTTTCTCAGAATGAACGGTGAGACTCCGATGGATACAGGTCAAGATATTCTGACTGAGTTCAAAGCCATGGTCGAATATCTCAAGTGGATTGGCGTCGACTACTCAATGGTCGTGCAAGTCGAAGCAGGCCAAACAGAGCGCTCTCAAAACCTTGCTCTAGAGCCAACTCCGCGTCGGCGAGGACCCGGGCAGATAGGAGACTGATACCGAAATGGCCAAGTTCATAATGTCAATAGGGGACAACGCGTACGATGTCCTAGCGAATGAGGCGAAGAACCGGGACGTTACTGTGCAGCAGTTGCTCAGAGCGGTTGTTGTGCCTGATTGGATAAAGCAGAACGCAGACGGCCAGCCCACCGGAGAGAATCCAAATCTGATTCAATCCTCGGTCTACGGTGGAGATTCCCGCAATTCTAGGATGCTCGTGTCCCCCGTCGCCAGGCTTAGACACTAGCCCGATCCTACGATCTCCTGTCGCGGGTCACTGTTCCACCGCTGGTTACAAGACTCTTTAATAGCGCCTACAGGCTCAATCGCTAAACAGAGCTGACAGCGCAAATTTGGCAGATTTCTGTTCGAGATGCGGAAAGACCCTCAGCCTCATCGACCCTCTCCTAGAGCTTAAGGGTCAAAGGTTCTGCGAGGATTGCTATCCAGACGTCAAGCGAGAACACGCAGCCGCGAGCATGTCGGACAAGGTGGACCGTAGACAACGTGTCGCCTTTGCAGACGACTCCAGCGATGAGAATCTGCGAGGATCGATTATCAAGGGAAAGCAAGCGCTTGCCGTCAAAGAGAATGAGTTCAGGTGGGATAATCCATCCCTCTCGCTAATCGCGAGCGCGCTGCGAATCCTTACGGACCAGAACAACATCATGATGAAGCAGAACGAACTCATCCTTCGCGAGCTCGAGTCGAGACCTGCGACGGTCAAGTCGAAATAAGGCCTGGGGTCCGAAGGTCCCACCGAGTTTTTTTGGCGTAGCGGAGCTGGTCCCGGGGGCCGGAGTTCCATAGAGGGAAACCTCTACTTTGAACTCGCCGAACCGGTTACGTCCGATTCTCCGGCGACACTCCGTGGATCCTTCTCCACTCCGGTATCTGTACGCCTGGTCGGCTGGCTGACCCGCACATTGAGTGCAGGACTACAGCCGGAAGCTCTTCCAGGCTGAGCTACCCCGGGACCGAGGCCATCCCCGGCTTCAGTGATTAGTTAAGATTTGTCGGAAGCCGACTGGTGATTCTCGCGTATCCACTGAGCTAGGTCGCGCAGCGCTATGTTTGACGAGACGTCGATAACGGGGACCTCCATGTTTCCTACACGGATGAGATTGTTGTACTTGGCCATGGGGGCGTGTGAAACGTTGGAGGCATAGATCTTTCCCTTCACATACTCATCAGGCAAGGCCTCCGGCTCGACAAAATCGGCTAAGAATACGACACCTTCTGCCCAGTATAGTGCCATGGCCTGGCCAGAGACGTTCATGACGAAGGCAATCATAGAGGCGAGGTTCTGCTGAGAACTGAAGCTAGTAAGACCGGTGACTACGATCTCCTGGGGCGGAGCGTGAATAATAGAAACCATGCTTGAGCCGAAGACGGCTATATCCTCCCAGAGTGTTAAGCCTTAGCAAGTGTCCAAAGACAGCTCCCGTCCACTCAAAACCATTCCACGTACCGATCGTCCTAAAGCTAAAGACCTCCCCGAACTGAAGATATTGTCCTCAGTTAGCCCTCTTTGTCAGTACTTGTAGCCGGGTTGCCCCAACGGTAAGAGGTCCCATCTCAAATGGCTCGACTTGGGCTTGTTTGGGGTACAAAGACCCATTGTGGATTATATCTGGTGCATGGATGGTTAGCTTTGGGCCGCTCCTATCACACTGTGATATATCGGAATACAATAGTCGTCAAATGTACAGCGGAACAGAAACAGGGTCAATTAGAACACATGCGAAAGGACGCCACCAATTCAAATCCAATAGAGTACATGTGTCTTCAGTCCGAACACAAACGATGAGTTATGCATATATTCTACGCCGACGCAGTCTTCTATAACCATGTTGAGAAGCTATCAGTTCAAGAATAAGACAAAGAGCGTCACTAGAACTATCCGAATTGACGAGGACATCGACTTCCAGCTCGAAAAGCTAGCACATGAACAGCGGGTGAGCGTCAACTATTTCGCAAACCAGGCACTCCGGAAATTCGTAGAGTGGGACGTCTTCGCAGACCGGCTAGGCTTCGTCACTCTGCCTTCGGACATTTTCGAGAAGCTGGTAGGCTATACAACTGACGAACAGGCAAAAGAGCTTGGCAACTGGTTCGGCAAGAACTTGGCCAAGGACTTGATAGCCTTCCTATTCAAGAGAGTTGACCTTGAAACATCAGTCCGAGCCCTAGAGCTACTCGGACCCAGATACGGCAAAGCTTTCCGTTTCGAATACACGAACGACGGCCACCTAACAACTGTAATACTGAACCATGGATTTGGCCGAAAAGCATCACTGTTCTACAGTGAGGCGGTGAAGGCCCTACTCAAGGACCTGGTCAACACCCAAGTCGACATTGGACTGAGCGAGCACCAAGTATTCGCACAAATCGTGGGTCCCAACGAGTTCCGGATCACGATGCCCGCCCCAGTATCGCCTCTGGCCACACAACGATAGTTCAAGTTCAGATCTAAGGCTTCGTCTTTTCTCCGCGAAGCCGTATTTTCTATCTAGTAGATGACGCTATAGCGTACCGGACGTTAACGGCGATCCTAGCCGATCCTTTCAAAAATCGAGCATAGCCAGAACTGCAATATTTACCAACAAGTCTTTTCTTCATATTTCTTCGCGGGAGGACTTCGTTCAGAACCTCTCATGTGTTCACCCTCATCTAGCCGGACGACGCCGGATGATTTCACTCGAATGTCGAGTTCGTGTCCGATCTCCACGAACTCTCCTTTCTCATTCTTCTCGTAACTAATTACGAAGAAACAGTGGCATTTGTCGCACATTTGGATGGTTGCTCGGGTTAGACTGTGCGCATGTTTTTCATCGGGTGATTCTAACGCATGCCATAACCCCTGTCATGAGTTCCTCAACCCTTACCGTTATTCTGCTGGTTCGTTCAGAGGCTCCCCATACTTGGCGGTGCCTGGATCCCGGGCATTGGTCCACCAGCAGGTATAGGTTCGCCGCGAGGAATTTCAACTTGGATCGTGCGTTCCTCCTCGAGAGATTTCCTCGTCGTCTCGAGGACTCTGACGACATTGGCTCCCAGTGTTCCGTCAGCCCGGTTGGGATAGTGTTCAGCAGACGAGTTGTATTCTATGCACCTGGCAAAATGGAGAATCTCCTCTCGCAGGGTGTTGTTGGGGACGACCATCACTCGTTCCACAGCTCCTTTCCGGTGTAGAACGAGTCTCTGTTCGATGCAGTCTAGCTCCGCAGTGCCGTCGCTGCCGACTACAGTCACGTCTCGATGTTTCTCCATGTCCAGCCAGCTTAGTTCGATGCCAGCGTCGTATCCGCCTGGGTGTTCAGAGTAGATGGAGGCCATCTCGTATCCTGCGCTTGTTCTGTAGCCTCTGCCTTTGCAGGAGATCTTCTTGGGCCATGTTTCGAGGAGGTTGTTGCAGATGTCGAAGGGGTGTGGTCCGAGGTCGGTAATTACTTCTCTGTTATTCTGTATGGCCATGAAGCCCGTCCATTTGAGGCGGAGGTAGTAGATGTCTCCCAGAACTCCACTATCCATTAGTCGTCGTAGTCCTTTGACACCATTGTTGAATCTGTGGACGTGACCAGTGCAGAGGACACTGCCATGTTCTTTGGCGAGTCTAACCAGTTCATAGGCCTCTCTCGATTTCATAGCCAGCGGTTTCTCGACTAGAACATGTTTTCCCTGTCTGAGAAATTCGGAGGCAATTTCGAAATGGGTCTGATTCGGGGAGCATAGATGTACCGCTGACACTTTGGGGTCGGAGACTAGTTCGCGATAGTCTAAGCGATAGTTTAGGGGGCCGAATTCCTTTCTGCAGTTTTCGAGTGCGATCGGTGAACTGTCGGCTACTGAATAGAGGTTCATCTCGTCTCCTGTCCGTGCTAGGTCAAGAATCTGAGCTATGACCTTCTTTCCCCAGTATCCCGCGCCTATGACGGCGATGTTGAGCCTGCTCATGATGAGGACCATTCTAGGCGGCTTTTCATATAACCGAGACGTCTACAATCGATCAGAGTGCGCCACTAAGCGCGAATTCTAACACATTGCAACGCGAATGAGTTACTGAAGAACACAAACGGGTACATCCGCCCCATACGATTCAAGTAGCGCTTCCGCCAATGGCTCCCTGAATGCGGTATGGCCCGGTTGGAACTCTCCGTTCGATTCACGCCGCGCTTTGTTTGCACTTAGCCCATGATCGTTAGAGCGTCGAGTTCCTTCGCGCTAATTCTCTTAGCGCTCGTAGTCCTCGCACCAATCCCCAACCAGGCCCATTCTGTTCCAGAATCGCCCACAGTCCTCGGTTGGGGCGGTTCACGGCTAGTCGAGAACACCCTTTACAGCAATACAACGATTCCAAGCATCGTCTTTCCCTTCGAAAATGCAAGTGACCAGGAAGTCCTTGCTAGGAGGATCGTAGAGATGGGCCTTAACGCGATGAGAATCAGCTTCGCACCCTACTGCACCGATACCTACGGATTCATGAGTCCTTACAACTCTACCAGGTTAGGTAGAGCGATCAGAATCGGGGAGACCCTCGGGGTATGGACCATTATTGATTATCACGGCTATGAGGATGTGTCGAATAGTACGGTTGCTGGCTGTTGGCTGAGCTTCTGGAGAACCGTTTTGACCGATTTCAGTTCCAGCTATGAGAGGATTATCTGGGAACCACTAAACGAGCCGACGAATCTCAATGGAAACGTAACACTGCTCGGCCAATATTATCAGAATTGGATAAACCAAGCTAGAGCTATTGGAGACACACATTGGATTGTCGTCCAGAACTTGTGCAGTTTTGGATGCAATCTCTGCCCGAGCGGCAATGGAGATTGTCCAGCAGCGGTAAACGGCTATCCTAGGGTGACGGACCCGCTAGGCCGCGTCTTCATCAGTCTTCACACCTACATGCCATACGATGTCTACTACAATTCTTGGAATAATACGGCTGCTGAAGATCTCGCGCGGAACTATTACGACACGATGACCAACGGAACGAGCCTGACGGGCTTTCCAGTCTTGAACACAGAGGGAGGCCCGGGCCCGACTCAAAGGACGTTGGTCAACGGAACTAAAATCAATTGTCCAGACTTGGTGACAACCGGAGCAGCTGGTTATTGCGCAACGAATTTCCACTTCATCAAGACATTGACCGGGCTCTTGGAGATGCACATGCCTCAGACAATCAGCTGGGTCTGGTGGCCTGCTGGAGACTGGTCAGCAACTCCCGCTGCGACCCAGCTCGGCGCGGTCTCTCCCAGCGCATGGGGCAGACTCATTGCCTGGCAACCCCTTCCAGTATACACTCTGTCAATCTCCAGTACAAGTGGAGGAACGACTTTTCCGGAGGTTGGAAACTACACCTACGTTTCTGGCACAGATGTGAACGTCTCTGCTGTCCCTGGAAACGGCTACAAGCTTAGTGGATGGCACGATAATGCGATAAGTCTTCCGGCAACGGATAATCTGGAACTCGCGATGAACGCGGCCCAGAATATAGTCGCCGTCTTCTCTCCAATCATACACGACGTGGCTGCTGAGAACATATCCCTAGCGGATAGCATCATCACGCCTGGACGCCCTACCACGGTAGTTGTGACCGTCGGGAATCTCGGGGATGTGTCAGAAACCTTCAATGTTACATTCCACTCCGACAATGCCAGTGTAGCATCACAGTTAGTGCAGAATCTTGGAATAGGAAATTCCGCCACCATATCGTTCGTTTGGGAGACGACAGGTCGCCGACCGGGCACCTATCTGCTCGAAGTGGTTGCCGGTCCCGTACCGGGGGAAACCGATCTTGCGAATAACAACCTTACTCTCGCAGTTAATCTCCCTTCACACTCAGGCACTGACGATCCAGCTGCCTCAACTGCTTCCTTAGGTTCAGCGATCTATATGGGAATGGCAGGGCTTGTCATCGTCATGCTTGGGGCGGCTCTGGTTCGTAGACGGCTCAGATAGAATGAGAATAGTATCCGGAAGCCTGCGTTAACCGTCTGCGTGATCCGACTGTTGATTAGCCCGGCATGGTGTCCACGGGGTCGTATCTACTGAGCAAACTACAGCATCACCGGAGGCAGAGCGTGCAACGGCTGCATATCACTTCAGTAGGCTCAAGGCAGCTCGGACATGCTCTTCCCCGCATGTTCTGTTCTTGAGTCATCGTCACTAACGATGCTAATGGAATTCAGAATTATTACTTCCACGTTTACATGTGTTGACCCTGACGAGAGCACTGCTCACCATGTACACTAGTGGCACATGTTGTGTGCTATCCTATAGTTGTAAGCGTTACACGGGGTCGCCCAAGCAGTTGTAGACATGCGACCCAAATATCCGGGTGAGAACCATGTAGATAGAAGAATATTCATGCAACAATATAGAAACGCGGCCTATCGAACAGTGCTTTTCGGCCTATTTGTCGTACTGCTTGCCGTTGGAATTGTCAGTGCGCCACGGCTCGCAAACCTAGTGAGCGCTACCACTACTCAAAGTGGAGTAATGACGGGTACTTACTTTGACCACGCTGTCATCGTCATAATGGAGGATCATGGAATCGTTGACATTTGCGCTCAGAACCCGCCACCGTGCTCGGGTGCTAACGGAGCGCCATACATGGCCGGTCTCGCAAACAGCTATGCGGTCGGGACTCAATATCTCGGAATAAACCACTTCAGCGAAGCAAACTACATCGCGCTTCTAGGTGGCGACACTTTCGGTTGCAGCAACAACGGCTGCCCACCAGTCTCAAACCCGAACCTGGTGGATCGTCTTGAAACGGCGGGTCTGACTTGGAAGGGATACTTGGAGAACCAGAATCTCGCGAGCGGTTGCGACACCACGTATCACGAGCCCTATACTCCTGAACATAATCCGTTCGTCAGCTTCACTGACATTTTGAACAATCCTGCCCGCTGCTCCCAAGTTGTTCTTGCAAACCCGAACACCTGCACCGTGACGGACTGTGCTCTAGTCAACGATCTGAACTCCGCGTCTGCCCCCAATCTCATGTGGCTGACACCGAACAACTGCAACAATATGCACGGGTTCACAGGCATCTGCGCGTCATCCATCCCGACAGGCGACAACTATCTCAAGAGCCTAGTACCGAACATTCTAAACAGTCAAACCTTCACCACGCAGCGATCAGCTCTCTTCATCGTCTTTGACGAGGGCAACGGATACTGCCCCCTCAACGGAAGCTCGGAGGACTGCGTCTACGCTGTGTGGGCAGGCCCGCTCGCCAAGACCAGCTACGCGACCAGCAACCTCTACAACCACTATTCGTGGACGCGGACAATCGAAGCGAACTGGAATCTAGCGAGCTTAACCTCCAACGATGCCAACGCGAAACCGATGACAGAATTCTTCAAGAGCACAACACCTCCAGTCCTCCTTTCCACTAGCTTCACGTATAGCCCGACTTCCCCACAGGCAAGCCAGCAAGTAAGCTTCACAGCCTCCGCGTCAGGCGGAACCGGACCCTACAACTATACATGGGCCTTCGGCGACGGAATGACTGGAACTGGGATCACCGTCTACCACACCTACTCAACGGCAGGATCGTATAACGTGTTGTTGACCGTCAAGGATAGCAGTCCATCTCCGCAGACAGCCTCGTCCCAGCAGACCATCACCGTCACGAGTACACCTCCCCCACCGCCCAGCCTAACCGCAAGCTTCACCGTAAGCCTCTCCCACCCTGTGGTGGGACAAACAGTCTCCTTCACAGGCTCAGCTTCAGGCGGGACATCCCCCTACAGCTACGCGTGGAACTTCGGTGACTCGTCAACTGGATCAGGAAGCTCAGTATCCCATGTCTATCAGACTGCAGGCGTCTACACCGTTGTCCTAACTGTCACCGATGCTGCAGGCCACGTCGCCAGCTCAAGCAATACGGTAACAGTCACCTCGCCGCTCTCGGCCGGCATCACTTACTCGCCGTCAAATCCTGCCGTGCTTACCAGTGTACAATTCACGGGCACCGCGACCGGTGGCACCGGACCATACAGTTACAGCTGGAACTTTGGTGACGGAACGACTGGCGCAGGATCCTCTACAAGTCACTCGTACCTACTCCCAGGAACCTACACCGTAACCCTTACCGTCGTTGACGCAAACGGGCTGACAACTACCGCTTCAACCACTGTAACTGTCGCAATATCTGTAGGACTATGACCACGCCAGCAAGGGAGAACACCAATTTTCCCCAATTTTTTCGGAGAGTTATCGGTCTGAGGATTGATTAATGGAACAGTTTAGAAGAAACGCGGCTAAGTCAAACGGTCATCGTAGCCGTTTCCTCCACCGTCTGTCCGTGTCTCTTTTCGCAGGCGTTGTTCTCTTGACAATAAGCGCCTTCTTCGGATACCCTATGTCCTTTACTGGAGGATCAACCTCTTGTCTATTTGTCGCATCCGAGTATCAGTGTGTCGTCACCAATCCAATGCTAATCTTCTGGGACTATGTCTTCTGGGCCATGACGACACTTGGACTCCTTTCTGTTCTCAACGTAGCTCTAACTCGGTCCTCTTCTGGTTAGAGAAAGGTGTCGTCCACCCGAACTGGATGAGCCTTTGTTCGAAATTGTGAAGCAGGAGAGTCTTCTAATGGTTAGGTTAGTTGACTGATTAGCTGGCGCCCAGGGCGGGATTCGAACCCGCCGTGCGCTCGACTGCTCTTCGAGTGTCGCACGGGTGACAGCCGTGCATACTCTCGGCCGGCTCCCGCAAGCCGTGGACCGGGCTATACTACCTTAGCGCGTCCGGGTTTAACGGACGGGGCGCGAGCCCGGATACTGATTTCCTGGGCAATCACGCTACCCGACAGCGTGCAAGCTTAAACCTTCCCAATATTCCGGGAAGAGAACTGAAACTTACTATGGCTGAATCAGAAAGGTTTCATCAAGAATAACTTGACACTTCAATCTGGGATGTGCAAGGCAAGACGTTCATGGCGAACCCGGCTCCAGCACTGCCATCGATCGGCGGTCTCAGCGCTACTCTCGTAACTTTCCTCGTCCTCTTCATCATCTATCTCCTGGTCATCGGGTTTGTGCTCTGGCTCGCTGGAGAAATAGTGGTCGGGCGGCGAGTAACTTTCGGAGAGGCTTTGGGAATAGCAAGTGTCGGAACATTCCTGGTTGGGGCTTCGATCGCGTTCCTCGGAACAATAGGCATCCTTCTCGGACTGCTAATTTTCCTGTTGCTGGTGAAACACTACTTCAGGACCGGATGGTTGGGTGCGATAGGGACGTCTATAATGACGGTCGTCGTGGGGATTGTGATAATCTTCATTCTCGGAGCTCTAGCTCTGGGAGCTCTCTTTGCACTGCCAAGTATACCCGGATTCTAGATTAACCGGAACGTTTCTTTGATTGAAAAGAATCGAAGGAGCAATAGGCTCCTTCGTTGGATTTTTGGGAAGTGTCAATGCCCCAGCAGGTTTAGGGCTAGGCTTCCTCTGGTTGAGTAGTCGTCTCTTCCTGCTCTGAAGAACAGCCGCAACTGTCGCACATGGTTCTTCTAAGCGCTGGACCTCGGCCGTCTCTAATAAATGTACAGTATTGGACAGGCAGCCCCCATCAACTTCGAGATGTCTAGGCTATCGTTTGCAACCAGTCGACTAGAAAGACTAGAGCTTCATGCATTGAATCCGTGCTGCCTGTTTTGGCATCCGGGGTCTTGAAACTATGGTCCCCGTTCTGTATCCAATGGATCTGGGCGTTTGATCCTATCTTTGAAACGACCATTTCCAAAAGGTCACGTCTAGCAAAATTATCCCTCGTTCCCGACACGAACAACATCGGCTTCTTGATCTGGTAGAGATGCTCATCTCTCAATTGATCAGGCTTTCCTATCGGGTGCAGAGGATATCCAAGGAAGAACAGCCCGTTCACGTCTTCTCCGTTGGCCGCTATCTGGGACGCGATTCTTCCTCCCATGGATTTTCCTCCGATGAGCATTCGATCAGGCTTGTGCATGCCGTTCTTTGCCTGTTCAACGACCGTACGATAGCTTCCCTCCAGGATCTCTCTTCTGTCGGGGACTCTCCTTCGTGCTTCCATGTATGGAAAGTTGAACTTGACAGTCAGGAAGCCTTGCTTTGCGAGTTCTGTGTGGAAATATCGTATGAACGGGGTGTGCATCGGCCCCCCGGCGCCGTGGGCAATGATGAGACATGTTGATGGATCACGAAACTTGGAGGGTAGACCATATACTATGCTCGTTTCGCCGCCTTTTGCCAGCTTGATCTTGGTCTCTTCTAGTCTGTATGAATCTGAGGGGTCTTGCAATGTCTTCGCGCCCCATGATTCTGATCCGTGTCGGTGCTAGAGATCTGGGCTGCCCACGAAGATCGCCAGGTATCGTAGGGGTTCGAGGCCTTCCCTGATCGAGCTGTGAACTGTGCCTGGGGGAACTACCACCATTGTCCCGGGTTTGACCCGGACCTCTTTTCCACCGACGCGGGCCAGTCCTTTGCCTTCGATGTAGAAGATTGTTTCTTCAACGTCGTGAGTGTGTGTCGGAACAATTCCGGTAAGTTCGACGTAACGTACTGCAAGCGAATGGCCTCGGTCGGCTCGCGAGAGATACCATCGCGTGAAATCGCCTTCCCTCTCGGGTACTACCTCGGAGAGATGCTTGACGATCATGCCCAGCACCGGTATCGGAAGAACTCCACTCTAATGTTTAAGCTAGTGCATGCTGGCGGGAGCAGGAATCTCGGGGTGTCCAGTGTTGATCCTTCCTTGGTTCTCCAGGTATTTTCTTGTTTCTTGCGCTAGCCATTCGAAGTTTTCATACGGGTTCACCGGGACCTTGTATCGTTCCATGAGATGTTTGACGAGAGGTTCGAATCTCTGCCAGTCAAACACGAGCAGATAGCGTAGAGAGTGAATGGCGATTGTGAAGTCTATTATTCCCTCTCTGACAAGCTCGCCGATTAGCTCGTAGATGTAGCCGAAGTTTCGGGCTTCGAAATCTTCGAGACTGTCATCGAATCCTTCCCAGTTGATCTGGCTGTACTTCTTTATCGCGTCGTGCATGTTCTTCCTCCGACGGGCGAAGGATTCTTCCGTGATAATTTCCAGAACTGAAAATGACATGTTGGCCTTGGTTTCAAAATTCGCTGTTTTGATTAGCCTAGCGTTCTGTCTGAGCTGGAAAATCACGAATACTGCACCTAAAATAACAGCGATAGAGCTTATCGCGCTTAGGTCGGAAACTAGGAAGCTAAGGTCAACCATGGTCTCCTGAAGAACGTTTGATGGTTAATATTGACTGTATCAACGTGATGATCCAGAAATTACGTAGAAGGAATTGACTCTATGGTACGATGTTCTTATTCAGAGATGACTCCTTCGAGTTGCTGGCAGTAACATGACTCTTATCTCGGTTGTAACATTGCCATCTCCTTGAATTTTCGTTAGAGAAGTTGGTAAGGTCCCATAGAATTGGGTGATGAAGCCAAGGACAATTTCGACGGGGCTCTGGTAGACTCTGTCAGCGCAGCTCTTGATGCATTGGGACCAACTGTCAAAGAGTCAATATTTCTCCTCCTCCAAAGGCGAAATTCCATCTCGCCCGATCAGATTCCGAAGCTGGTTGGGGAGTTCGTGAAGGCCTTACAAGATGTACTTGGACCAACTTCTAGGGTGGTCGAGAAGCTCATTATTGCAGGCCTTATTGCAAGGAATCAGGTACCGGCAAACATTGCGCAAGGAAGAAGCCTGCTAGAGGTTGTCGGCGTGGTCAGGATGAGTCAGATTAGTCAATCTTGATCTGAGGGCTCTAATGTTGAGGCGACTTGCTTTTTCACGGAGCGTCTTGGTCTTGTTTGGAAAATCAGCTAATATAGATCAGGTCAAACTCGGCCGTCGCGCGGGCCCGTAGCTCAGCCAGATTCCTAACAGGGGATCCTGAAGAGGTAGAGCACCGGAAGAGCCATCTCTGGTGAAGCTTTTACCTCGCGGAAGACACCCGGCTGTCCCGGGTTCAATTCCCGGCGGGCCCGCCATAACCAACATCGCCCCAAAAATCGGGAATCCTCGCACAGTTTGTCTCTCCCCCAACCTGTCAACAGTATCTTACTGCTTTTGCGAGCCATTTGACCTGTGTTGCGCTGATTTGATGGGCTCGACTGTCACGGTCGAAGACTGATACTCTTCCGGCTTTGTCTGCAACATATCCCTCGAAGAAGAGTCCATTGTTCAACTGGCCCACCACGTCACTGTTGAGGAATCTCCTTAGCTGATCTCTTCTCATTGATAATTCACCTCTGGGTGCCGTATTCTTGTTACCCGGGCTTAAGGGCAGAGGTTACACCACAATCAACTGTCCTCGACTGGGTCGTAGTGAGAAGTGCGTATCGTAGTGTAGTGTGATGAGTCGCTTGACTGTTACAATCCCATACTCGGTCAGGATTTCGAGGGAGCTATTGGATGAGATGAGGAGGCTGTATGATAGGATGGAGCCTCCGAAGCCGACATTTTCGGCTGTTCTGAGTCATATTGTCAAGCTGGGATGGGACGCATACAAGGCTCAGAAGAACAGCGAGCTGAGTCTTCAAAATGTAACGGTTGCGACGTATCCTAAGAGGATACAGGGTCAGGCCTATCCGCGCTAGGCTATGGTTTTCCGGGCCCTAGAAGGCTGTCTTTACGGGACTCGTCTCTGCGACGACAGTATTCCGTAATCTTCCTAGGTTCTCGATCTTCGATTCGATCATATCTCCCGGCTGTAGCAGAAACGGTGTCTTGTCAGGTTGTCTGTAGATAGCCACGCCGGAAGGTGTACCTGACGTGATGATGTCCCCTGGTTCGAGGGTCATGGATGAGAAGAACTCGACTAGCTGTCGCATCTTGAAGACCATGTTCTTCGTGCTGGAAAACTGTCTCGTCTGTCCGTTGACTCGGAGTTCCATTCCAAGATTGTCAGGATTCCCAGCCTGGTCAGGAGTAACTAGGAAGGGCCCCATGGGGGCGAAGGACGCGAAGTTCTTGCCGAGGTTGCAGAAGCCTCTCTTCATCTCTGCGAACTGAATGTCACGTGCGCTGATATCGTTGAAGACTGAGAAGCCAGCGATATGGTTGAGGGCGTTCTTCCTGGACACGTCCTTGCACCTCTCACCGATGACGGCAGCGAGCTCCACTTCGTAGTCTAGGAGTTTGACTCGCCGAGGATAGAAGATTGGAGCTCTATGTCCCACCAGTGAGGTCGGAGATTTGAGAAATGATATTGGGAACGGAGGAAGGCTTGTTGATCCTTCTTGGAGGTGGTCTGAGAAGTTTCCGCCCATGCAGATGATTTTTGTTGGACGTGAGATAGGAGGAAGAACTGTAACTTTGTCGAGGTTGAAGACTCCCTTCGGATTCTTTTCTCCCAAGTCAGCAATCTGTTTCTTCGCCGCCTCAAGCGTCTGGTTTGCTTTGGCCTCGCCCTTTGGGTCTTGGAGAAAGTCCAGAATGGGTTCCGAGTTCTTTGAGGAGCTCAGCTCAGCAAATCGAGCCGAGTCGATCATAATTCCCACCCGATTCTCGGAGGGCTTCTGTTGGAACCTTAGCAGTCTCATGGACTATCGACCTAGATTTGAAGGCCGCTAGTCGAATGTTTGATGATGTAAACTGTTCCTTCACTGGGTCATAGCAGGGTGGTGAGAAGAGGTTTCTGGACTCACGCGTGATCCTTCGACAGGTTTTTCATACGATATTGTTCTACTTCGTCGAGGACCGATAGGACCTGTCGAATCTGGTCTCTGAGCCTCTGGCTATTTCGTCGCATCTTCCGAGGTGAAATCAAGGTCCACCGAATCTTCCTGTTCGGACTGTTAGAGCGGAGAGATGGACGAAACTGAGAGCGCAGAATGAATGGTACTATTTTCAGAGTTGATAGGGAGTGTTTTTTAGTCCCAGTTCTCCCGGCTTTCTCCGGCATGGCGATAATGGTTACGGTCGAAGAGTATCGGTTGGACAAGGACTCCATGGGCGAGGTCAAAGTCCCCAGCTCTGCGTATTATGGCGCTGAGACCCAGCGGGCGGTTCAGAACTTTCCCATATCGGGTCTACGCCTTCCTAAGGAATTCATTCGGGCTATGGCTCTGATCAAGCTCTCTGCTGCGCGGGCCAACATGCAGCTGGGACTGTTGGACCCGAAGAAAGGTGAGGCCATTGTTTCTGCGGCGAAGGAGATTATGGAGGGGGCTCTCTACGAACAGTTCGTTGTTGATGTGTTCCAGACAGGTAGCGGTACCTCGTCGAACATGAACATGAACGAAGTCATCGCGAACCGCGCCGTTGAGCTTCTCGGCGGCAAGAGAGGGGACAAGTCGATTATTCATCCAAATGATCATGTGAATATGTGCCAATCTACGAATGACGTCTTCCCGTCCGCGATTCACGTCTCATCCGCTGAAGAGATTGTTCGCAAACTTTTGCCAAGCCTACGTGTCCTGGCTGAGGCTCTTGAGAGGAAGACGAGGGAGTTTGAGGATGTTGTTAAGGCAGGTCGGACCCATCTACAGGATGCTGTCCCGATGACTCTAGGCCAGGAATTCAGCGGCTACACGAGCATGATCAGGCACGGTGTCAAGAGGGCGGAACAGGCTAGAGACATACTGATGGAACTGCCGTTGGGCGGGACTGCAGTGGGAACAGGTCTCAACGCTCACCCAAGATATGCTGAGCTGGCTATCGCAGAAATTAATCGTCTAACCGGCTTGTCGTTCCGAAAGGCGGAGAACACTTTCGAGGCGATGCAGAGCAAGGATGCTTGTGTTGAAGCGAGTGGCGATTTGAAGACTATCGCTACGAGCTTGATGAAGATATCCAACGACCTGCGTCTGCTAAACTCGGGTCCTAGAACTGCGTTGGGGGAGATTGATCTTCCTGCGATGGAGCCAGGCTCGAGCATAATGCCGGGCAAAGTCAACCCTGTGATTCCTGAGGCTGTCAATCTGGTTGCCGCCCAGGTGTATGGAAACGATGCAGCCATCGGCATCTGTGGGATGTTTGGTCAGCTGGAGCTGAATGTGATGATGCCTGTGATCGCCTACGATTTGCTGCAGTCAATCGAGATATTGGCCAACGGCTCCCGTGTCCTCGGCGAGAAGTGTGTCGTGGGGATTACCGCGGACAAGAAGCGAGGCTTGGGCTATGCGGAGCGGACCCTGATGATGGTGACGAGGCTCACTCCGAAGATCGGCTACGACAACGCGGCTAAGATCGCAAAGAAGGCCATGGCTGAGAACAAGTCCCTGCGAGAAGTTGTCTTGGAAGAGGGAATCCTGCCTAAAGACAAACTGGACGAGATTCTCGACCTCAAGAAGATGACCAAGGGCGGGCGGGCCTAAGCCTCAAGAACCCTATCTAGTGAGCTGGGACCCGCTTTGCTTGATACCCAGCAGATAATGAAGACAGCTCTCAAACTCGCCCGCTTCAACAGCATTCCCGCCGATAGCGAGATTCATGTCAAGGGACGCAAACTCCGTAGGGTTTTGGTCGCTATTGATGTGGGAGTCAGCGAATTATTGCTCGCGCGGAATCTCAACTGTGATGGAGTAATCGCCCATCATCCAGCTGGAGGAAAAGCCCAGCTTGAAGGCTACAAGGTCTTCCTCCGTCATATCGACCAGATGAAGGCTGCCGGGGTCCCATCGGAGGTAGCTCGGCAAGCTCTGAAGAACAAGTATCGAGTCCTCGACATCCAGCACCATCCCGAGAATTACGATCAGGTCCCAAACGCCGCGAAGAAGCTTGGTCTTCCCCTTGTTACAATTCACAGTCCCTGCGATGAGATCGGTCGAAGAATGATCGTCCAAGCCATCAAAGGACTGGATGAAGACGCTACTGTTGGTCAACTTGTTTCCAGGATCGGCGCGTTTCCCGAGTTCCGCGACGCGGAAACCCGGATTGAGGTGCGACTCGGTTCGCAAAATCGCAAGGCTGGGAAAGCTGTAATCTCTCACGCCTGCTACACAAACGGTGGCTATGATGTTGCCAAAGCATACTTCCAAAATGGTGTTGGAACTCTATCTTACATTCACATCTCGGAAGCTGATCTGACAAAGCTAGCCGCAGAGAAGTTTTCCAACCTAATCGTCCTAGGACACATCGCTAGCGACTGGCTAGGAATCAACCGGCTGCTCAGAGAACTGGAGAAGAACGACGTTGAAACAGTCGCCACCACAGACCTCCACAAGTCGGCGTGAGCAAGCGTGATTCGGCAAACGTACACAGTCGCATATCTTGGACCCTAAAGAGGCCGTATCTTCTTGTTGAGAGTCCCAAAGTCAGATTGCCCAGTGGCTCTTCTCCAAGATCTCTCTCAGCTCATCCATGGAAGAAACCGTCAAGTCTGGGTTCTCTCTCGTGAAGTCATTGTGCGAAGCGAAACCTGTCTTAACCAGTACTGTTCTAATGCCTAGCTGTTTTCCTGCTCGAACATCCCACCACGAATCGCCTACGAGGAACGCCTCATCGGGTCTGAGGCCGATTTCTCCGAGGGTTCTAGTTACAAGCTTGGCTCGCTGATTTACCGTCTCTTCTAAGGACCCCAACGTACCCCTTACGCCGAGGTCCTGCCGGGTCAACAGGAGGTCGACATGGGGAGCGACTGCCATATGTTTCAGTTCCGACTCAACGACCCATTTTGTGTACCTCATCGTTGCGATGCCGATCTTGAATCCTGCTCGTTTCAAGGCTTTGAGAATCTCGATAGCTCCGGTCTGGAGTGTTGCCCTTTCCGCTGTGGCTTGGAAGATTTTCCTGTAAGATTCGTAAACCGCTTCAATGACCGCTCGGCTCTTTCCTGTTAGTGCAGTCTCCAGCACCATCCGGGGCCCGGTGCCTTCCTCGTAGGCGCGGAGATAGTAGTTTTTCACATAAAACTCGTTATTGATCGGTTTTGAGCCGTGTTCTGTCAGGGCATGGTTGATGCAGTAGAATTCTCGCTCGTCGATACTCGCGAGCGTTCCATCCCAGTCGAAGACAGCTCCTTTCAATCAGTCTCCCACAGCCCTCGGCCAAGCAATGTAACCATATGGATTGCGTTGGGGTTACGCATAGAATATCACCGCAGTCTAGGAGATTGCGTCTACGGGCCGAAGGATTCCATGGCCAACAAGTTTCCCAGGTCATCTCAGGACAAGACAGCGGATCTTCTTCTCGCGATAGGCGCGGGATTCCTCATCAACCTCGTTCTAGGGGCAGCCATACCTGAGGTCGGGCCGTTCATAGCGGGGCTGGTAGCGGGGGTCATTGTAAAGACGGGACCTTTCAGAGGAGGAGTAGCCGGTTTTCTCTCAGGTACATTGGGAGAACTAGCTAGTATCGCTCTCTGGGTACTCACAAACCTCATCGTCTATCCGAACGCGCTGGTTCCGTACGCGTTTCAGACCGCGTTCGCAATTGTTACAGCCGTCTCGGCAGTCCTTGCATTGTCTGGCGGCATAATTGGTGGTGTGGTCTCACTGCAGCACTGGCCCAGACTTCATGAATTTCTGATGAGAGGAAGAATTGGTTTTCCTCTCCATTTACATCACTCAGCCCAGTCGAGGATCGAGAAAAACAAGGAGGACTAGGCCCTGACGGGTATGTCAGTTCGGCTCCTGGACACCGCCCCTCGATGGCTAAGACTCACCCTCGGCTGTTCCTCAGGCGTTTTAGTCGTTACTGGACTTGGGTTCTTCTTCGGCCAGTTAGTCCTGTTTGACATTACGCCTTTCACGTTGCTGTTGCACCTCGTGCTCGCGCTTGCTGTCTCTTCTTGGATTCTCAACCTTCGAATCAGAATCGGCCCAGATCGCAAGCCCCTCCTCGCTATTGGTGTGGCCGTGGTTGTAGGTTCGATCTGGAGTTCAGTCCAGCAATGGATCGGTTACTTTCAGACGGGCGTGGTCAGCGATATCATGCTGGTAGCTGGGGCCACGCTGATGGATATTGCTGGAGGTTGCGTGATCTATACTCTATTCCATCTCAACATTCTCAAGAAATAATGCCTGCTCGCGCGGTTAGGCCTTGGTGCTAAGCACACTTCTAAGAGAGAAGGTGTCGATCTTCTCGATAACCAGTTAGGTCGGGCGTAGTTTAGTCAGATCTGCTCGGGCCTGAATAGCAACAGCTTCACGGATCACAGTTCCCTCTTTCGGGTCCTGAGTTATTCTCTGGAATGCTCTGATGATCTCTTTCGTGACAGGTCCAGGTTTTCCATCAGCAATCGGGACTCCTTGAATCCGAACTACCGGGGCTATCTCGGCCATTGTTCCGGTCAGGAAGACTTCGTCGGCGTTGAGGAGTTCGTATGGTGTGATGTCTCTCTCATGGACCTCGTAGCCCAGTTCTTCGGAGAGTTTGAGGACTCGGGCGCGGGTTATGCCGTGAAGAATGCCTGCGGCAGAGGTTGGGGTGTTTAAGATTCCTCGTTTTACGAGGAATAGGTTGGACCCGTGGAACTCTGAGACCATCCCTCTATGGTCGAGCATTACGACCTCGTCTGCGCCTGCATCAATGGCCTGGAATTTTCCGAGGACGCTCTGGATGTAGTTGAGGGATTTCAACTCGTGGGTCGTGCCGTCGACCATGTCGCGTCTGTAGCTGGAGATTATCGCGGTTACTCCCTTCTCTCGTGCCTCCTTGCCGTGGGCCGGTGCGACGGGCTCGCACATTACGATGGTCGATGGCTTGGGAGAACTCCTCGGGTCTAGCCCAAGGTTTCCTCGCCCCCTGGTCACGACGAGTCGAATGTAAGCGTCCATCATGTTGTTCTTGCGAAGAGCCTCAACGACGACATTCGCCATCTCTTCTTTTGATAGCGAGACGTTGATCCTTGTGACTCTGAGGCCCTCGAACAATCGTTCGATGTGATCGCGTAGGTGGAAGACTATGCCGTTGTAGGCGCGTATTCCCTCGAAAACCCCATCGCCATAGAGTAGTCCGTGGTCGTAGACTGAGATCTTTGCGCTTCCCTTGGGGTGGTATTCACCGTCGATGTATACGAGCGGCTCCTTCCCCGCCATGCAAAATGCCCAGAATGAAAACTATCGATTCGCTCTATAAAAGGACAATCTCTCAAAATTTGCGAGACTGGGTAATCTCGACCTAAATCGTAATCTACCCGAATACACCCGACGGCTCTTTCTCAGTGGGCCGGTAGTTCAGCCCGGTTAGGAATATGCCCTGGAGAGAACGTCCGCCTTACACGCGGAAACCTTTCGAGGCCGCATGGTCGGGAGTTCGAATCTCCCCCGGCCCACCACCATTCCCTTCTCCTCAAGCCTAACGACGTCTCGTAGAAATCGCTTAAACGTTGCCAGAGGATAGACTGCACTCTTGTGTAGTCGAAATGAGTTTGGACCAGTCGAGCATTCCAGGTCTCGGCAAAGGAAGACTGGAGGCCCTGACAGACGGCATCTTTGCAACGGTGATGACGGTTCTGGTTCTAAGCCTTAGCGTTCCTGTTATCGCGAGTGATGTAACAGGCCCCAAACTATCGTCCGAGGTCTTCACAGACATTGAAGCTTTGTGGCCCAATATTCTAGGCTACGTTCTCAGTTTCTTGCTGTTAGCCGTTCTCTGGATAAGCCACCATAGCGTCTTTCATTATGTTACGAGGGTCGACCGGCCACTTCTCTGGCTAAACACTCTCTTCCTGCTTACGGTTGGATTTCTCCCGTTCTCGACTGCTCTAATCGGGAGGTATCCTCAGGTGCAGGTGCCTGTGATAATTTACGGAGCTAACATAATTGCCACGAGCTTCTGCATGCTAGGTATCTTGTCCTATTCTGCCCGAAACAGCCTCTTAGTCGTCCCCGAACATGATAGGAGAGTTGTGGAAAGAATCAGAGCGCGTTGGAGGACCGGGCCCTGGATCTATTTGGCTGCCATCCTGTTATCCTTTCTAA